>Ga0228701_1001155_pt1 | contig 18737 bp, 20 predicted proteins | sample McNCre117_Aug_MG_2_FD_178017 | JGI IMG/M metagenome (GOLD analysis project Ga0228701, IMG submission 178017) | Freshwater microbial communities from McNutts Creek, Athens, Georgia, United States - 11-17_Aug_MG | ecosystem: Environmental > Aquatic > Freshwater > Creek | place: USA: Georgia...
TTCAGGCTTTTTGTAATCCGCCAGCAGGCGGTCTATCAATTCGTTGTTTACGGTCATTTCTCTTCCTTTGAAGATCTCGGCAGTCTCCTGCCATTAAACCGTTTACACAAAATCTAGGACACGCCCATCTCCCATCGTGGGTGAATTCGAGAACCAAGATGAAGACAAGCCCATGACCTTCATTCCTCCACGCTCGACAAGACTGATGGAGTTGGCTGAATCAGGTTCATACCCAACACCAAAACATTGTGAGATGCATGTTGGCTCTGATGACTGGCAAGCTAACCCAGATAACGTATCAAAGTTTGGTGAGTTGGTTGGTATCCCAGTCCACGTAGTGCCTGATGGCGGTCATAACTTGCCCCATTCATATGTAGGTGCCTTATTGGATAACTGGCTGGGTAACATCAGTTAGCCAAGTTATATCTGCCCAGTGAACATTGATATCAAGTCACTGAAGGCACCATGCCCACTGTCCAAAGCATCAGGAAGTGCTCCCCACAGTCTATTGATTGATATGGATGTTATGGGGGGTGTCTACGCTAGAAATACGTCAAGAGCGGTCTAACAGCGTATTGGTGAATGGTGTCCCACATTGCTATCAGCGTCGGGGGCAATCATGCTATGTCGGGGAGCCATTTGGCGTATCAGCACATTGCTATCGCTGTGGGACACGCTGGATGTATGTCGTTGTAAAAACGCCGGAACAGGCAAACATTGGGTTGTGTAAGTGGTAACCAGTGAGGTAACCTACCCATGTTACTTGGATGAAAAAGAAAAAAGCCGTTGATTAACAACGGCTTTTTAGGTTTAGCTGGCGGAAACGGAGGGATTCGAACCCTCGATGAGGCTCTACACCCCATACTCCCTTAGCAGGGGAGCACCTTCGGCCACTCGGTCACGTTTCCAGCAGGTGCGTATTATGCACGAACTTAGGCAGCAGGCTGATCCAAATCGAAAGCTTTATGCAACGCGCGCACAGCGAGTTCCATGTATTTCTCATCAATCACCACAGAGGTTTTGATTTCAGACGTCGAGATCATTTGGATGTTGATGCCCTCTTCGCTCAATGAGCGGAACATCTTGCTGGCCACCCCCACGTGGCTGCGCATGCCGATACCGACGATCGAGACTTTGCAAATTTTGGTGTCACCTTGCACATCGGTGGCGCCCAAGGCTGGCAACACTTTGTCTTTCAACAAATCTGTTGTGCGAGCGTAATCGTTGCGGTGCACGGTGAAGCTGAAATCGGTTTTGCCATCCTTGCTGATGTTTTGGATGATCATGTCAACTTCAATATTGGCCTCGGCCACAGCGCCCAAAATTTGGTACGCGATGCCGGGCTTGTCGGGCACGCCGACCACAGAAATTTTGGCTTCGTCACGGTTGAATGCGATGCCCGATACGATTGCTTGTTCCATTTTTTCGTCTTCCTCAAAGGTGATCAACGTGCCTGATTTGGCTTCTTCGTTGATGTCAATGTCCCACGCGGTGAAGCTGGACAACACGCGCAGCGGCACCTTGTATTTACCTGCAAACTCGACCGAGCGAATTTGCAAAACTTTGCTACCCAAAGATGCCATTTCCAGCATCTCTTCAAAACACAGCGTTTCTAAGCGACGGGCTTCGGGCACCACACGGGGGTCGGTGGTGTACACACCATCCACGTCGGTGTAGATCAAACACTCTTTGGCTTTGAGGGCTGCAGCCACGGCCACCGCCGAGGTGTCAGAGCCGCCACGGCCCAACGTGGTGATGTTGTCTTGCTCGTCTTTACCTTGAAAGCCCGTGATGATGACCACTTTGCCAGCATTCAACTCAGCACGCACACGCACGTCATCGATCGACTCGATACGGGCTTTTGTATAGGCGCTGTTGGTGCGAATTGGCACTTGCCAACCTGCGTAGCTGACCGATGGCTGGCCTTCGGCTTGCAACGCAATGGCCAACAACGCAGAAGACGCTTGCTCACCTGTGGAGGCCAACATGTCGAGTTCGCGGTTGTAGGCCGAGTCGGCTTTGGAGGGGGCCAATTCTTTGGCGAGGCCGAGCAAACGGTTGGTCTCACCGCTCATCGCGGAGGGAACCACCACCATTTGGTGGCCAGCACGAGCCCATTTGGCCACGCGCTTGGCGACGTTGCGAATGCGCTCTGTCGAGCCCATCGAGGTGCCGCCGTATTTATGAACGATCAATGCCATATTTCTTTAAAACTGTTGTGTTATGGGCAAAAAAACCTACAGATTGTAGCAACGCAACACAGCACCATCGCGCCTCACAAAGCCACGCCCCACCTTAATGTCAATGTGGTGCCCGCGTGTGGTGCAAGCTTTCACCTGCACCAGCAACGCTTGCAGCTGCGCCGCACTCGCCTGCGAATGTTCAAGCGCCAGCCAATGGCGCAACACATTCGACTGGCGCGCGACGCTGAGTTGCTGCAAAGCTTGGATGGCAGGTGGATTGCCCACAAGCTGCAAATCTTGTTCAGCCACTTCGTGCAACAAGGTTTGAGCCTGTGCTGCGTGCGAGGCGCTGCGCGCAAAGGTTTGTCGAAACGACGGGAACGCTTGCTCAATCACAGGCAACAGTTCAGCGCGGATGCGGTTGCGGGTGTAGCGCGTGTCGGCATTGGTGGGGTCTTCCACCCACCGCTCTCCCAGCGCCTTCAAGGCTTCACGCAAAGCAAGGCCTGACACATTCAGCCAAGGGCGGTGGTACGTCACCCCTTGGCGCTCGGCCACCGCAGGCATACACGCCAACCCCGGCAACCCCGCGCCACGCGAAAGCGCCAGCAACAAAGTTTCTACTTGGTCATCGGCGTGTTGTGCCAAGGCCATGTGTTTGATGCGTCCACCCCAGTTGCTTTGCAGCGCTTCGGCCAGCGCGCGGTAACGGGCTTGGCGCGCCGCGTCTTCAGGGCTTTCACCTGCGGCATGGGCGGCGTTGACGCGCTGCACCACCAGCGGCACTTGCAAACGCTCACACAAAGCCACGCAGTGGGCTTCAAACCCATCAGCAGCCGTTTGCAAACCGTGGTGCACATGCACCGCATGCACCCTGCCCGGCCAACGGGTGGCGCAAGCAATGAGTAAGGCGGTGGAATCGGCCCCGCCGCTGAGCGCAACGGCGAAAGCCTCAAGGTGTTGGAGCGCGTCCAGCGAGGGGAAATTAGCGTTCAGCTTTGGTGTCGGTGAAGCGGCCATAGCTTTGCAAACGCTCGTAGCGCTTGTCGAGCAGCTCTTTGACCTTCATGTCGGTCACTTGACGCCATGCGTCGTTCAAACCACGCTTGAGCTGAGCGGCCATTTGCTTGGGGTCGCGGTGCGCGCCGCCCACAGGTTCGTTCACGATTTTGTCGACCAAGCCCAAGGCTTTCAGGCGATGGGCGGTGATGCCCAAAGCTTCAGCAGCGTCTTCGGCGCGGTCTGAGGTTTTCCACAAGATCGAGGCACAACCTTCGGGGCTGATGACCGAGTACACCGAGTACTGCAACATCAACACTTGGTCAGCCACGCTGATGGCCAATGCACCGCCCGAGCCACCTTCACCAATGATGGTGGTGATGATCGGCACTTCGAGCTGCGCCATTTCAAAAATATTGCGGCCAATCGCTTCAGACTGGCTGCGCTCTTCGGCGTCGATACCGGGGTAGGCGCCGGGGGTGTCCACAAAGGTGAACACGGGCAGCTTGAACTTCTCGGCGGTCTTCATCAAGCGCAAAGCTTTGCGGTAACCCTCGGGACGGCTCATGCCAAAGTTGCGCGCAGCGCGCTCTTTGGTATCTCGGCCTTTTTGTTGGCCCAAAACCATACAAGCATTGCCATTGAAACGGGCCAAGCCGCCCACGATGCTCAAGTCATCGGCAAAGTGACGGTCGCCGTGCATTTCCACGAAGTCGGTGAAGATTTCGTTGATGTAGTCCAGCGTGTAAGGGCGCTCGGCATGGCGGGCAATCTTGGTGATTTGCCAAGGTGTGAGGTCGCTGTAAATGTCTTTGGTCAGCTGCAAGCTCTTCTTGCTGAGCTGGTCGATCTCGTCCGAGATGTCCACCGCCGACTCGCTTTGCACATAGCGCAGCTCGTCGATCTTGCCTTCGAGTTCAGCAATCGGTTGTTCAAAGTCGAGGAAAGTTCGTTTAGCCAAAATTCATTACTCCTTAGCTGCTCAATAAGACACGGGCAGCGGATCTAGCGATCGCCAAATATACCAAGTCGCCACACTGCAGTATGGTGCCCATGCCGCAGCCACCTCGCGGGCCTCGCTGCGACTGACCGACTCACCCGAAAAATAGTTTTGGCTGATGCCGTTGATCAAGCCCACATCGTCCAGCGGCAACACATTGGGCCGCATGAGGTGGAACATCAAAAACATTTCCGCCGTCCAGCGGCCAATGCCACGAATGGCCACCAATTCAGCAATGATGGTTTCATCATCCATCTCGGCCCACTTCTTGACATGGACGGTGCCATTTTCAAAATGCAGCGCCAAGTCGACCAAGTACTCCACCTTGCGGGCCGACAAACCGGCAGCGCGCATATCGTCCACTTTGAGCTTGAGCACATTGGCTGGCGTGAGCTTGCGTGGCAGTTGGATGAACCGGTCCCACACGCTTTGTGCGGCCTTGACCGAAATTTGCTGCCCCACGATGCTGCGCGCCAGCGTGACAAAGGCGTCACCACGCGACTCCAAGCACGCATTGCCGAACTGAGGGATGAGGCGCTTCATCACCCGATCTTTTTTCATCAGGTGCTTGCACGCCTCCGCCCAGTATTCGGGCGTGGCGATGGTGACTTTGCTGGCGGTCACCATGATTAGCCACGCTCCCACGTCGTGCCCGTGGGCGAGTCTTTGAGCACGATGCCTTGCGCCAACAAGTCGTTGCGAATGCGGTCGGCCTCGGCAAAGTTTTTAGCGGCTTTGGCGGCTGCGCGTGCGGCGATTTGGGTTTGAATCGCGCCCTCGTCTTCTGATGCGCCACCTTGCAAAAAGCTTTGTGGGTCTTCTTGCAACAAGCCCAACACGCCGCCCAAGGCTTTGAGCAAGCCAGCGGTTTGTGCCGACTGTGTGCGGTTGACTTCACCCGCGAGTTCAAACAACACGGCCACAGCTTCGGGCGTACCAAAGTCTTCGTCCATCGCGGCTTTGAAGCGCGCGGCGTGGGGCTCGGCCCAATCAATCGCCACCTCAGCAGGCGTCACGGCGCTGAGCGCGGTGTAGAGGCGTTTCAAAGCGCCGCGGGCGTCGTTCAAATGCACGTCGCTGTAATTGAGCTGGCTGCGGTAGTGGCTGCGCACCACGAAGAAGCGCACAGTTTCTGCATCGAACGCTTTGAGCACATCACGGATGGTGAAGAAGTTGCCCAAGCTCTTGGACATTTTTTCGTTGTCCACGTTGATGAAGCCGTTGTGCATCCACACACTGGCCATCTTCTGGCCGTTCGCGCCTTCGCTTTGGGCAATTTCGTTTTCATGGTGAGGGAACTGCAAATCAGCACCGCCGCCGTGGATGTCAAAGCTTTGACCCAACATCTCGCAGCTCATGGCCGAGCACTCGATGTGCCAGCCGGGGCGGCCTGCGCCAAAAGGGCTCGCCCATTTGACTTCGTCAGGTTCGCTCTCTTTGGCCGATTTCCACAACACAAAGTCGAGCGGGTCTTGCTTGCCATCATCCACCGCCACGCGTTCGCCCGCTTGCAGCTCGTCCAAAGACTTGCCTGAAAGCTTGCCGTAGCCCGCAAATTTGCGCACAGCGTAGTTGACGTCACCGTTGCTGGCTTGGTAGGCCAAGCCTTTGTCTTGCAGTGTGCCAATCATCGACAGCATTTGCGGCACGTAGTCCATCGCGCGGGGCTCGTGCGTGGGGCGCTCGATGCCCAAGGCATCGGCGTCTTGGTGCAAAGCATCAATCATGCGATCGGTCAGACCGCGCACGGTTTCGCCGTTTTCCAGCGAGCGCTTGATGATCTTGTCATCAATGTCGGTGATGTTGCGCACATACGTCACGCGATAACCGCTGGCTTTGAGCCAACGCTGCACCACGTCAAACGCCACCATCGAACGGGCATGGCCCAAATGGCACAGGTCGTACACGGTCATGCCGCACACATACATGCGTACATGGCCAGGTTCGAGCGGCGAAAAGTCTTCCAGCGCACGCGTGAGCGTGTTGTGAATGCGAAGGGTCATGAGTGAGTCGTGAGAAGCCCGCAATGAGGGGCGGTCATGAGGTGAAAGCCAAAGAGTCGTTCAGACCCTCTGTTTTACAATCTGCTAAGTATACAAAGCACATGAAAAACCCTCACCCCATCTCCTCAGCCACCTTGTTGGCACGGTCAGACACTTGCCCAAGCGGTGTGCAAACTCGCCAGATTGCGGCCGCATGGGCGCTAGGGTTGACGATGACGCTTGGGCCTTTGGTTGTGAAGGCCCAAAGCGTCGAGGCCTTGGAATGGCAGCCTGGTCAATCCATGATGCCGATCGTCATCAGCACACCGCACAACGACGTGCGCAAACTGTTGCGCCAAGCCAAATACCCACAAGCGTTGTTGCTGGTCAACAAAGGTTTGGTCAACAATCCGCGCGACCCGCAAATGCGTTTTTGGCAAGGCTTCATCTTCGAACAACTCGGCCAGCCTGACATGGCGCTACAGGTCTACCTCGACCTCTCACACGAATACCCCGAGTTGGCTGAACCTCACAACAACTTAGGCGTGCTGTATGCCGCCAAAGGCGACTACCCCAAAGCCAAGGCATCGCTGGATGCGGCCTTGCGTGCCAACCCCAACTACGCCGCCGCGCATGAAAACATGGGGGACTTGCTGGTCAACATGGCTCGTCAATCGTATGAGCGGGCCCTGATGGCAGAGCCCAAACAAAGCGCCCCGACGCAAAAAATACAACGCCTCAAGCCCGTTTTAGAAATCACTCAAGGCAAACCATGACACTTGCTCCGCTCACTCGCCGTGCTTTATGCGCACTCGCCTTCGTTGGCCTCACTCAAACCGCAATGGCGCAAGAAGCACCGCGCGTGAAGTTTGTCACCAATGCGGGTGAATTTGTGGTCGAGGTCTACCCAGACAAAGCCCCTAAAACCGTCGACAACTTTTTGCAATACGTGCGCGACAAGCACTACGACGGCACCATTTTTCACCGCGTGATTGGCAACTTCATGGTGCAAGGCGGCGGCTACGACCAACGCTACATTGAGCGCCGCACACGCCCACCGGTTGAGCACGAAGGCCGCGAAGCCTTGGCCAAAGGCGGTCCACGCAACACCGTGGGCACCATCGCCATGGCGCGCACCAATGCCCCGCACTCGGCCACCTCGCAGTTTTTCATCAACGTGGTGGACAACGGTTTTCTCGACCCCACACCGCAACAACCCGGCTACACCGTGTTTGGCAAAGTCATCTCGGGCATGGACACCGTGCAAAAAATTCGCAGCGTGCCCACAGGTTTTGGTGGCCCCTTCTCTTCTGACGTGCCACGCACACCCATCATCATCCAATCGGCCAGCGTGCTTTAAGCCAGCGCTGCCCCTCACTTTCATTTAAGGAAAACACACCATGAGCAACCCACAAGTCGAACTGCACATCTTGGACCACGGCGTCATCACCCTCGAACTCGATGCTGAAAAAGCACCCAAGTGCACCGAGAACTTTTTGCACTACGTGAACAAAGGTCACTACGACAAAACCATTTTTCACCGCGTGATCCCAGGCTTCATGGTGCAAGGCGGCGGCTTTGAGCCAGGCATGTCACAAAAAGAATGTGACGAGCCCATTGAAAACGAAGCCAACAACGGCCTCAAAAACGACCACTACACCATCGCCATGGCACGCACGTCCGACCCACACTCGGCCACGGCCCAGTTTTTCATCAACGTGGCCAACAACGACTTCTTGAACCACAAAGCGCCAAGCATGCAAGGCTGGGGCTATGCCGTGTTTGGCAAAGTTGTCAGCGGCAATGATGTGGTCGACAAAATCGCCGCCGTCAAAACAGGCCGCAAGGGCTTCCACGACGACGTGCCAAAAGAAGACGTGGTCATCGAAAAAGCTGTGGCCCTCTAAGCTGCATGTCCACACCACCGCTGCTGCCTCAGCCCGTACCCTGCGTACAGGCTCCCGCGCATTGGCAGCGTGTGGACTTCATGTCGGACCTGCACCTAGACGCCAGCGAAGCTGCCACCTTTGACGCATGGGCGCACTACATGGCACACACGCCAGCCGATGCGCTTTTCATCTTGGGTGATTTGTTTGAGGTCTGGGTCGGCGACGACAACCAAGACCCGTTTGCCTTGCAGTGCATGGCCGTGCTCAAAGCGACGGCGCAACGCATGCCCGTGTACTTCATGTGCGGCAACCGCGATTTTTTGGTGGGCGCAGCGCTACTCAACGCAACAGGCATGCAGGGTTTGAACGACCCCACCGTGCTCGACCTCGGCGCCACTGGTCCGCGCATCTTGCTCAGCCATGGTGACGCGCTGTGTTTAGACGACCACGACTACTTGACCTTTCGTGCACAAGTGCGCCAACCCGAGTGGCAAGCCGCATTTTTGGCCAAACCGTTGGCCGAGCGCCAAGCCTATGCACGCAGCATTCGTCAACAGAGCGAAGCGCGCAAACAAACCCACACCGATTACGCCGATGTCGACACCGCAACAGCACGCGCATGGCTGACAGCCAGCCATGCCCAAGTGCTGATACACGGGCACACCCACAAACCTGCCTCGCATGACTTGAGTCACGGCTTGAGCCGCTGGGTGCTGAGTGACTGGCATGCCACAAGTCAACCGCCTCGCCTTGAGGTGTTGAGTTGGCTACGCCAAAACGAACAAAACCCCACACGGGGGCTTTGTCGATTACCTCTTGAGCAAGCTTAACGCTTGAGCAACACCTTGAGTGCCGCTTGCAAGCGGCGCGCAGCGCCTTCGTCATACGCACCACCTAACACCTGTGCAGCATCTGCCGCCCACGTCATTTGAGGCGACGGGTCGTTGCGGCGGGTGAGCATTTGCAACTGCAAAGCACGGCGTGCATCGTTGTGCGCGGCAGGTGTGGGCAGGTCTGCGGCCACTTCCAAGCGCAACAGCGGCGTGGCGGCATCGCCTTTGGCCTCGGCACTCAAGGCTTGTGTCCATTGCGTGCGTTGCGCAGGCGTGAGCTTGCTGCCAATCGCTTGTGCAGCCGGCACTTGCGAAGCATCGCGCTTTTCCCAAGCGTGCATGAGTTGCGTCAACACTTCGCCGTGGGCGTGTGCGGCCAAACGACGCAAAGCGTCTTGAGCCGACTCCAACGCATGGCGTTGCGCACGGAATGCGGTATCGCCCAAACGTGGGCCGCGTGGGGCAAAGCCTTCACGAGCGCCGTCTCGCCCACCATCACGACCGGGCTTGCCGTCACGGCCAAAGCCTGGTTTGTCGCCAAACTTGCCGCCGGGTTTGCCATCGCGACCACGCGCAGCGGGTGCTGCTTCGGTCCGTTTTTGACCGGGACGGTCATCACCGCGCACAGCCACCACGGGGCGTGAGGCGGCTTTGGGTTTGGCGGGTGCCGCTTCCACTTGCGCAACTTCACCGGCAGGTTCTGCGGCGACATCCGAAGTATGTTCGTCCGTTTCAGTTGACTGTTCAGAAGCCTCTACAGACGCAGCAGCTTTGACAGTCTCTTGAGGCGTGGTGTCGGCTTGAGAAGCCACAGGCGCGGCCGCCACTTCACCACGGGCAATTTGTTCCAGCGCTTGCATGGCGGCACGAATCGCAGAGGCATCGCCTTTCGCGATGGCTGACTCCAAAGCTTTGGCTGCTTCCACCACGGCTTTGTCGTGCGGCGTCAGTGCGGTTTGCGATTGCTCGCGCACAGACGACTTGCGTGCAAAAGCTTCGTCAATCGGTTGGCGGAACGCGTCCCACAACTTTTGCTCCATCTTGCGGTCGAGCACCACGGTGTGCGCTTCTTCTTGCCAGCGTTGCTGCAAGGCTTTGACAGCATCCACACGCAGGCTAGGCGCGGCGCCCAAGGCTTGCGCCTCGGCGATCAAGGCGTGGCGACGTGCCAAGCTGGCTTTTTGAACGGCTTCCAGCGGCTCATGCGCTGCATGAATCGCAGCCTTCCATTGCGGTTGCAACTCGGCAAACATTTTTTCGCTCAAGTGGCCGCTCTCACGCCAACGTTGCGCGAACTGGTGCAACTGACGCGCCACACCTTTCCAATCGGGGCCGTTGCCATGCGTGACGGTCCAAGCTTTGACCTCTTCAATCAACGCCAAGCGTTGCGCCTTGTGCGCGGTGGTTTGTGCGCGCGCTTCTTTGAGCCACACATCGACCACTTCGTGGGCACGGTTGCATGCGGTGTCAAAGCGCTTCCACAAAGCGGGGTTGGGCGCGGCTTCTTTGTCGATTTTTTTCCATTGCTCACGCAGGCCACGCAAGGTTTCTTGCATCTTACGCCCACCCATAGCGGGAACGCGAACCACGTCGTCGGTTTTGGCGACTGGTGTTTCAGCCGCATCGACTTGAGCAGTGGCCTCGGGTTTGGCCACAGGCGCTGGCTTGAACATGGCCTCGGCTTGCATGGCCAATTCCAAACGCTTTTGGTCCACCACCGCTTTGTCAGCCGTCGGCTTGACAGTGCGTGTGGCGTCTACCGCCACAGACTTAGCCGCTTTGGCAGGTGCCGCCGCTTGAGGCAACACCTCGCCACGGGCCACACGAATTTGGTCAGACCAAGCAGGCACAGCGGGCAGCGGCGCAGCGGCATCGGCAGCAGCGGCTTGGGTCAGGGACAAGGCTTCACAAAACGCTGTCCACACGGCTTGCACTTGTTGGGTGCTGGTTTGCAAGGCAGACGCAAACTTGGCATCCACGCTGGACCACTGAGCATCAGCGGCCAAGGCTTGGGCTTGGGCCACCCAACGGTCGAGGTCGGCTTGCAAGGCATCTCGCTGGGCCAAGGCGTCTTGCCAGGGCTTGGTCGAAAGCACCTCAATGCGCTGGGCCAACAGCACAGCCGCTTCGCGCTGCACTTGGGTTTGGTGCTGCAAATCTTCGATGGCTTTCACGCGCTCGGCCAAGGCTGTTTTCAAACCAGCCAAGGGCTCGCGTGACAAAGGTGCACCCGCTTTAGCAGCATCGCGCTGCCAGCCCAAAGCGTCAGCCAAGTTGATGTGGGGTGCGTCGCGCAGGGCTTCGCCTTTGGCGGCCCACTCAACGATGAGCGCGTCTTGGTCTTTGCTGCGGCGCAGCTCGTCCAGTTTTTCGCGCAGCACTTTGGCAGCGCCTTTGTCGCGGTGGCTCATTTCGTCGAAGACGGCTTCGAGTTGTGCCAAGGTGGGCTGACCAGCCAGCCAGTCGCGCAAGCGCGCGGTGCGCTCTGGCGAGGTCGAAACGGTAAAGGCCCCGCCGGTCAATTTGTCTAAGGCGGCGAGGTCGAGGGTTGGGTTCAAAGAATCAGTCACAAGTAGGGCTCACAGTAAATTAGGGGTAATTGTCGCCGAGGCTTTAAAATTTGGGCTACTTCCTATTTAATTAATTTATGTCTATCCCTTTCATTGCCCGATTACAGCTAGGTCTACGTACCTTTGCAGCTGACGTGGCACAAGGCTTTTTCGCGATTTCTCACAACGGCCTAGCTGTCGTTGGCTTATCCATCTTCTTTTTCGTGGTCGCCCTGACGGTGCGCCCCGACCTGCGCATGGTGACAGAAGCCAAGGTCATCAGCTGGCTACAAGAGCGCCAGTACGACGAAACCGGTATTGCCACAGACGCTGATGCTATTGACCGTGCCACCGCCACCGACCCCCGCGACCTGCCCAAACAACAAGCCAACCTCGCTTATTGGTTGAGCAAAAAATACCGCGTGGCGCCCGAGCCCTTGAGCGCCTTGGTGTCCGAAGCCTACGACGTGGGCCCGAGCAACCAAATTGAACCCACCTTGATCTTGGCCGTGATGGCCATCGAATCGGGCTTTAACCCGTTTGCCCAAAGCAATGTGGGCGCCCAAGGCCTGATGCAAGTGATGACCAAGGTCCACGAGCAGAAATACCAAGGCTTTGGCGGCGCACTGGCCGCGTTTGACCCTGTGGCCAATGTGCGCGTGGGCGTGAACGTGCTCAAAGAGTGCATCACCCGTGCCGGTAGCCTCGAAGGCGGCCTCAAGCTCTATGTGGGCGCAGGCAATATGAAGGATGACCAAGGCTACGCGGGCAAAGTCATGGCTGAAAACGCCCGCTTGCAACAAGTGGCCAAGGGCGTGAAGGTGCCTATCACCCCACCGCCCTCCACCGCTGCTGAGGCCGCTACAGCGCGCTTAGAAAGCCTGTGGGAGAAAGCCCAGCGCTTGACCCCCTTCGGCAAGGATGACGGCGAGTAAAACAGCCGATGAAGCGCGGTAAACTCTCATCCGTGCGCGACTGGCGATAGGCGTGCGGGGCATCTGCCCCACACCGCTGACGTGGATGTATGACCACTGGGAAGCGCACCGCCCCTGACTTTGGGGGTGATTAGCCGTTCGCCTGGGCAGCCCTGCTTCTTTGTTAGCGGGGACCATCTTCCTCTCTAGGACTGCCATGTACGACCGCAACATCTTGATCGAACAAACCGACCCCGAATTGTTCGCTGCCATCCAAGCCGAGAACGCTCGCCAAGAGCACCACATCGAGCTGATTGCCAGCGAAAACTACGCCTCTCCCGCCGTCATGCAAGCCCAAGGCTCGCAACTGACCAACAAATACGCCGAAGGCTACCCCGGCAAGCGCTACTACGGCGGTTGCGAACACGTGGATGTGGCCGAGCAGTTGGCCATTGATCGCATCAAACAAATCTTCGGTGCTGAAGCCGCCAACGTGCAGCCCCATTGCGGCGCATCGGCCAACGAAGCTGTGTTCCTCGCGTTCTTGAAGCCCGGCGACACCATCATGGGCATGAGCTTGGCCGAAGGCGGTCACTTGACCCACGGCATGGCTCTGAACATGTCTGGCAAATGGTTCAACGTCGTGTCTTACGGCTTGGACAGCAACGAAGCCATCGACTACGACGCGATGGAAGCCAAAGCCCGCGAACACAAGCCCAAACTCATCGTGGCTGGTGCATCCGCCTACAGCTTGCACATCGACTGGGCTCGCTTTGCCAAGATCGCCAAGGAAGTTGGCGCGATCTTCATGGTCGACATGGCCCACTACGCCGGCTTGATCGCCGCAGGCCAATACCCCAACCCTGTGCCTCACGCCGACGTGGTGACCTCCACCACCCACAAGAGCTTGCGCGGTCCACGCGGCGGCATCATCTTGATGAAGGCCGAGCACGAGAAGGCCATCAACAGCGCCATCTTCCCCGGCCTACAAGGTGGACCCTTGATGCACGTGATTGCAGCCAAGGCTGTGGCGTTCAAAGAAGCGCTGCAACCCGAGTTCAAAGAGTACCAAGCCCAAGTGGTGAAAAACGCCAAGATCGTGGCTGAAACTTTGACAGCACGCGGTTTGCGCATCGTCAGCGGCGGCACACAAAGCCACGTGATGTTGGTGGACTTGCGTTCCAAGAAGATCACCGGCAAAGAAGCCGAAGCCGCTTTGGGTGCAGCGCACATGACGATCAACAAGAACGCCATTCCGAACGACCCCGAGAAGCCATTCGTGACCAGCGGCATCCGCGTGGGCACCCCCGCGATGACGACCCGTGGCTTCAAGGACGAAGAGGCACGCATCACGGCCAACTTGATTGCCGACGTGTTGGACAACCCGCACGACGAAGCCAACTTGGCAGCTGTGCGTGCCAAGGTGCATGCGCTGACTTCTAAGTTCCCTGTTTACAAGTAACATCTCCTTAACCCCCGTCCTTTGTGTCGGGGGTTTTATTTTGGCGATTTGCATTCGTGAGGGGTTGCGGTCGTGAAGGTTTCTCTCCGGAGAGGGCACGGGTTGCAGGTACGGCGGGCTCTTCATGCTGGGGTACCAGAAATCATCGCCCGCCGCACCTGCAACCCGCGCTGTTTGAGGATCGAAGTGGTTTGCTCGTTGCGTTGCAACTTTGTCGCCCTCTCGTTTCGACTGAAGTTTGCGAGCGAAGCAAAGCATGTCGCAGACTGAGGGTGTTTGGTATTGGCCGCCACGATTTCTGGTACTCCGGCATGAGGCAGCGGCCAATACCAAATGCCCTCAGCGAGCCCAGCAAAAAAATAGCAACCGAAAACCAAAAAGCAAAAGAGAGCACAAAAAAATGAAATGTCCCTTCTGCGGCCACCTAGAAACCCAAGTCGTCGAAACCCGCATGTCCGAAGACGGTGACTCCGTGCGTCGCCGTCGCCAATGCGGTGCCTGCGAAAAACGCTACACCACCTACGAACGCCCCGACGTCAGCTTTCCCAACATCGTCAAAAAAGACGGTCGCCGCATCGAATACAAACGCAACAAGCTCCTCGAATCCATGGGCCTTGCCCTACGCAAACGCCCCGTCAGCACCGAACAAGTGGACAACGCCATCGAGCGCATCGAAGAAAAACTCTTGGCACTCGGTCAGCGCGAAGTCCCCTCCACCCGCATTGGCGAGCTCGTCATGCGCGAACTCAAAAAACTCGACAAGGTGGCCTACATCCGGTTTGCCAGCGTCTACCGCAGCTTTGAAGACATCGACGACTTCAAGAGCTTGGTGGACGAAGTCCGCAAGTAGTTTTCGAGTCTCAGCTCTGCGCTGACGCACCTTCCAAACCTAGCATTTGCGGCATGCAAACGCTAGGTTTTTTTACGTCTTCGCAATCACCCTTACGAGGTTTCTCACTCGTTGAAATGCTGGTGTGTTTGGGCGTGCTCGGTGTGATGGCCTCGTTTGCGATGCCGAGTTGGCAACACCAGCAAGAGCGCAGCCGCATCGAAGCGGCACGCGATCAGCTGATGAACGATTTACAAACCGCCCGCGTGCGCGCATTGCAACGCGGCGAAGCTTTGCAACTTGCACGCTTGCTCGACTGCACATGGGCCACATCCGCAGGTGCCGACTGGAGCTGTGGCTGGCAATTGGTGGTCAAAGCCGACCAAACCGTGTTGCAAAGCACCGCACAAGCCACGCCGTTGCAAATCATGTTTAGCAAAACAGACCCCCTCGAAATCAGCCCTCGTGGCGACTTGGGCACGGTGGGTGAGCGATGGGTCATCAAGTCACGACTAAGCACATTCAACTTAGCGCAGGTGTTGTGCCTCAACAGCGCCAGCCGTCTACGCTGGCAATCGGGTGAGGCGTGCAGCAATTGAAGCCAACACGCCTCCAACGGTCGCGACCTCATCAGGGACAAGTCCCCAAGCGCGCGCTTGGCATGGCGTTGCTAGAGACCCTCGTTGCCTTGCTTGTCTTGGCCTTTGGCCTGCTGGGTTTATTGTGGATGCACCAACAAGCATTGGCGCAACAACGCCAGCAACTCATGCGTTCCGTGGCGGCTGGCATTGCTGAGGATGTGGTCGAACGCATGACGCTCAACGCCACGCAACGCGCGAGTTACGCCAAAGCTTGGGGCAACGCCGCCAGCTCTGCCACCGACTGCGCAGCGGTGGCTTGCTCTCGCCAAGACTTGGCCGTGTGGGATGTGCAACAGCTGCAGCGCCATGTGCAAAGCCAACTCCCCGAAGGCGATGCTGCTGTGTTTGCCTTAACCGGCGCGGCAGATCGCTGGGGCGTGGTCATTGCTTGGCGCGATGTCAACGAAACCTACCGCACCGACGGCACCTCCGGCTCACCGCCCTGCCCCACGCAAATGAGCTGTTGGCGGTTGTTTTTCACGCCGACGCAATGAGCAACCGCCCAGCACATCCACACGCGCAGCTTGGCTACACCTTGCCCGAGCTGCTCATCGGTATGACCTTGGGTTTGTGTGTCATCGCAGCAGCCACAGCCGCTTACGGCACGAGCAAACAAACTTGGAACGCCATGGCCGCGGCAGATGCCGTGCACGCCAACGCACGCGTGGCCTTGCGCAACATCCGAGAACAAGCGCACAGGAGTGGCGCGGCTTATCTGACGGCCAACAACAACGGGGCATTCGCCGTTCAACTGTCTGCCAGCGAAGACACAGGCCAAGCTGCGCTCGCCGGTATCAACGGCAATAAATCCGTCGAGAGTCTCACGCTGGGGCACTGGCATGCGCTCGATGCCATCGACTGCCAAGGCAACACCGGCAGCACGCACACCAGCGTGCGCAGCGACTACAAACTCAACACCAACAAAGAGCTGAGCTGTAAAGACCTCAACCTCACCGGTAGCACCTACCAAGCATTGGCCGAAGGCGTGGAAGACTTTCAGCTGCGCTATGCCGAAGCCAACACCACCACGCAAACGATTCAATGGAAAACCGCCAACCAAGTGAGCGACATGAGCCAGGTCTTGGCCATCGAGGTGTGCTTGCGCGTGGCGAGCATCCAGACCGTTCACAACGCCAAACCCAACCCCAGCCATGTCGGCTGCCAAGAGGAGGCCTTACCGTCGGATGGTCGTGTGCGCCGCACATTCAAACGGGTGATGACTTTGCGTAACCGCAGCGGGGTTATGCCATGAAGACCCCGCATGGATTCGCGTTGCCTACGCTGATGATCATGCTCGCGTTGGCCAGCATCGCCACCTTGTTGGCTTTGCGCAATGGGTGGGTGAATGAACAGCTGCTCAACGCCGATGCTGACCAACTGCGCACGTTGCACAAGGCCCACGCCGCGCTGCCATTGGCGGTGGCCGACATTGCTGGTACAGCCACAAGCACCACCACACCCGATTTGCGCCACACCGCGGGCAACGCCACGCAAACGCACGCGTTCTTTCCCACCTCCATGGCCGAGTACGACACCTTGCGCCAACGCCTCTCACCCAACACCTGCAACGCGGGCATTTGCGCCCCCAACGCCCTCAACCCCAGCGCCACCAAGGCCAGTTATTGGAAAACACAAACGGCCACCGCGCTGGCTGTTTCAGCCGTCGACACACTGGGTGGCAGCAACCCAGTCTGGTATTGGGTAGAAGTTTTTCCGCAAGCCAACAGCACCCCAGAAAACTTCATCTACCGCATCACCGTGCTGGCCCAGGGCGTCATGCCCAGCAGCACCACGGTGCTGCAAGCCATTTGGGCGCGCAACACCCCCACCTCACCCACAGGCCAGTGGCACAGCTGGCATGTGTTGCACGACTAGGCATCGCATGACGCACACCCGCACCTCTCGAGGCTTCACGCTCATCGAGCTACTCATTGCGTTGGCTTGCGTGGCGCTGCTCGCCAGCTTGGCATGGCCCAGCTACCAAAGCCTCATCTTGCGCAGCCAACGCGCACAAGCCCGCGCTTCGCTGCTGCAAGCTGCCCATTGGCTAGAGCGCGCTGCCAGTGCCAACGGAAGCTACCCAATCACAGCTGAAGTGCCCGCGAACGTACTGCAAGTGGACGGACAGCGCTACAAAATGACCGTCACCAGCACCGCCCAAAGCTACACCCTCAGCGCGACACCGCTGGGCGCACAAGCGGCTGACACATGCGGCACGTTGTCGTTCAATCACCTAGGTGTGCGCGGCGTGCAAGGAGCGAGCCAAACTGCGGCGCAGTGCTGGGGTCGGTGAGCATTAAATAATAATCGTGGGTACAATTAATGAAATTGCGATTCAGCTTTGATCCAGTCAAAAACGCACGCAACATTGAAGAACGCGGCCTTAGCTTTGCCGAAGCCGCGGAGTTTGATTGGAGCACCGCGCACATCGCAGAAGACACACGACATGATTACCCTGAAAGGCGCTATCAAGCACTGGGGTTTGTGAATCAACATTTGCACATGCTGGTTTTCACGCCCAGAGAAGAAGCCATTCACATCATCAGTTTTCGCAGAGCCAACGGACGTGAAAGAAATCACTATGCCACGCAAACCCAATCCTGAACTTTTAGACGACGATGCTCCCGAACTCACCGAAGCATGGTTTGCCAAAGCACGCCCTGCCCACGAAGTGTTGCCGCGCATCATGGGGCGTCATGTGGCAGAGGAAATGCTCAAACCCAAACGAGGACGTCCTGCGCTGGAAAATCCCAAAACACATGTGAACATTCGGTTAGATGCAGACATCGTCGGCGCATTCAAAGACAGCGGCGCAGGCTGGCAAACACGCATCAACAATGCCTTGCGAGATTGGCTCAAAGCACATCCCGAACTGCAAAAAGGCTAAAAGCGTAGAGCGATGCCACACAGATAATCAACGAATGCCGTTCTCACCTCAAGACACCGCCTTCATGCAACAAGCCTTGGGCTTGGCGCGCGAGGCGCTTTACCTCACCTCCCCCAATCCACGCGTAGGCTGCGTCCTCGTCGGCGTGGATGGCTCGGTGCTGGGCAGCGGCCACACGCAACGCGCGGGTGAGGCGCATGCCGAGGTCATGGCCTTGCGTGATGCACAAGCCAACGGTCACGATGTCAAAGGCGCCACAGCCTATGTCACTCTAGAGCCGTGCAGCCACCAAGGCCGCACCGGTCCCTGTTGCGATGCCCTTGCTGCTGCAGGCGTGGCCCGCGTGGCCGTGGCATTGCAAGACCCCAACCCGTTGGTGGCGGGTCAAGGCACAGCGCGCTTGCGTGCTGCGGGCGTGCAGGTGGATGTGGGTTTGTTAGCAGACGAAGCGCACGAGATGAACATTGGTTTTTTCAAGCGCATGACACACGGCACACCGTGGGTGCGCATGAAAGTAGCCGCCTCGCTCGACGGCCAAACCGCTTTGGAAAACGGTGTCAGCCAGTGGA
>Ga0228701_1001164_pt1 | contig 18665 bp, 19 predicted proteins | sample McNCre117_Aug_MG_2_FD_178017 | JGI IMG/M metagenome (GOLD analysis project Ga0228701, IMG submission 178017) | Freshwater microbial communities from McNutts Creek, Athens, Georgia, United States - 11-17_Aug_MG | ecosystem: Environmental > Aquatic > Freshwater > Creek | place: USA: Georgia...
ACATGACATCCATGATGCCTTGCGTTGTTCCTGAGCACACGAAATCGAAATGACGTGTTTCTCCTTGAATAACTACGCCAATGGTTACGACACCGTCGATCTCCGCTTGTTCGCAAAAGTATTGAGCGCCTAACGGCAATTCAAATGCACCTGGAACACGTTGAATGTGGATATTTTCCTGTTTCACTCCATTTTCCAATAAGGTTTCGATCGCACCATCCATCAAGCGATTCGTGATGTGATCGTTCCAATCAGAAACAACAATGCCGATTTTGAAATCGGCACCATTGCTTATATTTTCTGTTGAATAGGAAGATAGATTTTTGTTGGCTGTCGCCATCGTCTTTCTTATTTAGTGCTCACACGAGCGATGTATTTTTCAATTGCTTTTTGAGATGCATAAGTTGGGTAGTCATCACGAATGCGTGTGTAATACGTTGTTGCATCTTCCTTTTTGTTCAATTTTTCTGAAACCAATCCAGCTTTGAACAAATACATTGGCGTTGTTAACTCATTGTCTTGCATGTCAGCTGCTTCTGTATACAAGGTCAATGCTTTATCGTATTTTTTCATGTCTGAATAACAGTCACCTTGCAAACCAACGCTGAAAACACTAATGTATGAATCATCCAATGAAACACCTTCCAAGTTCTCAAGTGCTTTGCGGTATTCACCTTTTTTCATGTATTGTGTTGCTAAAAGGTACTGTCCGATTTCACCACCTGTTTTTCCATCGTTGCTTTTCACAAATGGAACCAACACTTTAATGGCTTGATCTGTAGAATCTTTTGCGATGTAATTCATGGCAACCCACCAGCCATCATTGGACTTCTCATTTGCCGGAACCCAAATCAATTGACGGTAAACGAAAAACAATAAAAGTGAAGCTACTAATCCACCTACTACGTATGTTCCTAATTTGAATTTTTTATTGCTGTTGAATTTAGCTTTTAATTCGTCTAAACTTAAATTTTCAATCATTATCGCTTATTTAGGTGGCAAAGATAATTTTTTTTAGCTAAAAGTTGAAATTCTGAGATAAAAGTCTCATTTGATTATCATTTAATTTCATTTGTTATCCTTCCATAGTCGATTTGACCATTCTTCGGACTCCTTTTTGTATTTTTGCAACACTTATGCGCTATCTCATTCTCTCGTTATTTTTCTTTGGTGTTTTGCATGGACAAACATCAGCTCAAAAACCACTGACAACCGAGGACGGAACCGTCATTGGAAGGGTCATTGATCAACAAGGAGGAAAACCATTGGAATACGTTGCAGTGAAACTATTTAAGGCAGCAGATTCCAGCATCGTAAGTGGTGCGTTCACCGATGTTGATGGGAAATACAGTATTCCATGCGCAAATGGTACCTATTTTCTAAAAATCACATTCACGAATTACGATCCTATTTTGGTTTCAGCGATTTCCATAAAGCCGAGTTTGACCGTGTTTAATGTCGGAACCTTGAAAATGCGCAGAATGAGCGAAAAGACAGAGCGCGAAGTGAAGGTCATTGCAGAGAAAGATGTATTGAAAGCTGGAATTGATAAAAAAATCTACAATGTCGCTGAAGATTTAAACGTGAAAGGTGGGACAGCCAACGACATTCTACAGCGCTTACCGTCGGTGGAAGTCGATCAAGATGGGGGAGTGATGTTGCGCGGAGAAGGATCCGTAACTGTTTTAATCGATGGACGTCCAAGCTCTCTCAGCGGTGGAAATGGGAAATCTTTGTTGGACGCACTTCCAGCTGGTTCCATTGAACGCGTGGAAATCGTAACGAATCCATCCGCAAAATACGATCCGGACGGAACATCTGGAATCATCAACATCGTTTTGAAAAAGAACAAGTTAAGTGGATTTAACGGATTGGTTTCAAGTAATTTGGCATCCGCTTATATTCACGGGGGAAACATCGCTGAAGGAAATTTATCCTTGAGCTATCGCACAGGAATCATCAATGTTTATGGAACCTACAATGCGCGTTACCTCGATGGATACAGAAATAACTATTCAGAAATCATCCAAAATTCAGGATCGAATTATTTTCACCTGAATCAAAGTCGATTGGGGACAGATTTAAACGCAGGACAAACCTTCCGATTTGGGATGGACATCAACCTGAAAGCAAGAAATACACTTGGATTCTCAGCTACAGGAAATGTGGGTGTTCGCGACCGAACTGGAGACTTATGGAACTCGACTAAAACAGCCTCTGGCGTCCGTGATAGTTTGTGGCAACGTACTTCGTATGACCCATCTCAACAACACAATTACGATTTCAACATCAATTACAAATACGATCTAAAAAATGAACGTGGAAGTTTAACTGCGGATGCATCACAGTCCTTAGGAAACGAACACATACAAGGTTATTACCATCAACGGTATTATACCGTGGATTCTGTTTTGAACGGAATTCCATCCTTGATCCAAGAATTGCACAACAAAGAAAAAAATAACATTACGACACTCCAAACGGACTTTACCTATTTGTATCCAAAATTAGGAGCGCGTTTCGAAACAGGAGCGAAAGCCATTTTGCGCGATCAAATGGTGAATACGGTATCTTCTCGTTACAACTGGAATACCCAGTCGATGCAAGAGGATAGCTTGGCGAATTTCTTGTACGCTTACAAGGAACAAATATTTAGTGTTTATGCGGTTTATGGGCAACAAATCAACAAGTTTAAGTTTCAAGGTGGATTAAGAGCGGAAGATGCCTTTCAGATTCCAAACTTGATTTCAGATTCCATTCGCATTGTCAACCACTATTTGAATTTATTTCCTTCGGCACATGTCCGCTATGCATTCAAGCCCAAATCAGAGATCAGTTTGAGTTACAGTCGACGCATCACACGCGCTGCTTCTGCCGATTTAAATCCATTTACAAACTACTCCGATCCATTTAATTTACGAACGGGTAATCCATACTTGCAACCGGAATTCATCAACTCATTCGACTTAGGCTACTCCTTAGAGAAACCGAAATACTCCATTACAGCAAGTTCTTATTACAGACATTCGAACGGTGTCATTTCACGCGTGAAGGAATTTTATTCAAATGGAACAAGCGCTGTTACATTCATGAACATCGCAGAAACCAAAACCCTGGGAACGGAATTCGTATGGATGTTCCGTCCGAAACCTTGGTGGAAAAATACCTTCTCCTACAATGCGAATTACATTTGGTACCAAACCAATCAAGTGGACTTACCGAACCGTCAAGGATTTAATCACAACTTCAAATACAATTCATCCATCGAGTTCTGGAAGAAAACCGCTACGATTCAGTTAAACGTCACGTACAATGGACCAAGGGTCACTGTTCAAGGAATTGCTCAGCGACAAGGACCAATTGACTTGGCATTCGAGAAAAAGCTACAAGGTGGAAAATGGTCCGTTGGCGCACGTGTAACGGATATCTTCAACAAACAAGGATTCTACATGTCCGTTGACCGTCCAGGTGTTTCGCAAACCGCGGAATTCAAATGGTTAACGCGTCGCTTCTACGTTTCGGCAAGCTATAAATTCGGTAAATTGGAAATGTCCAACAAATCGAAACTTCCGGGAGCAGAAGGAGGGGGAGAATAAGTTTAATTCAGTTTGATAAAAACCTGTTGTAAGCGTAGAATCTCTACCTGAATGTCCAATGGAATGTTCTCTTCATTCAAGCCTTGAAGCTCAATAAATCCTTGCTTTTTCCAGTCATGAATGACTTGTAAAAAACGCATCGAATCTAACACAGATGACAATTTAATCTCTTGCGGGGGAATGGTTTTCAAATCCGTCCAAAATCCTGACCACATCCTGTAGTTAAGACTTAATTGCTGTTGAATGTGAACGAGTCCAACAAAAGATCCTACTTGAATAGCTTGTTTTAAAAGTCGTGATCGATTGGCTTGAAAATGCTGAAAACGTTCTTCGATTACCTCTGATTGACACTCCATCAAGTCAATGTTTTCCATAACTGAAGGGAATGAATATCCCAAGGATTCAGCTGCATTTTGAAGCAGAAGGAAGCGCTTTTCTTTGGCTGGAAACAGCAGAACCTGATCTGCCTTTTGGATGATTTCTTGACGACACTGAAACAGTTGCTCTTCGATCGCTTCATCCAAATCTTCGTAGTTGGATAGTCCGAGATAATTCGCTGCTTCTGTACTTGTCACTCGTCCTTGTTTTTACGCATTTTGATGTTCAGGAATTCAATCACCAACGAATAAACCAAGGCGAAGTAAATGTATCCTTTCGGTACATGCTCGCCAAATGACTCAGCGATTAATAGAATTCCAATGGTTACTAAGAATCCAAGGGCGATCATTTTAATCGTTGGACGCTCATTGATAAAGTCACTGATTGGACGAGAGAATAAAAGCATGACAATCATCGAAACAATGACTGCTAGAACAATAATAATCAAGGGATTTGCATGCGTTTGTTGGGAGATATCATTCGTCATTCCGACCGCTGAAATCACCGAGTCAAAACTAAAAATGAAGTCAATGACCACAATTTGCATGATGACACCGCGCAAGGTACTTTTCTCTTTGGATGTATGTCCTTCCTCTGATCCTTTCACACTCGAGTGCATTTCAGTTACGGACTTATAAATCAAGAATAATCCTCCGATCAACAATACCAAACTGTGCCCTGTGAAGGATTGTCCCATGATGGTAAACAATGGATGTTGATCCAAAGTCATCACCCAAGAAATCACGCTCAACATTAAAATGCGAATGATGAGGGCAAGGCTTAAACCAATCATGCGTGCTTTGCGCTGCTTCGCTCTTGGCAAAGGATCCGTAACAATGGAGATGAAGATGATGTTGTCAATTCCAAGGACGATTTCCAACAAAGTCAGAATCAATAAATAGGTCCAACCTTGAACAGTTCCTAAAATTTGAAATGACGCGAGAAAATGATCCATGTATGCTAGTTTCTTAAAAATTCAAAATAACGATCTAAGTCGATGGCGTTGTTGGCATCGTCCGTTTGGACTTCCAACACCTGGGTTTCATTACTTGGATCAAAGAACAAAGGTAAATATTCAATCAATTCATCCAAGGAAGAAATGGTTTTTGTTTGTAATCCAAATGCGCGTGCAATGGAAGCTGGACTCTTCGCCTGCTTTGCTTCAAAGTACTTTTCACGTTGCTTAGAATCCGCAGGTCCGGGAATGATTTTAAAAATTCCTCCGCCGTAATTTTGAATGACAATGAGTTTAAAATTTCGCGGAAAAGGCTCATACCACAAGGCATTGCTATCGTACAAAAACGAAATATCCCCGCTGATCAGCACGTGTTGTTTTCTCGGATTCACAATGGCTGCGCCTAAAGCTGTACTGGTTGAACCATCGATTCCGCTTGTCCCACGGTTGGACTCATATCGCACGCCAGGAAGCGGATCGAACAACTGTGCATAGCGAACAACAGAACTATTTGCCAAGTGCAGAATATGATCCTCCGGTAAATAATCTTGAATGTTTTGAAACACTTGCATGTCCGTTAAATTCGAAAACTCTGACACAAAATCCAACGAACGGTCTTTAGCGACAATGTCCACCGCTTTCCATTTCCCATTGAAATTATGCGTGTTTGCTGTCAATTCGTATTCATTGATTTGTTCAAAGAAATCCGATGGGTCCAAAGGAATTGCCTGCGTTAAACAACGATACGTATCCATTTCTGGAAACTCAGCGCCGATTTTGTAGTGCTTTTTAACTCCAGCATTTCGCAAATACGCTTTGATGCGTTTGGAAACTACCGCGCCACCAATCGTAATGAGGATGTCGGGTTGATACACTTCATTTTTTTGGTCAAAACCATTCAAAGTACGATCGATGCAATGAATGAAGCGTTCATTTTGTAAGTTTGAGGTGTTTTCTACTAAAACGACCACATTAGGAAACGAAGCGAGCTTGATTAATTCTTGTTGAACTTTCAAATCTTGTGTCATTTGTCCACAAAGGATCAATACTTTCGATTGATTGATTTCCTGCACAATGACTTCCATGTTCGAAGCATCCATGCGATTTGTAGCTTTCCCAAGCGCTAAGATTTTTCCGTAATTCACTGTTTTTTCTACGGTTTGATAGAGTGGTTCATTCAAACCAACGTTTAAATGAATCGGACCTTTCCAATTGGACGTTGTAATTGCCAATAAATGAGCCAAGTCCTCTTGGTGTTGCTCTATGCTTTTTTGGTCAAACACATCTTCGTCCATCTCGAGACTTCCCATGATGTGATTCTTGTATACATCGCGCTGAACGATGGTTTGTCCATCACCGTGATTAATCCACACAGCAGGACGATCAGCTGTTAAAACCAGTAAAGGAATCGAACGGTAAAAAGCTTCTGAAACAGCGGGATAATAATTCAAACAGGCACTTCCGGATGTACAGCACAAAGCGATGGTTTCGCCTAATTCTTGTGCCATTCCGAGTGCGATAAATCCAGCAGAACGCTCATCGTGTACCACAAACGTTTCTATCTCAGGATGCTCATCAAAGGCAATGGAAAAAGGCGCGTTTCTCGAACCAGGAGAAACAACAACCTTGCGAATGCCGTAAGCCAGAAGCTGATCGACAATCAATTGCACCATGATTTTAGAGCTGGAAATCATCCGGCAAAAATACCAAAATTTAAAGGAGGTTTAACAGCGTACGGCTTTTATTTTCGGTTTCTTCCCATTCTTTTTCTGGAATGGAATCTGCCGTAAATCCTCCGCCAACATACAGGTAAATTTGCTCGCTCTGTATTTGTGCGCATCGTAGGTTCACGTACAGATTTACCTGATGCTCATCCATACTACCGATGATACCCGCGTAAAATTGACGTCCATGTTTTTCTTCAGACTGAATCCATGCTAACGCTTTGTCTCTCGGTGTTCCGCTGACGGCTGGAGTGGGATGGAGGTCCTTCGCAATTTCCCATGCTTGAGCCATCGTTGAATTCCATTGAAAATCAGTGCGTAAATGTGCGAGTGGACCAGCAATAACTGTTTTTGGTCCATCGGTCTGAAAGTCAACAACACCATGTTTTATCAAGGTTTCGCGTAAAAATTGACTCACGAAATCCTGCTCTTCTAATTCTTTAATTCCCCAAGGCGTTTCATCCACCGCTTTCTTAGTTCCAGCGAGCGACATGCTTTCAAAGGATGAATTCGTTCCTTTGATCAATATTTCCGGAGAAGCGCCAATCCATTCACCCAAGATCGGATCGTTGAAATAATAGACAAAAGCCTTTGGATACTCGGCTTCCAAACGCTCAAATAAGGTCTTTCCTGAAATGGGTAGATTTTCCGCTTTAATCCGAGAATACACCAATTTCTCCATGCTTGATCCTTTCAGCAAAGAAACGATTTGATTTGCTTGATTTAAGTAGTCTTCTTTGGAAATACAAAAAGGAGAATGATGCTCCTGTTCGTAATTAAACGATTCTTCAACTTCTACAAAAACATACCTTGATTGATGGTTGAAATCACTTATGATAAACCCCTGTGAAATAACATCATGAACCTCTTTGAAATATCCACTTTTGGAAACAATGTCTTGACCTGGAAACCGAAAAAGAAGCATGCGATTGGATCTGTTTGAAGCAAATATACGGAATCTCGCTCGTTGAGATTCCGATCAACGCAAATGGACGGGAATAGTTTCGTACTTTTGCACCTTCAAACTGAATCACCCATGAAAATCCTTTTAAGTTACCTCGGACGCTACAAATCACTTGTCTTTCTTGCATTGGTATTAGCGAGTATCAACCAAGTATTTTCCTTGTTGGATCCGTTTATTTTTGGGAAAATCTTGGATCGTTTCGCAACGCATCCAAAGGACTTCACAGAGTCTCAGTTTATCAGCGGAGTGGGATGGTTGATTGCAGCGGCGATTGGAGTTGCCATGGTGAGTCGTACCGCAAAAGCTTTTCAGGATTACAGCATCAACTTAATCATTCAGAAATTAGGCGCGGACATCTATACAGACGGATTGAAGCACACACTACAAATTGCCTACAATGAATTCGAGGATCAGCGTAGTGGAGAAACCTTGAACATCCTTCAAAAAGTACGAACGGATGCCGAGCGATTCATTATGAGTTTTATCAATATCCTTTTTGTATCCATTGTTGGATTGGTGTTCGTAATGGTATACGCCTTTACCGTTCAACCGGGATTGATTCTTTTGTACTTACTTTCAGCAGCTGGATTGAGTATCTTCATTAGCTTCTTGTCAAAACGCATCAAGAAAGTACAGATGACCATCATGAGCGAAACGAAGCAGTTGGCGGGAAGCACTACTGAAAGTTTACGCAACATTGAATTGATCAAAAGTTTGGGCTTAACGCAGCAAGAGACAGACCGTTTGAATGACCGCACGCGCAAAATCCTTCAATTGGAATTGAAAAAAGTGCGTCAAGTACGAAGCATTAGTTTCATTCAAGGAACAACAGTGAATTTATTGCGTCAGTCCATCATGTTCATTTTGATGTACTTATTGTTTCATGGATCCTTGTCACTTGGACAAATCATGACCTTGCAATTTTATTCCTTCTTTATCTTTGGACCATTACAAGAAGTTGGAAACGTGATTATTGCCTATCGTGAAGCAGAAGCGTCCTTGAACAATTTCGAAAACATCATCAACACACCGATTGAGAAGAAACCAGAGAATCCAGTCCCTTTGAATGCCATTGAGAAATTGGCCTTTCATAACTTAACGTTTCGTCATAAATCCGCAAGTTACGATGCCTTGAGCGACATCCATTTCGAAGTGCACAAAGGAGAAACCGTCGCTTTTGTTGGTCCAAGTGGATCCGGAAAAAGTACCTTGGTAAAATTGCTTGTTGGATTGTATTCCACGCCGAACGGTAAAATTTATTACAACGATATTGAGTCCACCAGCATCGACCGCGATGAATTACAGCAACAGTTGGGTTTTGTCACACAGGACACCCAATTATTCGCCGGAACGATCCGAGAAAATCTATTGTTTACCAAACCAGATGCCACGCAAGAACAATTGGATTTTGCCTTGACACAGGCCTCTTGTGAAGGATTAATAGCCCGAAGTGAAAAAGGAATCGACACCGTGATTGGTGAAGGAGGAATGAAACTTTCTGGAGGAGAAAAACAACGGTTGTCCATTGCCCGTGCCTTGATTCGAAATCCACGTTTGTTGGTATTCGACGAAGCGACATCCGCTTTGGATTCCATCACGGAAGAAGCGATTTCAAACACGATTCGTTCCATTGGAAGTCACAAAGAACACATCACGGTACTCATCGCACACCGTTTGTCCACCATTATGCACGCAGACAAAATTTTCGTCCTCGAAAAAGGTGTGATTGTCGAAACAGGTAAACACGAAGAATTACTTGCAGAAAAAGGCTTGTATTACGCGATGTGGAGACAGCAGATCGGTGAGAGAAGGGAGTAAGGGAGCGCGGACTTAGCGATTCGCACGAACCAAGACCGCTTTAATCATTTCATTGTTCAATCGGCAAGATTCGTCGAGAGAAAATCCATTTTTCAGATAGAAATGGAGTGGAGATTGATAGAATGTCCCATCGGATTTCAAGTCTGTATCGTGATCAATCACCCAACCTGAAAATGCTCTTCCTTCCTTTTTCATTTCAGCAAGTAGGGCAGAACCGAGTCCTTTTTGTTGATATTTATTGGATACGATAATAGAAAAGCGCAGGTCATTTTCCTTTTCGAATAACACGGACCATGCGATGATTTCATCTTGTTCATTCAACACGTAATAGTGAATGACTAGCGTGGTATCCAAGAGTAAAAGGGAAAAACGATCTGTTAGTTTTTGTGGATATTCCTCATTCCACAAGGCATTTACCTCCGCCATTTGTTTAGCGGACAAGGTTGCACTACGATGAATCTTCATCTTATTTTTTTTCTAATACCATCACGGTATGTTTTCCTGTACAAATCAAACGATTTGTGTCCTTTTCTCGTACTTCGATGGACCATAAATGGGTCGTTCTTCCTCCGTGAACCAGAGTTGCCGTCGCCAAAACTTCACCTGATTGTATGCCTCCCACATGATTCGCACTGACTTCTAGTCCGACTGCGTAATGTGTTTCATGGTTAATCAAGAGCACGGAACCCAAAGATCCAACCGTTTCCACAAGTGCAGCACTGGCACCACCATGTAAAAGTCCCATGGGTTGTTTGGTGCGATGATCGACTGGCATCGACGCCACAACATAGTTATCTCCAATTTCAACATATTGAATACCAAGTTTTTCCATCAAGGTATCCTTGTTCATGGCGTTTAATTCGTCCAGTGGTACTTGTGTTAGTTTCATGAAACAAAGGTAAACAATCGCAACTATTTTTAGATTTTTTTTATCCGAACGCTTGTCAATTCTGAAAGTTTACTTACTTTTGCCCCGGAGAGTTGGCAGAGTGGTCGATTGCGGCAGTCTTGAAAACTGTTGAACCGCGAGGTTCCGGGGGTTCGAATCCCTCACTCTCCGCAGAAAGTCAGTGACAAACTGAGACAAAGCGTGTAAATACTAGATTTACACGCTTTTTTTGTTTAAAATTCTTTGACATTTTCTGCCATTTTACGCCATTGTTTGGTGTCTAACTGGTTACCCATTTTAAAAAATCAAAAAAGGGTAACCAGTGTTGCCGAAATTGGCAGGCTTTGTCATTGAAATTCAATGCGTTATCTCTTGTTTTTTATCTTTAGGTATTGTAGTTTTGTCATCAAAATGGGGGCAATTTTAAATAATTGCTATGTCGTCAAAAACATCGTATGGGTTGACATTTTACATCAACCGTGCAAAAGAGAAAAAAAACGGACAATGTCCAGTGTTGATGAGAATCAACATTAATGGAGTACGCGTTGTCTTGCAAACAAAACGCTATCTCAATCCAGAAGATTGGGATTCAAATCGCCATCAAATGAAAGGTAGAACCACGGAAGCCCGTGTGTTTAATGAATACCTTGAAGCGATCAGAATGAAAGCTCACAAGAAGTACAATGAGCTTTTATCCTATTATGATGATGTGTCTCCGCAGATGCTCAGGGATGCAATCCTTGGGGTAAACACTGCCAAAACAAGACAGATCATCGACATTTGGGAAGGACATGTATCTGACCTAAAAAAGTTAATTGGGAAAGAGAATTCCTATGCCACGTATCAAAAGTACAATACGGCAAAGAATCACTTTCAGGCGTTCTTGCAAAAGAACTATAAGTTAGATGATATTTCTATCAAGGCTGTGGATTATCAAATGATCCAGCAGTATAGTATTTATCTGAAAACTGAAAAGGGTTGTAGCTATAATACAGCTACAAAGTTTTTGCAGAACTTAAAAACGATTACAAGTATCAGTATTCGTAGTGGATGGTTGGTGAAAGATCCTTTCAATGGCATTAGTTTGACTATTAAAGAGGTGGACAGGCCATATTTAACCATGGAGGAGATGCAGCGTCTCATTGAGTTTGATTCTGTTTTTGACCGGCTGAACAGAGTACGTGACTTCTTTATTTTCTCTTGTTATACAGGATTGGCCTATATCGATGTCAAGCAATTAAAGCGTTCAGAAATTGAAGGAAACGAGACTACGGGTTATTGGATCCGAACAAGAAGAAAGAAAACCGGAGGGCGCGCAAACATTCCACTATTAGAGATGCCAATGTCAATAATCAATAATTATTGTCGTTTAGAATTATTGAATGCGGATGATCCAATCTTACCGATATTAAGTAATCAAAAAGTAAATGCTTATTTGAAGGAATTAGCTGATTTGTGCAACATCCAAAAACAACTTTCTTATCACGTTGCCCGACACACTTTTGCAACAACGATTACGATGATGAATGGTGTGCCAATAGAATCTGTAAGTAAAATGCTTGGCCATAAGAACATTCATAGCACACAGCATTACGCCAGAATCGTAGATAAAAAAGTTGGTGATGACATGAAGCTGCTAGCCTCAAAGCTGAATGGAATTGGGGCAATTAGTTTTGCATCTACCTAAGTTGAACCAACGTTTTGATATGAATAATGAATCATTTAAAGTGCGAGCTTATGGCTTCTGTGAGCTCGCACAACTTTATTTCCCGAATATCACCAAGAAAAGTGCCAGTGCACAATTGCGCAGATGGATCAAATTGAGTAATACCGTTATGCTTGAGCTCGAGAATTTCGGATACAAGCCTGGTATTCGCTTATTGACACCTGCACATGTGAAGGTTATCGTGAATGAATTTGGGGAACCGTGATTCAAATTATACATAGAGTTTCTTAACTAACTCAGAATCATTAAATTTGCGCCGTGAAAATCTATCTAACATATTTTGTATTGCTGATTGTGTTGTTTAACACATCCTTTGCTCAAAAAGCGAATAAAACAGAACATTCGTTTCCTGGTATTGATAATTGGGAAAAGGTGATTGAACAAGCGACCCGTGAGAATAAATACATCATGGTAGATTTATCCACTGAGTGGTGTAGTTGGTGTAAAGTCATGGACAAGCAACATTTCAAGGATCCTGAAATCTTATCCTTAATGCAGCCAAAATTAAACTCCTACATGCTGGATGCAGAAAAAGATTCTATTGGTCAACTTTTGAAATTGAAATTTGGTGTTGCAGCTTACCCATCTTTTCTATTCTTTACTCCACAAGGAGAATATCTAGAGACTTGGTGTGGCGCAATGCCGAAAGAATATTGGATGCAATACGTTAAAGACAGTATTGATCAAGTTCCAATGTCACGACCTGGAATCCCTTCCGGTTTAAAATTTGAATGGCCTGATTTCGTTCAAAAGGAATTGAAAGCTAATTTCAGAAACAGCACGCCATCAAGTGAAGAGTTGAACCGTTTCTTTACGAAATGTAATTACAAAGAATTTGTTGACTTCAATGTTTGTCGCTTTTACCCTGGAGATATTCCTGATAGTTTAATAAATGTAATGCTCCAAGATAAACAATGGTTGGACAATAACTACGGTGCTGATATTGCTACTGATTTATTACAAACCTCGATTAATTGGAAAGCATATGCTCAAATACAAGATACGAATTGGACTAAGGCTTGGTCTTACATGAACCAATATGAAAAGAATTTCCCTCAAAATCAGTGGGAATTATTTAATGTGAAATTGTTTTACTACACCAATAAGTTAGAAGTTGATAGTTTAATTCAACTTGGACTTGAAAATCCAGATTTTGTATATGATCACACAGCCCAAGAATTGGTTGAGTTTATATGTGAACATGGTAAAACAAAATCGCATTTCATGCAAGCTGATTTATGGAATAGTACTGAACTTCGAAAGGAGACGAACTTTACACTGGCAAAATTTCAAGCACAACTAAAGTACAAACAAGCTGATTTTACTGAAGCTCAGAAATGGGCAAAAATAGCAATTGAGCTCGCTGAAAAAGAAGGAGTTGAATTGACGGAAGAAGATGAAATTTTAAAAGTAATTTCTATTCAGAATAACGCTAATGGGAATGGATAAGATATAGACATAAAGTCATGAATGAATAATAGAAATCTTAACAATTGAAGAGTTTATTAATGATTTTTTCGCCAATTATTTGAATTGTTTACGCGTTTCGAAGTAAAATAAAATCATTAATAATTTCATCAATATCTCTATCCAATTCAATTTGAATAATGTAAACCGAGTTGAATCCATTTGATTGCATGAATAAAACTAATTGTGAATTTTCAAAAAAGGTATCTTCCTGATATCGGTAATTTCGCAAACTTCTATATTCAGTATTAATGTCAACACTGGGGTCAATTTGATTGTATTGTAAATCAAAAAATCTTTGAATTCTTTTTCTGGCAAAATTTTCAACAGTATGTATTTCAATAATTTGGCCGACACCAAATGATTCAGATACTAATAAATAGCTTTTGTTATTTTTCATTTTAATTTTGACCTTCTTTTTCTTTTATCCTTTCAATAAATTCTGCAAATACAAATGCAGGATCATCACGTTCATTTAGGTATTTATTGAAAGTCCAAAAAATATCTTTAGAAATGTAATAGTGATTAGAAAGGTCTCTTTCAATTTTGTCGGGAAATGTTGAATAGAATTCTAATTCGTTTTTTATCGTAAAGTCAACTCCTCGATTATTGACATTAACACTTAGAATTCCGTGGTAAAGGTTATTGTTAAAATGCGTTGTCAAAATAAATAAATCCGTTGTTACATCCACAGGAAAATCCTCGATAATCCTAATTCGAAAATGAAGACAATCATTATAAATCATTTGAAAGTAGTGTTTTGGATGATCTTCTTCTATGGGAAAAACTGTCTCAACGTATTTTTCTGTTTCAAAAACACCATACGACCAGCCTTTAGATTTATGTAGTTTAATAAGCTCCTCCCATACATTTTTTTCAATGATTTCCGGGTAACTCTTTTGTAAATAAGGAGTTTTAGAGAATTTCCCAATTTTAGATTTTATTTTTGATTCATCGAAAATAGTAAGATCCTTTCCTTTGTTCCTCTTAAAACCTCCAGTCATCAAGTATGCAAATAGAAATAACGGCAGTAAAAGTTCAAAGAATATTTCCATTTGATAGGGATTTGATTTAATCTTAATCTCTTTGCCAATTCAATACAAAAAAAACAAAAGTTATTTTACCATTATTCAAATCAATGTCATACCAAAGATTTAATTTAGCTAAGCGAATGTTTGTAGCTGTTATTTAATAGCCTAAATGATTAAGTAAACTTGAAATAGGTGCGATTTTATCAATTTCACCTATGTACTTGTAACAAATAATTAAATTTTTAAGAGCGTCATTATTCGTAGGCATAACTATTAATGCCTTTTTAAAATGATTTATTGCCTCAATATAATTGTCCTCATTATAATATTGAGCTCCGATATTATTTAATCTATCTGTTTCCTTTGCAATTTGTTGTTTTTCCAACAAAGACAATTTTATCCAGTTATTTTGAAATTTTATTAAATTTTCCAATTCCTCATTTTGATTTTTTTTAATTTCTATCGTTGAATTAATTATTTCAATAATTTTAGATAGATCATTCGCTGAAAATTCTGTTATATAGCTTGATTCATGACGAGTAGATAAAAGACCTCCAACGGGAATCCAACCCTCTTTTATTACTCTTCGATTTACACTTGAGTTTATCAATTCTATGCATTTCGTTATTTCATCTGCTTGCGGGGTGAATGAAAAATTTTCAATGCAATAATTTTTTAAATTACTCTCCCTAACCAATGAATCGCCATCATCGTGATTTTGAATTAACAATAGAAGAAGTGAATTGGCAAGCTTAGTATAATTCATGTTTTATGTTATTTGTAAAATTCAATTAATGTATTATTTAAACCATTAGAATAAGTCACTTTTGATAATTCGTCGTCTTCTGAAAAGAAAAGAGAACAACAAAACGGTGTTTTTTCGTTAAAAACATAGGACTCACGGGTAAAAAATGGAGCGAAATTAATGTAGCCTGAATAAGAAGTACTACTATCGATATTACTTTCTTTGGGAATAATTCCTACTATTAATCTATCTTCTGTAGCATATGCAACATCAAAGAAAAATCTTTCGTTTATAAATTTATAGATCCTATCCTTATTTAGATCTTTTACACGAACTGTAATTTGAAGTCCTTCAGTTTCCATTTGAGGGTATAAATGTTCAACCCATAAGTCTGCAACCACTTCACCTGAATCAATTAATTTACCACCAGACCAAATTTCAAAGCGTGAAGCATGAAGCAATTGGTTGGGTACTTTTAACGGTATACCTTTTGTTACATTTTTCATGATTTATTTCATTTTTTATGGATTATTTCGCCCCCAATTTTATTCGACACCAATATTCAAATATAAAATTTTCTTATTTATTATTTTTTTGAAAATAAACAAAAATATTCATTTAAATAATTACCTTCAAAAATAACAAATCACCCTCTTATTTTTACATAGACAATCACACACCCTCAACCGCCTTTTCCACACTTTTTCATTTCAGAAGTTTGTTTCCTAATCGAAGCAACACTTCATGTCTCAACATTCGCATACTTCTATTTTTACAACTGCCTCCGGAGTACTTGGAGGTGTCGCTAAAGCGGTAACCGCTAAACCCATTCTTACAGAAATAACCTTTGCTGGATTATCCAATGTGGTGATCTACGCTGCGGCATCTGCTGCGGCAGGTTACATCGTGAAGAAATCCATGGATTGCATCGCCAAGAGACTAACCGATTACTTCAACAAACAAAAAGAAAGCCGATGAATAAGGTAGTCGGCATAGCGCTTGGTGCAGGATTAGTTTACGGTATCGTACGGCTACTAAGAATGCAGAATGTTTCCGAGGTGGCAAATGCTAGACTAGTGAATCCGCGCATCCATTCGGTAACCCTTGGTGGGATTTCTTTTAGAACGGAAGTTGAGATCAATAATCCTTCAAGAGATTCTGTGAAGTTGACAAAGCCGGTTGTAACGCTTACCAGTAAAGGAAAGATGCTTACTCAGTCCGATGCAGAAGATCAAATCATTACTATAAAGCCTTTAGGACTTACTAAAATCGACACCATTGAACTGGAGCTTGATTGGTTCACCTTGAAAGGACTTGTAGCCAATATTATCAAGAATGTGCCGAAAGTCATTGCGGCTTGGAAAGCCGGTGACAAGAAGAATCTGATTGCTCTTTTAGGAGTTCCGCTTGAAATGAACTTCACCACCTATGTGAATGGTATCTTTTATCAATCTCCTTCAGAAAAACTAATCTGATGAATGCGCTTGCACAAATACCAGCCAAAACCGTAACGAGTGGTTATCGAGCTATCAAAGATGGGAGCCGTTACAATCAGTATTTCCCCAAACCTGAAGAGCGTGATCGTGTGATCATTGAAGATGGTGAGGTGACTGATACTGTGGAGTTAATGGAGAAGGTCGTTTGGAAATACCTTGACGACACCAAGCGAATTGCTCCATTACTCCGACGGTCAACTACGGAGGCAACATGCCGTGCCATTTGGGAATTTGTCTACGGCTACATTCAATACAAACTAGACAAACGCGGCCTGGAACAACTCAGAAGACCAGCACGCAGTTGGGCAGAGAGAAATACGGGTGTTGACTGTGATTGCATGAGCATCTTTGTTTCAAGCATTCTCACCAACCTTCAAATCCCACATAAGTTTCGAATTACAATGTATAGTGGTGATTCCTGGCAGCATGTCTATGTGATTGTGCCACTTGGGGATGAAAACAACTATTGCGTGATTGACGGGGTGGTTTCTGAATTCAACTACGAGAAAAAATATACTAAAAAAATGGACTTTACTATGAGCTTAAACGGGATCAATGTAGCAGTATTAAGTGGCGTTTCTTCAAACGACCATTACAATGCCGTCATGGCAAATTCACTAACAGGACTTGGCGCCAATTCGGGTGCGGAGCTAGATAAAATCTATGAAAACATCGTTGCAACTAGAAATGCAATTGCGCAAGATCCGTCCTTGGTTTCATCTACAGATGATCCAAAGGCACTCTTACAAATGTTGGATTATGCCATTCAATACTGGCACACCGATAAAAGAAATCAGGCCTTGGATATTTTGGCTCAAAACGAAGCGCAATTGAATCTTCGAAATGGTGTAAAAACCATCAATGGCCTAGAATACGACCCTGATGAATTGACATTAAGTGGCGTAAACGTAAAGGGCTTTTTTACAAACGTTAAAAAATCAGTCAACACTGCAGGTCAAAAGGTTGGTGATGTAGCTAAAAAAGCGGTGAAGGCCGTGGTGAAATACAATCCTTTGACATTGGCTGCACGCGGAGGCTTTCTGCTTGCCATGAAACTCAACTTGGGAAAAATGGCCAACAAACTCAAATGGGGATATGGAACTCCAGAACAAGCCAGAGCAAAAGGCATTGCGCCTGCACAATATCAAAAAAGCAAAACTGCTTTGACCAAGGTGGAGCATTTGTTTGCTGATAAACTTCAAGGAAGCCGTGAGGTACTGAAAAATACCATTTTGAATGGCAGAGCAGGTAATTTAAGTGGTGTTGTCATTGAACAATTACTCGGATACTTGGGTGATCCAGTAACGGCAAGTGCCATTGCAGCAGCAACTCCGGTGATCATTGCAACAATCAATATCTTAAAAGATGCAGGCCTTGTTGGTAAAGACGAAAAACTAGACATCGATTCCTTGACCAAGGAAATGGATGCTGATCCAAATGCTGCGAGTGCGTTTTCCGAGATTCAACAAGATGATGCAGGGTCTTCGACAGAAGATACAGATCCGAATGCTCAGACTCCTAAGGCAGTGACCAAATCAACTTCAACGGGTGGAGGGATCATGGAGTTCATTAAAAAGAATCCAGTTCCGGTGGCCATTGGTGGAGGACTATTGGCACTAGGGATTTATCAAATGGTGAAGCCCAAAGCCAAAACAACAGGTTTGTCTGGAATTCGCGGCACTACAAAGCGCAAAACACCAGCGAAAACTACGAGCCCCTCAAAATCAAAAACTAGCAACAAGAAACCTTCTGTGAAGACAGTAAAACTTTTTTAATCAAATAAATACGCAAACCATGGCAACAAAAAGAAGAACCAAAGCAAAAACCAAAATCAGTAGCCAAGCTGTGATGGATGAACTTAAAACCTTGGCTATGC
>Ga0228701_1001166_pt1 | contig 18655 bp, 18 predicted proteins | sample McNCre117_Aug_MG_2_FD_178017 | JGI IMG/M metagenome (GOLD analysis project Ga0228701, IMG submission 178017) | Freshwater microbial communities from McNutts Creek, Athens, Georgia, United States - 11-17_Aug_MG | ecosystem: Environmental > Aquatic > Freshwater > Creek | place: USA: Georgia...
CCATGTTTCGTACTCTCCTCAAATCCAAAATTCACCGCGTTGCCACCACCCAGTGCGAGCTTCATTACGAAGGCTCGTGCGCGATTGATGAAAACCTGCTCGACGCCGCCAACATTTGTGAGAACGAACAAGTCCACATCTGGAACATCAACAACGGCGAACGCTTCATCACCTACGCCATCAAAGGCGAACGTGGCTCGGGCATGATTTCTGTGAATGGCTCTGCCGCACGCCGTGCCAGTGTGGGTGACTTGTTGATCATTGCGTCATTCGCGCAAGTGCATGAAGACCAAGTGGCCACACATGAGCCGCAACTGGTATTTGTGGATGAACACAACCAGCAAGTGGGCTTGCGCCACCATGTGCCTACGCAAGCTGCGCCTGGGCATGGGACGGATGAGTGTTGAGCTGAGTTGTATTGATTCTTGAAAGCCCACCTTGCGTGGGCTTTTTTGTGGGCGCAAATTAAATCTACAGCACCAAAATTAACTGGGAAAGCTGTATACCTAGCAATTACGGGCTCTGCAACGGCAAATCAGCGTGAAACACCGATGAAATAAGGCCAAAAAATAAAACACTACGCCAACACAAACTTACACGGACAGTTTGGAACGAATTTTCGAAAGTTATTGAATTTTCGATGAAGTTAACTGCAAAACACTACCTGTAGCACCTTGATTGGAAATAAAACAACAGATATAGTGTGGTCTTGGCAGTCGCTAATAACGAGTGCCAAAAAAGAAAAAGGCCACAAAGGGGGTTGGAGCCCAATGCAGCCTTTGGTAGGAAACCGATCACCCGGTGACACCTACCGCCCCATCTCCGCAAGGATTTGGAATTTGTAAAGTCTATACCACTAGGCTTACAGCTTTCAGGGAATTCAATGACCGGGTTTAACACGCCAAACATATGGAGAAACACCATGGCAATTCAAAAACCCGGCTCGTCCACTGGCAACAGTGGCGGGATTTTTCAACAAGTCGGTCCTCACGGCGGCAAGCAGCCGAACTTTGCGACCGTTGCCGATTGGAAACCGTTACCACCAACTACTAAGCCAGGTCATGGCTGGGTATCGGTGAAAACTACGCCCAGCAGCAAACGTTAACCCTGAAAGGTAATTTATATGGAACGCTACAAAAACTTGAATGGTGATTCAGGTGTGCATTCGTTTGAACTCAGCGACAACCAAATTGTTGTTCGTTTTAACGACCGCGCAACATACACCTATACCAACCAAAGTGTGGGCTCGACCAACTTAGCCAAGTTAAAAGAACTGGCCAGCATTGGACGCGGATTGAATAGTTACATCAACAAAACGCCGAGCGTACGCAAACACTACGCAAGTCGTTCTGTGAGTTGAAGCACGTGACTGTCAATCATGTAGCAAAAGCGTAGATTTAATTTACGCTCAAAAACGCACGATCTAACCCATCGTGCGTTTTTCTTTGTCTGCATTAAAGGCTAGTTTGCCGACTATTTTTTTGGCTGGCGTTGGGCGTGAGTGTCGATTTAATCTACGCTTGAATTGAGTGTTACCGCAGTAACGCTCAGTTGTTGCCAATGCTCAACATCAATGCCCTACGCAATGTAGGCAAATCCAGCTTGTGCGCCTGCAAACCCTGTGTCTCACGCATTGCCCACGCCGTAATCAAAATCATGCTGCGTGTCTTTTCGTCCATGTGTTTCAGTAACTCACGGATTGTGTCCACCACCACATCATCATCCGTTTGAACGTCCGTAGGTCTTGTGCTCATAAATGCGTTGGCATCGAGTCCCAGCCAGTCCACCAACACTATTAATTTGGCAACTTCTGGGATTGCCTGACCCGCAAGCCATTTGCGAGCCGTTTCCCTAGTCACACCCGCCATGCCTTCTGCGCGGAAGTTGAACTGATTGGCAAATGAATTAGCAGTTGGAATTCGGCCAAATTTGTGCAGTAGTGCGAAATTCAGAGCTTTACTGAAACGTGCTTTTGCATCGTCAAGATTTAAGTTTTGCGTCTGCTGTTTGATTCCGCTTGCCATTTAGAACTGCACGGTTGGTTTGTGTGCAATTAATTCTGTGCATTTCAAAGTTGCATTTGCCAACTTGGTTTTGCACTTTTCAATGTTATGTGCAACCTTGCCGTGCTGTCGACCACTTTTATCGAATTAGCATGAATTCAAGCTCAACTCAATCTATTCAAAAAAATGAATAAATCTATTGTTAAGGCGGTGACTGCTGCGCTGCTTGTATCCCTTACAGCTGGATGTGCGAATACTGGCGCGAACTATCGCCCTGTTGTCGATACGAAGGGCGTTGACCTAAATCGCTATGAAGCAGACTTAGTTGAGTGTCAGCAATACGCCAATCAAACAGCAGGTGCGGGTGAATCAGCTGCTGCTGGTGCGGCGGCGGGAGCGGTGTTTGGCGCATTGCTTGCAGCGGCAGCTGGTGGTGGAACAAGCCGCAAAAGCACTGCTGGTGTAGGTGCTGTCACTGGTGCTGCTGGCGCCGCTGGTCAAGGTGAAAACAATCAACGAAATGTCATCCGCCGCTGTTTGAGTGGACGTGGTTACAAAGTTCTTCAATAAATCATCATCAATCAGGTTCCCTCATGTACAAGAAATTCCATCACTATTGTTTTGCAATTGCCATTGCTTCATTGGCCGCTTGTGGAGGCGGTGGTGGTGGTGGCGGAGGTAGCGGCTCCGCCACACCTGCAGCTACATCGTTAGGGGGAACGGCTGCGACAGGTGCGGCAATTAACGGAGGTACTGTAGATGCGGTATGTGCAAGCGGCACCGTACCTTCGACAACAACAGACTCTGTGGGCGCTTATACGCTTGACACAACAAACGCTACATATCCTTGTGTTGTGAGGGTGTCTGTGCCCGGAACTAGCAACTACCTTTATTCGATAGCTGAAAACGGAGCAACAAAGGCAAACCTAACACCATTAACAAATTTGCTTTCAGACCTCCTCTTTGGCGCTAATTCTGCAACCGTGTTTGCAAATTTCAGTTCCACATATGCACAGTCTGTCACGACTACAAATATTTCAACTGCTCAACAAAAGGTTGTTGCAGCACTTGGAGCTATTGGTATTGACGTAAGCAACTACGAATTCTTAAAGGCATCATTTACGCCAGCAACAGACACAGCCGAAGGTGATGGACTTGACAAAAAGCTAGACCAATTGAGCACGACCTTGCTTGCAGCAGATAAGTCATTAACTGACCTGTCTACTGCCATTAATAATGCCGCCACAACACAACAGACAGTTAGCTCTATCACTGCTACTGCTGTAGGGTCAGCTGCCAAAAGTTTGACTGGCTGTCCTTATGTTCGAGGTGGTGGGTATTGGACGTTTTCGCATGATGGGTCTAGTTTCCAGCGTTGGACAATTGATTTAGATGCGATGACCGCTACGCTTTACGGAACATCAAACTCTTATCCTGTTACTGTAGTTACAGACTCAAGCGGAACTACAGTTCCATGCGCCTTCACAATTACTAAAACAGACTCTGTTGTGACGGCATACTTTTCGAAAAGCAGCATCTTTGCATGGAAGCAAAGGATGAATAGCAATGGTGGGTATTACTTTGGTCTGGGCGTACCAGTACAAACAACCAGCGACTTGAAAAATTCAAACTTCGCTGGCACGTACCCTCTATTAGGGTATGCCGTGTATCAAAGTGGCGCTTCAAAATATCAATCAGCAATTCCAATGGAAATGGCCATCGACTCGACGGGAAATGCTAAAACAGCAACTTGCAGCATGGTCAATGGCGCTCCCGTTTGTGGCGCACTAACGTCCAACTCAAGTAGTGATTTGACATGTGGTGCAAACTCTCAAGGCGTAATTGACTGCACTACTGCGGACGGAAGCACTACAGCCAAAATGTTTGCATTCGTATCACAGCAAGAGCCAACTATTTTTATGCTGATGTCTGGAAATATTTCAGGCTCACCATACTCTGCGCTAGTTGTTGGCACCAAATCTAGAAAATTAAAACTGCCAGCTGTTGGCACCACGCAATCAACATCTACTGCATGGTATTTAGTGCGCGGCGCACAAGCAAATCCCAATACGTCGTGGACTTTTGACTCTGGTGAAACAACTACAGGGGCTTCCACAACAGTATCAAGCGTTTCAACAACCAATGGTTCTTACACAACTGGAAATGGATTGGTTTGGTATTTGAATTTGCCGATTGATGGCGAGTATTGGGTGCCCACCGTCACTAACACGACATACCCAAACGGTTCGTACCCTATGTTGACTATGACATCTAACGGTGGCTGGTCAATGCGTGTAACAGGTCGTCCAACAGCAACATCTTTTAACAACTTTAATGGTGTTGAATTCTTTATAAAGAAGCCCGCTCTTTAAATCTCTATCCATCTGTTCACAGCAAATTGTGAAATCCAATGTCGAGGCTTTCAAATTGAAAAAGTTTTACATCACAGCAGCTTTGGCCTCGTTGTTTTTATCAACTGATGCGCGATGCGATTGCGGCAGGGAAGAAGATTTTGGTGTTGATCAATCCGCCATATGGGGAATCCGCCAACACGCTGAACAAAAGCGCAAAGACCGATATTGCAACCACGAACATTGCGAAAACATCCAACGGCCAAGGTTATGCCAACAGGGAGTTATTCACGCAATTTGTGGTTAGGATTCAAAGGGAGATTCCATCCGCAACTTTGGCAATGTTCAGCAAGTTGAAGTACGTGAACGCCCCTAATTTTGAAATTTTCCGTGCGAATTGGAGTGCCCACTATTTGGGGGGCTTTGTTGTTCACAGCAAGGCTTTTGATGGGCTGAGCGGCAATTTTCCTATTGGTTTTTTGGTCTGGAAAACTCAGTCACAACCAGGAGAATTTCCAACCCAAATACAGGTAGATGTCCTGAACCGAGATGCGCAGGCCATCGGCGAAAAGTTGTTTCACAACATCTCAAAAGATCGTTTTCTCAATAACTGGATCCAGCGGCCACGCTCAAACGCTGTGGATGCCTTGCCTTTGAAAAATGCGCTTTCACCAACCACCAGCACCAAAGATGTGCGCGGAACAAAATGGGCTGACGGTGCAATCGGCAGCATGTTGTGCGATAGCAATGATTTGCAGGGCGCGGGGCAGGGCACGGCTTTGTTGTCGTCTGGCTTTTGCAGCGCAGGTGCCTTTTTCGTCACAAGCAAGAATCTTTGGCAGGCTGCCGTGGTTTTTGCTGTTCGCCGTTTGATCAAACCCACCTGGCTCAACGACCGCGATCAATTCCTGCAGCCCACTGAACCGCTCACGGAGGTGTTCAAAACGGATTGCCTGTTATGGATGCTGTTTAACGGCAGCAACCTGACCGCCAGCGCTGACGACCTAGAATGGAATGGTAAAAAATGGTCCATCGTCAACCACTTCATCCCTTACTCAGAAGCCGAAGTAGATGCACCTGATCGTTTTGAATCCGATTTCATGGTGCAGTATCTCGCAGATAAAACGCTCTCTGAAGAAGCTCAAGCAGTGTTAGATGCAGGTCGTGAACTTTGGAAAAGTTACTTTGCACACACAGATGTACGCACGGTACGTGATCAGTTCAAATTAAACCGATCAGATGTTGGCTGGTATCAAATTCGCAAAGCGTTAGCCGAGCGCAATAAAAGCGGCGACACAGTGCCTGTCAACTTCACCCCATTTGAAGCAGCTTATGAGACTTTAACTGAAAAGCTGCGCCCACAGGTTTTTGATTTGGGATTTCTGAAATAAACATGAAAGCGTCGATTTAATCGACATTACAGTATCGATAAGGTTTCATAGACGCCGTTATCTAAATTCCGCGGCTTGTGTCAGCCACACAAACACGATCACGCCCTGCATTTTTAGCAGCATAAAGCGCTTCATCAGCGTGTTTGATCGTGGCCAGCAAATCTTCGGCGTGCTGATGTGCCGCCACGCCAATGGACAAAGAGAACTTGGCAATTTGCTGTTCACCCAACATCACGTTTTGTTCGCGTATTTGTTGGACGATGCTTTGTGCAATTTTTTCTGCATCAGCTAAACCGCAATGGGGCAAGACGGCACAAAACTCCTCACCCCCATAGCGTCCCAGCACATCATCAATGCGCATGGCATTCATCAACAAGCGGGCGCAGTGCGCAAGCACCTTATCGCCGCCCAAATGACCAAAGCTGTCGTTGATCGATTTGAAATGGTCAATGTCAATCATCAACACGGCATACGCATCGCTCGCTTGTGCGATGCGCGTGGCGTCTTCAAAAAAAGCGCGGCGTGTCAACACGCCGGTTAACACATCGCGGCGAGTGAGTGCTTCAATCAGGTTGCGTTGGTGTTCGTGGACCATCACAAAAAAACCAATTGATGAACTCACGATGAACAAAGCGCCAACGATGAGAACGCCCAATTGACTGGCTGAGTTACCAATCGTCCCCGAGGTTGGCTGCGCTGCCAAAACCGTGACGACCGCTCTGAAGCAATACATCGCCGCCATGATGCCCAATGTAGAAGCCAACAACACGACAGAGAAAGAGAGCGGGCGCTGCGATTTTCTGAGAATCAACGCACAGGCGTCAAACAAAATAGCGGACAGTGCCACGCAGACGGTGACCGTTGGCACGGTCAGCGAAAAGCCACCCCACAGCCATAACAACAAGCCCGCCATACCCGCGGCAAATACAGCCATGCACCTGCGCACAGGGAAAGCCGTTTCATAAAACTTAGAGACGGTGGCAAGACATGCTGAAGCCGAAAAAAGCAGAATGACATTTGCAAGAAATATTCCAAAGATTTCAGGAATTTGCCCTCGCAAAAAAATCAACACCATGGCCACACCGGCACTGGCCGAGGCCATTGACCATTGCTTGAAACCGTAATCCCGCTCGCTGCTGTTGGAACCCAACAGCCACGCCATGAGTGAAATCAACAGCGCCAACAGTGCAAGTGCGAACAACAAGGTTCGCGCGTCTAATTCCATGGTTTCTCCAGCATGCCAATCAATTCAATAAACGACTTTACTGTATGCGTTGCAGGTATGCTTATGCATGCGTCAACATGGTGCCATTTAACCCATGTACAACTTGCAGCATTGACACGCTGTGACACTTTCAAGCAGCAGGTTTTCAAGTTATCTAAGGACTGTGATTTATGCGCAAGTGGTTGGCCACAATTCTGATCGTTGTGATAGAGATGCAAACAAGCTTTGTTGCGCACGCATTGCCTTCTTTTACTGAGCAAACGGAACAACCCTGCAAAGCATGCCATCTGAATGTGGGTGAACTGACACCCACAGGTCGCCAATTCAAACTCAAAGGGTATACGCAAGGTACCCGTGTCATGCCGTTTTCACTCACAGCAACCGCTTCTGTCACCAAGGTTAAAAGCACGTCGAGCAGCGCAGATCCGAGCGTGACAATGCCCAAGAATGGCTCATTGATTCCGGAGGAAGCCAGTCTTTATGTGGCTGGTAAATTGTCAGAACATATGGGCGGAAACCTGAAGTGGACAGCCAGTGCGGCCAACACCAATCCTTTGTTCGGCACCTCAGGCGTACAAACTGGTACGCGTGTTGGTCATGACTTTTTTCTGGATGCGAGCGACGTGAGGTTTGCCAAGCAAGATAACGTGGGAACCCAATCGGTGACATGGGGAGTAACGCTCAACAACGCACCTGCAAGCCAGGACCTATGGAACACCACGCCGGTTCACACGTTTCCTTATCGAACTTCTAGCTTGTTGAACGCTTGGGGCACAGGCCAGTTTGGCCCCACCACCATGATGGATGGCGGTTTGAATTCGCAAACAACCGGGGTAGGCATTTACGCCATGGTGAATGACGCCATTTATTTGGAGTTGAGCAACTACTTGAAGTCTTCTCCTAACTTATCCCTTCTACAGCTCTCAGGGCCGCTGAACACAATCAGCACAAACTCAAACCCTTATTGGCGATTGGCATGGAATCATGTCAATCAAAACCATTCGTACATGCTGGGCACATTTGGCATGGTGACGCATCTGACACGCGACCCATTTGTCGCGGGGTCCGCCTCAGGGAAATACACCGACATCGGGTTGGATGCGCAATACCAGTACATCACAGATACACATTCGCTATCTGCCCAAGCCACCTATATCAACGAACAAGTTGAATGGGGGACGCGGTCTGTGGGGCGCAGCCATGACAATCCATCTGGAAGCCTATCGACCTTCAAAGCCAAATTGACATACGACTACGCACGAACTTATGGCTCCAGTGTTTTCTATTTCAAAACCAACGGCAGTACTGACAATTTGTACTGGTCCTATAACCAAGATCCGACGGTAATCACCGGCGCCTGTAACCAAACAAATTCAATGCTCGCCTACTGCTCGGCAACAGGCACACCAAAAACAGGTGGGATAGGCTTCGAGCTTTACTACGCACCGACACCCAACGTGCATATCGCGCTTCAACAAACTTATTACAAAGCATTTTTAGGTGGCGCAACGTTTATTGACAATTCATCAGGCAATAGCCGTTCAGCGAGTGACAACAACTTGACCTATGTGTACGTCACATACGCACACTGAAGGCCTAGAACTTATCGTTTAGTACACAAAATTTACTTTACGCAATGAGATCACGCATTGGTTCTAGAGCGTATTTGTTATTGAATCAGCATTGATCTGTGACTACGATTTTGGTTGTTCTTTATTCAACCAATCACATGAGATTTGCAATTGTTACGTCGCTGATATCAGCTGCACTTATTACCTTTGTCAGTGCAGTTTCTGTTGTCATTCTTTCTTGGGTCTATCCAAGCATTTCTAACTATGAGTCGTCTCCAGAGATCAGAACCGAAATCTCTTGGGGCCAAGGAAGCTAACGATGAAACCTCGTTTGATCATCGCATTGATGCTGTCTATCGCCAGCATCAGCACCGCATCTATTCTTTTTTTGGATGCCCCAACCAAATCATCGACCAAACGCGCCACATCGCAACCCACGATAGAAATTAAGTGGGGCGAGGGTTCCGAAGCGGGGGTACCCGAGGCCGCGACAACGCTGAATACAAATTCAGCGCCAGCCAACGTCGATGAAACCTACGTCTTTGCTGGCAAGTGTTCTAACGGCAACTCCTATCGTATTGTTTCGTATCAAAAAGTTTCGTCAGGCACCGTACGTTCTTATTACGACTACAGCGGTCCCGCCGGGACTGGGACCATCCAATCAGAAACGGAACCCAAAGTCATGGCCGTTCGCGTCTGTCGCAGCGCTGCAGAAATCATCAGCGCGCAGTATTGGGAATCGCGCTGACACAAGTGGATTTAGAACAACACGTCGAGCTTATAAAAAATCGCGTGGTGCAATGCGTTTCTGTATTAAAAAGCCATTCTTATACGCAAGCGCATGCACACTAAACAACTGCTTATAGATAATTTCTGCATTTTTATATTTATTCAAACGAGACATCTACAACCAAAGTTTAATTGAAGCGCTTAGGGTGAGTCAGTAGCATAACTTTATCCATGGATGCATTGCACAAGAAATCACTACTCATCATTGATGACCATCCGGTCTACCGTGATGCATTGAGTGAAAAGCTTGCCAGTGAATTTGCAGCAGATGGTATTCATGTGGCGGTTGCGAGCAACGCCAGCGAGGGTCTGGACGTGATTGCGCAGTCCAACAAGCACTGGGTCATCTTGTTGGATATTTTGATGCCTGGACTCAGCGGTCTTGCAGGGATCAAAATCTTCAAAGAATTGCACAACGTCGAGCAAGTGGTCGCCATTTCAGGACTCGACGAACACTCATGGGAGCCCAAAACAGTTTCAGCCGGAGCTTCCATGTTTTTGTCCAAGAACAGCACGGCCGAATTCATTGTGCGCAAACTCAGGCCTTTGATGACACTTCAAACAGAGTACGTCGTCACCAGCAAAAGTCCCGAGCCCAAAGAATTTCGACTCACACAACGCCAACTCGAGGTGTTGGATTTAATTTCACGTGGTCATCCCAACAAAGTGATCGCAGATTATCTGGACATCAGCGAACAGACGGTGAAGATTCATATCAACCAAATCTTCAAAGAGCTGCGAGTGTTCAACCGAACACAGGCCGTGCTCAAGGCCCAAAAGCATCAACTGCTCCCCTGATGGCACGTGCGCCGCGCCACCTTTGACACCAGTACCCGCAAGGACAGCAAAGCCGTGAAGCTCAATTCTGAACTCAGTGAAGCTAGCCATGGCAAGTTGAAAGAAGACGAGCTGAACAAGATTTACCTGATGCGCGAAAAATCAGCGCACATCACCAAAGCCGCACGCTCCGCCACGCTCGCCAATGTGTTGGCACCATTGCTTTGCATTCCGGTTTTCAAAGGCGAAGTGGATCCTTTGCATTTAGACATTTGGCTCAGCTACATGTTCAGTGTGGTGGTGATCCGAACATGGATCGTGTTTCAACTGGAATACAAGGCAGAAGCCATTGTTGATCCCAGACACAACTTGCGCATGATGACCTATGCCGTCGGCATTGTGGGCTTTGGCTGGGGACTGGGCTGGGTGTTGATGGCGCCCGATTTGCTGATGGTGAATCGGATGATTTATGTGTACATGATCACGGCCGCAATGATCGCAGGCATGTTTGCATACAGCGTGAACAACGCTACGTTTTTGGCATTCACACTCCCAATCATGATTCCGTCCTTGAGCACGGCTTTGTGGTCGCTCGATTTCTTGCCTTGGCCATTTACAGTGGGCTTGGCTTCGCTCTACATCGTTGTGTTTAGCATTGCCAAGAATTTCGCCAGAACGTTTGAGGAATCCGTCAGCTTTAGATTTCGCAATGAACGGCTGTACCAAGAGTTGGCCAATGAGCGCGATCAATCTGTTGCCGCCAATGTGGCGAAATCTAAATTCATTGCCGTGGCCAGCCATGACTTACGACAGCCCATGCATGCCGTGAACGTGTACCTGGATTTGGTGAATATCGACAACTTGCCCTTGGCAGAACAAAAGTCGATGGCCAAAATCAAAAACAGCATCACGGCACTCAATGCGATGTTTGATTCTTTGCTCAACATCAGCAAGCTCGATGCCGATGTGATGCAGGTCAACGAACGTGTTTTCCGATTGGAAGAGCTGGCAAGCACACTGCACGATTTGACCGAAACAAAAGCCAACAACAAAGGGCTGGCGTTAAACATCATTTATCCTGAGTTGATTGTTCGCGGCGATAAGCTGTTGCTTCAGCAAATCATGACCAACTTGGTAGCCAACGCCATTCAATACACAGAGGGTGGTGAAATTGAAGTGACGTTCACCACCGAGCAAGATCACTTGGTGATGAAAGTTCGCGACACAGGTTGCGGCATTGCGGAGGCAGAACAGCAGCAAATTTTTCAGCAATTTTTCCGTGCTGACAAAACGCGCGCCTTGCACGATGGTCTAGGGCTTGGCCTATCGATCGTGAAACGATTGTGCGATCTGATGGGGGCAGAGATTCGTGTCGTCTCAGAAGAAGGGGTCGGCTCCTGCTTTATCGTGAAGACAACCTTTGTGGCGTCTGCCAGCGAAGAAGAAATTAACCTCACCCGCGTGATCTCGCCATCCAACCACACTCAGCAAAGTTTGCAAGGCAAATGCATCGCTGTGATTGAAGACAATCCCATCATCGTTGAGGCATACCGACATACACTGGTGAACAAAGGGGCTCATGTTCAGGTGTTGTCTGAGTATGAAAATGAACTCGACATCCAACTTGAAACCATTGATCACATTGATTGCGTTCTCTGCGACTACCGCTTGAGCGAAACAACAGGCGATCGATTGATTGAAAAAATTCGAGAGAACTTCAACGAGGAAATTCCTGCCATCATCGTGACGGCAGACACCTCCCCCTCACACATCAATCTGTTTGCGAAACTCAACGTGCAAGTGCTGCACAAACCCATCAGTTTTCAAGAAATTGCACAGGCTATTGAGAAAACAATCCATCTCTGCGAAGCCAAGTAAGTTACCACCCAGGCAATCGCTATCAGCGATTTAGTGAATTCCAATTGGCCAAAATGATTGGTCAAATTTATCATTCCTCCTACGCCAATCAACCTAACCAACCGCAGGAGTTATCTATGACAACCTCTACACAAATTCAAAAATTAGACAAAGTGCTCTACACCGCACATGCCCATACCATCGGTGGCCGTGAAGGCCGCTCGGTATCCGACGACGGCTTGCTCGACGTCAAACTGGCCCCTCCCAAAGAGCTGGGTGGCATGGGTGGCGCGACCAATCCCGAACAATTGTTTGCGGCAGGCTATTCGGCATGCTTCATGGGTGCGATGAAACACGTTGCAGGCCTGAAGAAAATCAGTGTGCCCGCAGACGCCGCCATTGATGCCAGCATCGACATCGGTCCCATTCCCGCCGGTTTTGGCATTGCTGCACGCTTAGCCATCAGCCTGCCCGGCATGGACCGTGCTGTGGCCCAAGATTTGATCGATACCGCACACCAAGTATGCCCTTATTCAAACGCCACCCGAGGCAACATCGCGGTTGAATTGACCTTGGTCTAAATCGGCACGGCTGATACCGATTTAAAACGCACGACCACTTTGTGCGTACAAAGTGGTCGTGCGTTCGGCTTATGATTCGGCCTCTCTGATCAATGCAGCCAGCATCATGAAAAACACTTTCTTTAGCTGGATGCTGTGCCTCTTAGGATTCATTCATTCCATCTCACTGGCACAGCCCGTACATACAGACCCTCAGCAGACCATGGCGTTGCTGAATCAAATTTACTTCTCTGAAGAGTTCTCTGCCATCCATCGCCAATTGACGTTTCCAACCGCGCAACCCAATTTGGCGCAACGCACGGATGAGACCAAGGCCACCAAGCTGCAAGTTCAAACATTGAACAGTTGGCAAAGAGAGTTTGAAATTCGACTGGCGCGCGTGGTAGATGCGCAAAAAAATGCGCACTCTCCCAATGCAAAGGTCTATCAACAATTCTCAGACAACGTGGTCGCGACTTACCAAAAATTGAAAAACAAAAAAATCAACTTTGGACAAGCCAATCAAGATTTGGTCTCGGCACAGAAATCACTGGTGCTGGAACCTGAAGTACCGCGCAAAGAGAATGTGGTCAAAGAAAATTCAACACCGCTCGCCCCTCGGTCTTACATCCCCACATCTCCACAGCTTCCCCAAACTGCACCGACGCCTCCTGTCCAGCCCCTGCGCAGCGCCAAAGCCAGCGGTTCTTCGAAGAGTGTGTGTGATCAAAAACAAATCATGCTTGATTCACTTCTGCAAGAAAAAGAAAACTGGGAGAGCGTGACCTCTTCTTTGAATCAGTCCTTGAAGATACCCCTGGATCGCGAGATGGCCCAACAAGCACAAGACATGCAATCGATAGCCAGAGAAGAAAAAATCAAAGAGCTATCGATGTACCGTACAAAAAACTGTCGTTAAAAGGCACGATCTCATGTGGACCCAACGTTTTTGCAGTGGAAAAGTTTCCATGCTGCTTGTGCTGGCACTCAATGGCTGGGGGCTGGCATATGCACAAACCGCATCGGTGCTGGAGGCCGAAGCAAGTAAATTTCGACGCACAGGCAGTTATGCCGAAGTCGAACAGCTTTGCCAAACCCTGGCCAAAAATCACCCTAACTCCGCACGCTGCTTTCACATTGGTCACTCTGCCGAGGGGCGTCCTATTTGGGCCATGGCCGTAAGCCGAAGTGGCGCGTTGACAGCCGCGCAAGCCAAACATCTCGGAATTCCTGTGGTGCTGGCAATTGGTGGCACGCATGCGGGTGAGATCGATGGCAAAGACGCAGGTCTGATGTTGGTCCGCGATTGGTTAAAAAGTCCGCCGGTCAACGACCCCTTGAAGCACCAAGTTTTTCTCTTTGTGCCGGTGTTCAATGTGGACGGCCATGAGCGCCCCAGCCCCTACAACCGACCCAACCAAAATGGTCCCAGCTTGCAAGGCGAACGGGTCACGGCACAGCGCATCAACCTCAACCGTGATTGGATGTTGGGGCAATCACCTGAGATGAATGCCATGCTGCAACTGGTCACACAGTGGGACCCGTTGCTGACGTTAGATTTGCACGTCACCGATGGCGTGCGATTTCGTCACGATGTGTCTTTGTCCATGTCGCCCATGTTCAGTGCAGACGAGCCTTTGACGGAAATGTCAGAGCACTTGCTGTCAGAACTGATGCAACGCCTGAGCGTCAAAGGCCATCGCCCTCTGGACTTCACGCCGGTGTTGCTGGATTTTGAGAATCCCCGATCCGGCATCATGCGCGATGCAGATGCGCCTCGCTTCTCGCACGTGTATGCCGTGCTGCGAAATCGAATTGGGGTGCTGGTCGAAGACCACGCATGGTCACCCTATGCGCAACGAGTTCAAACCAGCATGGACGTGCTGATCGCTGCACTGGAGTTGATGGCCAAAGATGGGCGCCAGCTTTTGATGGTGGCGCTCAACGCCGATGCGCATGCTGAAAAAATGCAGACCGAAACAGTCGCGCTGGATTGGCAAAACATGCTCGAAGCAGGCATCGACATACCCACGGGCGAAGTGGACTTGCTGGGCTACGAATACACCACGCATCTTGAAGCCCCCATCGTCGGCGGACGCCACATCACCTACCACCTCAACCAACCTGCTGTGTGGCATACACCGGTGTATGGTGGCATTCAGCCTGTGAACGATGCCATCGTGACGCTACCTCAGGGGGGTTACCTCATTCCCGCAGGGTGGGCCTCTGTGGTGGTGCCTTATCTTCAAAAGCACCAGGTCACGTACCAAACCCTACCTCACGCCATTCAGGGCGCCGAGGTTCAAGCCCTGCAAGTCAATCCTGAAAGCATCTCCTTTGACGCCCGGACTTTTCAGGGGCGCTTGCGCACGAATATCAGCGGTGAGTGGGTCGCCAAGCGTGCCAATTTGTTGCAAGGCTCTATTTATGTGCCCATTCGCCAAGCGCGCGCTTTGCTGGCGGCACACTTGCTCGAGCCCATGTCCCCGGATTCACTGTCTCGCTGGGGTTTGTTCAACACCGCCTACGAAGTCACCGACCACATCTCTAACCATCGGCAATTGCAAATTGCGCAATGGATGTACCGAGAAGATCGGCGCATCCGCGAGCGCTATGGGGACTCCTTGCACCAGAAGTTGCCTGCCTTGCGCAAGGAATACCAAACCCGGATGGACCGCGATGACCGCTTCCGAGAAGACCCCGAGCAACGCATTGATTTTTGGATCAGCCAGATCCCGTATCACGACCCCACCTTCAATCAGTATCCAGTTTTGAGGCTAGGGCACTCACCGCTGCCCTAGCCTGACGCTAGAGTCACGCCACGCATCGATGGATTAACATTTCAAAATGCTTCAGTACGAAACCGTCCCCGTCACCCCCTTCCAACAAAACTGTTCCATAGTCTGGTGCGATGAAACCATGAAAGCCGCCATCATCGACCCCGGTGGCGATTTGGATGTGTTGCAAGACGCTTGCAAACAACTGGGCGTCACGCTGGAACAAATTTGGATCACCCACGCGCACATCGACCATGCAGGTGGCACGGCTGAATTGGCGCAACGCTTGCACTTGCCCATCATCGGTCCGCACGAGGGCGATCAGTTTTGGATTGATGGTTTGGCGCAAGCCGCTGCGAGCTATGGTTTTCCGCCCTCACGGGCCTTCACGCCCACACGCTGGTTGCACGACGGCGACACCGTCACCCTCGGCCAACACACCTTGCAGGTGCGTCATTGCCCTGGGCACACACCAGGCCATGTGGTGTTTTACTCGCCCGAGATCAAACGTGCTTTTGTGGGCGATGTGCTGTTTGCAGGCAGCATTGGCCGTACCGATTTTCCGCGCGGCAACCACCAAGACTTGATCGACAGCATCACCCAACGTTTGTGGCCCATGGGTGACGACACCGTGTTCATTCCAGGCCACGGGCCTGAGAGCACCTTTGGCCGCGAGCGGGTCAGCAACCCCTACGTGGGCGGAACCTGAACAAGCGCAAGGCTGAAGTTCAGCGGCCTTGAAAAACGGGTTTGCGTTTGTCAAAGAACGCGCCCAAGGCTTCCTTGAAATCTTGCGTTTGTGCACTGGCCATGAAGTTCGTGCGTTCTGCATCGAGTTGATCGGCCAGGCTTGTCTCGAACGATTGACGCATCAAACGCTTGAGTCGGCCATAGGCCAAGGTCGGCCCCTGAGCCAGACGTTGTGCCAAGGCCTGCACCTCGGCATCCAGTTGTTCAGCAGGGACCACGCGATTGACCAGCCCTAAGCGCAAGGCTTCTTGTGCATCAAAGGTTTCTGCGAGCAAGGCAATTTGCATGGCGTTGCGCAAGCCCACCAAGCGCGGCAAGCTCCACGAACCCGACACATCACAACTGGCGGCCACATTGGCATAGGCCAAATTAAAGCGCGTGCCTTCGGCGGCAATGGCCAAGTCGCAAGCACTCGCCAAACTCAAGGAGCCCCCCGCCACCACGCCATGCAAACTCGCAATCACCGGTGCGTTGAGCTTGGCCAAGATCAAGACGGCTTCGTGCAGTCGGCTGATCAAGGCGTCGGCACTGTTGACCGAGTCGGTTTGCAAAGTGGCCAAATCGCCGCCCACACCAAAGGCCTTGCCTGCACCGCGAATCACCACCACGCGCACGCTGTCGTCGTTAGCCAGGGTTTGGCAGTGCGCCAAAAACGTCTCGGCCACTGCCACATTGATGGCGTTCATGGCCTCAGGGCGGTTCATGATCAAGGTGGCCATACCACCTTCACGGGTCAAGATAACAGAATCATGGGAGGCGGTAGACATGGTGCAATCTTTCGTACAAGAATCATGGGGTCACGGGCTGATACAAGCCTGTGCTTAAAAAATGGATGCATTGATCGGCGATGGTGTCGACCGACAGATCGCCATTGGGCTGGTACCAGCGCGCCACCCAGCTGATGGCACCGGCAATCGTGAAGGCTGCAATCTTCGGATCGCAAGGTTTGACCGAGCCTTCGGCAATGCCTTGGGCGATGAGTTCGCGAAACTCCAAATCAATTGCAGCTTTGATGCGGCGCAGCTTTTGTTGGCTCTCCGCCGGCAGCGGATCTTCGCCCACACGAATCACACACATGCCAAAGTCCATGGTGACAATTTCGGTGTACTTGCGCATGGCGGCGGTCAACTTGTCGGCAGCCGAACCGCCCGACACGCCAACGTCATGAATCGCCTCTTGCAACATGGTCAAACCAATGCGCACGCACTCAAACAAAATTTCTTCTTTGTTTTTGACGTAGTAATACAGCGTGGGTTTGGTGACGTTGAGGCGCTCTGCGACTTCATCGAGCGTGCTGGCCAGATAACCTTTTTCGTTGAACACCTGTGCAGCTGTGCGCAGCACTGCTTCGCGTTTGTTGATCCGCGCTTTGATGCGCACCTGCGCCCGGTCTTGCACCGGCGTCCAAGGGGATGTGACGACAGAGCTGGCCATGCGCAAGAACCACCGCTCAGCGGTACATGGCCTCAATCTCTGCCGCGTAGGTCTTGTAGATGCTGGCGCGACGCACCTTCATGGTGGCGGTGACTTCGCCATCGTCATGGTCGAGCTCTTTGGTCAGCAAATGGAAGCGCCGAATGTGGCTGACCTCGGCCAGTTTGGCGTTGCCCTCGCGCACTTGTTCGTCAATCAGGGCCCGCACTTCAGGTGTTTCGGTCAGCGAGCGGAAGTGGGTGAAGGCCAGATTGCGCGACTCGGCCCATTGCGACACAGCTTCAAAATCAATTTGAATCAAGGCGCTGACAAACTTACGCGCATCGGCCACCACCACACACTCTTTGATGAAGTGGCTGGTCTTCATCGTGTTTTCAATTTCAGATGGGGTGAGGTTCTTACCGCCTGCCGTGATCATGATGTCTTTGAGGCGGTCAATAATTTTTAATTCGCCCTGCACCTCTTGCACCACGTCCCCAGTGTGCAACCAGCCATCGATCAAAGTGGCAGCGGTGGCTTCTGGGTTTTTGTAATAGCCCTTGAACACCACATCGCCGCGTATTTGCAATTCGCCCACGTCTGACACGCGGTGCGCCACGCCCAGCACGGGCACGCCGACCGTACCACGCACCACTGTGCCCAAGCGTTGGCCCAAGACCATGCCACTGGACTCGGTCATGCCATACACCTCGATCAAGGGCACGCCTAAGGTGCGGAAAAAATGCACGATGGCCGGCGAAATCGGCGCCGCCCCCGTCAGCGCGACGGTGACCTTGCGCAAGCCAATGAAGTTTTGCAAGGCACGGAACATCAAGAGATAGAAGAAGCCGAACACCAAGCGCTCCATGAGCGTGCGGTCAGCTGCGCCTTTGTGCGCAAATTTGCCGCACGCGACCAAGCCCCACTCAAAGAAGCGACGTCGCAGCGGACCCGCCTCATGCATTTTGATGTTGATGGCCGAATGCAATTTTTCCCAAATGCGTGGCACACCCAAGAACATCGAAGGTGCGACTTCGCGCAAGTCTTCTTGCACGGTACGAATCGATTCGCCAAAGTCCACCCGCGAACCTAAATACACCGGCACAAAGGAAGTCAGCATTTGCTCGGCCACGTGGCACAAAGGCAAGTACGACAAATGCGCGGTATCAGCAGTGAGCTGCAAGCGCTCCA
>Ga0228701_1001169_pt1 | contig 18587 bp, 17 predicted proteins | sample McNCre117_Aug_MG_2_FD_178017 | JGI IMG/M metagenome (GOLD analysis project Ga0228701, IMG submission 178017) | Freshwater microbial communities from McNutts Creek, Athens, Georgia, United States - 11-17_Aug_MG | ecosystem: Environmental > Aquatic > Freshwater > Creek | place: USA: Georgia...
AACCGCTGTCTTTGAGCTCAGGAATGTAGGACGAGACCTTGGCGTTGGCGTCGAGCTTTCCTTCCTCGACCAAGACCGCACCCAAGGTGCCAAAAAATGATTTGGTCACCGATTGCCCGGCATGCTGCCCGCTGGCCGTCAAAGCACCGAAATAGCGTTCATACACAATCTTGCCTTGGTGCAAAACCACGATGCCATCTGTGTAATTGGCCGAGAGCGACTGCGCCCACGTCATGGGTTCGGTCTTGCCCAAAGGCGTGAACGTCACGCTGTCAAGGTCAGTGCGTTCTGCCCGGGGCAGCGCCGAAGTTGTGGCGACACCGCGCGAGACATTGCTGGTGGCCATCAATTCACGTCCGTGCGAGAAGGACCAACGAAATTTGGGAAATGTGTAGAACGAGCCATCGGCCCAACGAATCACCTTGTCGGGTGGCGGGGGCGAGCCCACCATCCATCCGAGCTTGACGGGATCGGTTTGATCGGCTGTCGGCAATGCGGCTTCTGCATGCACCTGTGAGGCGAGCCCCAACATCGACAACACAACCGCGACCCCTACCCTGCGTTGATCCAAAAACATAGCACTGCCTTTCATTGTGTTGCCATGAGTTTATGAACGTTCAGGGGGCTGTCTCTAGGGTAAAAACCCGCGCCATTACGGTCAAGCGCGGCACAGCTGGGTGAGCGTTCGCACATCAGCCAAGCTGCCCAACTGCCAGCAAGCACGGGTGATCTCGTCGGCCCGTTGCTGCCCCAACACGGGTGTCACCAAAGCATTGAATTTGTCTTGCAGCTGGGCATCGGTGAGTGGTTTTTGCAAAGAACCGATGGCATGCTCGACATGTACATCCACTCGCTCACCGTTCTTGAGCAAGGCGCTCACGCGCACCGCTGCTTCTTCAATGCTGTCATCCACCACCGCTTGCACCTTGTTACGCGTTTGCACCACCAACGGATCATTCACTACCGCATCCGCAAACTCGTCCTCCCCTGCACGACCGTAAATGAGGCCCGCAGCGCACCCGTGGTAGACACTGAACTTGCCTTGCAAGCCATCTTTGGGTTCTTTCTTGCCGGTGAGCTCCAGCACAAGCGAATGCACACGCAAATCGATGCGCTCGACCTGCTCCGGCGTGACACCGCGCTCGCGCAACTGAACACAGGCGTCAATGCTTGGATGGATCACGATGCCACAGGCAAATGGCTTGTAGGTGTTGAAAGAAATCTCAAACCGAGCGCCCAATTCGTCGGTGATTTCGTTCCAAGCGCGTTTGTCTGACGCCACCTGGATGAAGCCACGCGGCGCCTCCAGCGCCTTGCCGCTCGCGGTGAAACCTTGGCTGGCCAACAGTGCAGACATCAGCCCTGCACGTGCTGCGCCACCGGGGTGAAAGGGTTTGGTCATGGTGCCGAACTGCTCGCGCAAGCCCACGGGCTGGGACGCCGCAATGCCCAAGGCCATGGCGGTTTGTTCGGCATTGAGTTTGAGCAAACGTGCGCACCCTGCCGCTGCGCCCAGCATGCCGGTAGAACCCGTGATATGCCAACCTCGGTCGTAGTGATCGGGGTACATGGTGTTACCCACGCGGCATGCGACGTCAATGCCTAGCACCAACGCATCCAGCACATCGCGACCCGACAAACCTTGGTGTTCGGCCATGGCCAGCACCGCAGACGCGACCGGCCCCGCGGGATGGATGATGGTCTTGAGGTGGGTGTCGTCAAAGTCAAAGGTGTGCGAGGTGATGCCATTGACCAACGCTGCATTGCACATATCCAGCTGCTCTGTGCGACCCAGCACCGAAGCCTGGGCCGAAGGCTCAAGCAGCTTGGCAGAGGCCACCGCAATGTTTGCAGCCTCATGGTGGGCCGCTCCAATGGCACAACCCAGCCAGTTATAAAAGGTCCGGTGCGCCTCGTGGTCTACCGCATCCGTCCAACCACGGGATGGGTGTTGTGCCACAAATTCCGCCAGAATGCGGGTGACGGCAGGAGCGTGGGTATCCGCCAATACGACAGTGTTGCGAGCCATAAAAATCCTCAGTAAAAAATGGTGAAAAATTAGTCGTCGAGCTGAATGTTGCGGGCCTTGGCCAGTGCCGTCCATCGCCCGATTTCAGAACGGATGTGCTGGCCAAACTCCTCGGGCGTCATCGCCCAGGGCACCACCGCTTCAGCGGCGAGTTTGTCTGCCAAATCAGGCGCCTTGAGCACACTGCCCAGCGATTCATTGAGTTGACGCACCACCGAGACCGGCATGCCCGCAGGGCCTGCCACGCCATACCACTGCATGGCATTGAATCCTTGTAAGCCCACCTCTTCCATCGTGGGTACGTCCTTGAGCAAGGGGCTGCGCTGTTTGCCTGTGACGGCCAATGCACGCACGCGACCTGAGCGCAAGTGGGGCAACGCCGCTGCAAGCCCGGGAAACAGCGCCTGGGTTTGCTCGGCAATCAAATCATTCAGTGCGGGTGCAATGCCTCGGTAGGGAATGTGCAACATGAACACCCCCGTCTCTTGCTTGAAGAGTTCCATGGTCAGATGGGTCAACGAGCCTGGCCCTGCCGAGCCGTAGTTCACACGCGTGGGATTGCGTTTGACGTAATCAATGAACTCCTTCAGCGTGCGTGCAGGCACTGACGCATTGACCACCAACACATTGGGCGTCATGCCAATCATGCCGACAGGCGTGAAGTCACGCACCGCGTCATAGCTGACTTTGCGGGTGGCGGGTGTGGTGCCATGGGTGGCAACATAGGACTGCATCAGTGTGTAGCCATCGGCTGGCGCACGTTGTGTGGTTTGGCATGCCACCACACCACCGCCACCGCTGAGGTTGTCAACCACAAAGGTTTGCCCCAACGCTCGCCCCCAGCGTTCGGTCACCACACGACCCACCATGTCTGAACCGCCTCCGGCGGCGACAGGCACGATGTAGCGAATCGGCTTGCTCGGATAGCCCTGCGCTTGGGCTGCCAGCGGGGCAGCAAGAGTTGCGGCTGCCGCTTGCAATAGTTGTCGGCGCTTGATGCGTGTGTGCATGCGCTTGTCTCCTGGTTATGTCTGTATGTTGACATCTCCGACCTATGATGTAAATTGCATCTTTTTGAATGATTAATGCATTTATCAAATTAATTCACCATGGCCGCTCAACCTTCCATCGCCGATCTCCGTGCCTTTGTCACTGTGGGCGAGCAACAAAGTTTTGCCGCTGCAGCCAAAACCTTACACCTGTCTCAACCCGCACTCTCGCGGCGCATTGCCAACCTTGAAGCTATCTTGGCGGTGCGCTTGTTTGACCGCACCACACGCAGTGTGGAGCTCACGCATTTGGGGCACAAGTTTTTTGCAGAAGTGAGGCACACGCTGCAAGAGCTCGAACGTTCAGTGAGTGGACTGCACGATGCTGCACAGTTGGAAACGGGTGACATCACCGTTGGCTGTGTGTTTTCTGCTGTCCATCATTTTTTGCCTGAGGTCATTCGATCCTTCAGAAACAAGCATCCCAACGTGATGGTGCGCATCATTGAAGAAGGTGCCGACGAAGTGCTGGCCAGTGTGAAAACAGGGGAAGCCGACTTCGCCATCAACTACATAGGCATGCATGACCCGGAAGTTGAGTTCACGCCCTTGCTCCAAGAGTCTTTTGTGCTCGCCTGCCCGGCTGACCATGTGTTGGCCAAACGCCGTTTTGTGCGCTGGGAAGAACTGGCAAATCACGCCTATGCCTTGGTTTCACACGCAAGTCGCAACCGTGTTTTGATTGATCAGGCTTTGGCCCATGTAGGTCGCAAACCTCGTCCTGCGTGCGAGGTAAGGCACATTTCCACCTTGATTGGGTTGGTGCAGAGTGGATTGGTGGTGGCTGTCGTGCCTCGCTTGACCCTTCCGACAGACCGTTCGGCGGTTGTCGGTGTGCGGCTGGAAAACCCGTCCATCACACGCACCATTGGGCGTATTCAACGTGCTGGGCGCACCTTGTCGCCCGCTGCCCAGGCTTTTGTGGACATGTTGATGCACGCGGGGCGCGAAAAATCACGGTGATGGGGCCCGAGACCGGTCATGTCCTAGCTCAGCAAGAGCTTTGCAAGATCAGTTTGTGTTGCAGCCTGATCCGCTGGCCCCCAATAGGCCAAGCGGCCCGCTGTGAGAACAGCCACCTGATCTGCATCGCTCAACACGCGCTGGATATTTTGTTCAACCAACAGCACAGTCAGTCCATTGCGCTTGAGTTGAAGCAGCGCCGCAAAAATATCGTCAACCACCTTGGGCATGAGACCCAGTGAGAGTTCGTCCACCAGCAAAAGGCTCGGGCGTGCCATGAGGGCGCGGCCAATCGCGAGCATTTGCTGCTCCCCCCCTGACAGCGACCCAGCGCGTTGGAGTGCCCGTTCGCGCAGGCGCGGGAACAGCTGCAACACCTCTTCCTCTCGCGCAGCAGCTTCCCCTGGCGTTAACAGATAGCCACCCACAACCAGGTTCTCTCGAACCGTCAAGTCCTGAAAAATTCGCCGCCCTTCGGGGGCAATGGCCAATCCGCGCCGGGTGCGTTCAGCAGGACTCAGCTCGGTGATGTCCTCGCCCTTGAACACCAGGCGCCCCCCAAACGTGCGCACATGCCCCACGATTGCCAGCATGGTGGATGATTTGCCCGCCCCGTTGGGGCCAATGATGGCGGTAATTTGCCCCTGCGGCACCACCATATCCAACCCGTGTACAGCCTCGATGCTGCCGTAACCGCAGCGCAAGCCTTGCAGCTCAAGCATGGGCTTCTCCCAAATAAGCGCGTCGCACCTCGGGTTGTGCCATGACCTCTTGTGGTACACCGTCGGCCAACACCGCCCCGCTGTCGATCACCACCAAACGTTGCGCAACACGCAATACCTCACCCAGGTTGTGCTCGACCAATAAAAGTCCAAGGCCTTGCTGGTGTAATTCGATCAACAAATTAGAAAATCGCTCGGCCTCGTGGTAGTTGAGCCCGGCCAGTGGTTCATCGAGCATGACAAAGCGTGGATCCAGTGCGAGCGCCATGGCTACTTGCAAGCGCTTAAGGTAGCCCAAGGGCACTTGGCTGGCGAGTTTGTGCGCTGCATCGGCAATCCCAACCCGCTCCAACTCATGCTGCGCACGTGCCTGCGCTGCACGCGCATCGGTGCGCCATAGGGCGAGCCACGGTTGTCGCGTCAAAGCGTGTCCTGCTGCCAAGGTGGCGTTTTCGAGCAGTGTCATTTGGCGAAAAGGTCGCACGATTTGGTGCGTCATGACAAAACCACGACGAGCGCGTTCATCCACCGTCATGGCCGTGATGTCCTGATCAGCAAATTGCACTTGGCCACGATCCGGTCTCAGCACGCCAGTCATCAACCGCAGCAAGGTGGTTTTGCCCGCCCCATTGGGGCCAATCAGGCCAACAAACTCACCCGCTCCCACGCTCAATGAAACCCCTTTGACAGCTGCCACACCACCAAAAGAAATGGCCAAATCAACAACTTGCAACATCAAGCAGCCTCCTTGCGTCGACGCATGGCTTGCACACATTGGCTCAGCAAACCGGCCAGTCCTTGCGGACTGAACATCATTACCCCCAGAAGCATGCCGCCATAGACGAGCAGCTTGTAATCGTTGATGATGCGAAACACTTCAGGCAACAAGGTCAGCACAACCGCACCGGTGGCCACCCCCAGCGTGGATCCCACACCGCCGATCACCACCATCGCGAGAATGGAAATCGAGACCACAAAGCCAAACGCATCAGGCACGATGAGTTGCGTCATGTGGGCGTAAAGACCACCCGCAAAACCAGCCGATGCCGTGGCCAGAAAAAAGGCGGCGATTTTGTAGCCCGCGATGTCAATGCCAATCGTCTGGGCCTGAACTTCGTCTTGCGCCACACCGCTAAAGGCACGTCCCATCCAGCTGCGTCGCACATGCAAGCTGAAGATGATGAGCAGCACAGCGGCCGCCATGGCCAGCCATGCGTATTCATGCTTGCTCAAGGGTGAAGGGATTTTGCTGATACCCATCTCACCGCCGAGCCAAGCAAGCTTGCGCGCAGTACCTACAAAAATAAAGCCAATCGCCATGGTGGCAATGGCCAAAAAATCTTCACGAAAGCGCAGCGCAGCCAGACCGGTGATGACCCCCAGTAGGCCCGCAGCCAGCATGCCACCCAGCATGGCCACTGGAAACGGCCAGCCTGCCACCGACAGCATCGCACTGGCATAGGCACCTACGCCGTAAAACGCCGCATGCCCCAGGCTGACCTGGCCACAAAAGCCCATCACCAAATTGAGACCCACCGCCAAAATAATGTGCAAGGCAGCAAAGGTGGCCACCGACAAGTAGTAGTCCATCAGCGCCCCTTACCTAACAAGCCCTGAGGCCGAATCAACAGCATGAGCAGCATGAAAAGAAATGCCACCGCATCGCGGTCCATCACCTGATCGAGCATGACGGTGCCAAAACTCTCGATCAAACCAAACAGCACACTCGCCAGCAAGGTGCCAGACACACTGCCCAGTCCACCCAGCACGATGATGGCCAGCCCCTTATAGGCAATCAGACCGCCCATGCCGGGTTCAACCAGGTTGTTCAGCATGCCCACCAACAAGCCAGATACACCGGCCAGCGCCGAGGCCACCAAAAAAGTGGCTGTGCGCACCTGCACCCGGTTGACGCCAAAGCTCTCAGCCATGGCTGGATCGGTCACGGTGGCACGCAACCCCACACCCAGACGGGTCGACGAGGCGACCCAACCCAAAACACCGATGCTCACCACCGCGGTGATCACCAACACAGCTTGCACCAGATTGATCTGAATGCCGCCGAATCCAACCATGGTGGCAAACCATGGGTTGCTGGTGAACGACAACCCGTAAGGACCGAAGATCAGACGGAAGCCGTCCTCCATGGCAATGAGCAAACCGATCGATGCCACCAAAGGCACAAAAGGCGGTTTGTCGAGTACCGGCTCATAGACCCAACGGTAAATGAGCACCCCAACCACACACGATGACACGATGGCGGCCACAAAAGCCAGCGCCAGCGAGCCAGTGGCATTCGCCACCAGCAAGCCCGCGTATGCCCCGAGCGTGAACACGGTGGCCTGCGCCACATGCAAGATGCGAAGCAGGCCATAGACCAAGGTAAGCCCCAGCGCCATCATGGCGTAGGTGCAACCCCAGACGAGCCCAATCATCAACAAGTCAAGGTAGTACACGCGCGCGACCGCCTTTCAATCTCAGTAGTTCGGGGGTGCCAGCAGCACGGGATCGTCGATCACCGCAAAGCGCTTGAACTCGCCACCCTTGATGACCTGGATTTGTGCCGCCTTGTACACCTCACGTGAGTTGTTGAAGGTGATGGTGCCCACAGCGGAAGACAGGTTCTTGGTTGCCCCAATTGCATCGCGCAGCTTGGCCGAGTCATCGATGCCGACTTTGCGGATGGCTTCTGCGAGCACATTGACTGCGGTGTGTGTGCTGGCAGCCACCATCTCGGCACCGACATTGAAACGCTTTTTGTAATCATCGATGAACTTGCGCATGGTCGGGTCCGTGGTGTCACGGTCGAGTGAGGTGGTGATGATCACCCCTTCTGCCGCCTCTTTGGCGATTTGCACAAAGTTCACGGTGTCAAAGCCTTCAGTGCCCACGATCGGTGCGGTCACACCTGCGGCCCGCAACTGGGCCACTAAAGGGCCGCCATTGAAGAAATAGCCCGAGACGTAGATGACTTCGGGGTCATCCTTTTTGACGCTCGCCACGATGGAGCCAAACTGGCGATCGCCCATGCCGAAGTTGTATTCGCTCACCAGTTGCAAACCCATTTTGGGTGCGGCTTCTTTCATGCCCGCCGACAAGGCTTGGCCAAAGTCGTTGTTCACGTTGATCATGGTCACACGTTTTTTCTTCATGATGTCAGCGATCAGCTTGGCCGCTGCACGGCCTTGCACTTCGCCCATGAAGGAGGTGCGGAACACATAGTTGCCTGCACGCACGATGTCAGGGTGAATGGCGTAGGCAGAAATGTAGGGGATCTTGGCTTCCTGGAACACACCGGCCGCCGCACGGGTCGGGCCCGAGTAGCTGCCCGAGATCACGGCCTTGATGCCATCGCCAATAAACTTGTTGGCAATCGGCACGGCCTGAGCAGGTTGGGTTTGGTCATCGAGTGCCACCAACTCCAGCGAACGGCCTTTGATGCCTCCAGCGGCGTTGATTTGTTCGACAGCGAGCTGTGCGCCTTGCAGCGCGGTCTTGCCATCGGAGGCAGCGGGGCCAGTCAGCGGCACCTGAAAGCCAATTCGAATGTTTTGGGCCTGCGCGTACCCACTCAGGCAAGCGAGGGCGGCAGTGGCGATCAGCAGTCGACGGGTGAACAAGGTCTTCATAGACGCTCCTTTAAAAAATCAGTGGGTATAGACCAGGGGAAAATCGGGCGCGTCAAACGGCGCGCCGTCGGGTAAATCGAGATGTGGATACGGCGGCGAGGTCGCGCCTTGGCGCACTGCCCAGCGGGCATCGTCTCCCACCCAACGGGTTGAAACCACGCGCCGCGCCGTGGACGACTGGTTGCCAGGTGCACCATGGATGGTTCGAAAATCAAAGGCGATCGCATCACCCGGTTGCAGGGTGTAGCCAAAGATCTCGAATTCGTCGCGATGGGCGTCAATGTCGGGCATCTCGCTGTAATCGTCCTGGCTGTAAAGGTTCGAACCGTCGAAGCGTTTGGGGCGAAAACCCGCTTCACTCCAACGGTGCGAACCGCCCACACATTCCAAGGAAACCTCGCGAGCGACAGCGTCGAGCGGCGTCCAAAAGCTCACGCTTTGCTGGCCTTGTACGCAGTAGTACGGCAAGTCCTGGTGCCAAGGCGTGACCAGACTGGTACCGGGACGTTTGACGAGGATGTGGTCGTGAAAGAACCGCGCAGAGTGTGAGCGCATCAATTGCGCAGCCACGCGTCCGGCTTCGGACTGAAAGACAAAATCATGCAAAGGTGCAAAGCGCTGCCAATTGCAATAGTCCTGGAAAAACGGCGCAGAGCCATCTTGGGGTTGGTAAGAGCGCTCCAGCGGGCTGGGCGAATCGAGTGCCATTTGCACAGCCTCGCGCAAGGGCGCCACCCAGTCGGCAAACACACCGGGTAAAAAAACCACCCCTTTGTCCTGAAACTGTGTGACTTGTTCGCGTGTCAGCGTGTACATGGCCAATCCATTCAAGCGTTGGGCAACATGGGCAAATCAAGACCTTGGGTCCTTGCACAGTCCTGTGCCAAGGAGTAACCGGCATCGGCGTGGCGCATCACGCCTGTGCCTGGATCGTTCCAAAGCACGCGTGCCAGACGCTGGTCTGCTTCGGGGGTTCCGTCGCAGACGATCACCACCCCCGAGTGCTGTGAAAAGCCCATGCCCACGCCCCCGCCATGGTGCAAACTCACCCAAGTGGCGCCACCCGCCGTGTTGAGCAAGGCGTTAAGCAAAGGCCAGTCGGACACCGCGTCCGAACCATCTTGCATGGCCTCGGTTTCGCGGTTGGGGCTGGCCACCGAACCACTGTCGAGGTGATCGCGGCCAATCACGATGGGGGCCTTGAGTTCGCCCTTACGCACCATTTCGTTGAATGCCAAGCCAGCACGATGGCGCTCCCCCAAACCAATCCAGCAAATACGTGCAGGCAAGCCCTGAAAGGCAATGCGTTCGCCCGCCATGTCGAGCCAGCGGTGCAGGTGGGCGTCGTTGGGAAACAACTCCTTCATCTTGGCATCGGTCTTTCGAATGTCCTCGGGGTCCCCCGACAGCGCCACCCAGCGGAACGGCCCCTTGCCTTGACAGAACAACGGCCGGATGTAGGCAGGTACAAAGCCAGGGAAATCAAACGCGTTTTTCAAGCCCATGTCAAAGGCAACTTGACGGATGTTGTTGCCGTAATCGACCGTGGGAATGCCCATGGACTGAAAGTCAAGCATGGCTTGCACATGGGTCACACAGCTGCGGGCTGCGGCATCGCGCAAGCCCTCGCGTTGCGCTGGGTTGTTGCGCGCAGCTTGCCACTGTTCATTGCTCCACCCAGCAGGGAGGTAACCGTTGTACAGGTCATGGGCCGAGGTTTGATCAGTCACCAGATCGGGGCGCATGCCGCCCTCACGTGCCGCCCGCACCAATTCAGGCAGCAGTTCGGCTGCGTTGCCCAGCACCGCAATGGAGCGCACCTCCCCTTCGGCCAGGTAGCGTTTGAGGCGGGCCAGGGCGTCATTCAGGTCTTTGGCCTGCTCGTCCACATAGCGGGTTTTCAGACGGAAGTCGATGCGGCTTTGCTGACATTCGATGTTGATCGAGCAAGCCCCGGCAAATGTGGCGGCCAGCGGCTGCGCACCGCCCATGCCGCCCAACCCGGCGGTCAAAATCCAACGCCCTTTCCAGCTACCGGCGTAATGCTGACGCCCCGCCTCGACAAAGGTTTCGTAAGTGCCCTGCACAATGCCCTGGGTGCCGATGTAAATCCACGAACCCGCAGTCATCTGGCCGTACATCATGAGGCCCTTGCGATCGAGTTCGTCAAAGTGTTCCCAGTTCGCCCATTTAGGGACCAGGTTGGAATTGGCAATCAGCACGCGCGGCGCATCGGGATGCGTTTTGAAGATCCCCACAGGTTTGCCGCTTTGGATGAGCAACGACTCATCGGGCTGCAAGCGACGCAACGACGCCAAGATGGCCTCGAAGCAATCCCAGTTGCGCGCGGCCTTGCCAATACCGCCATAGACAACCAGGTTGTCGGGATTCTCGGCCACCTCGGGGTCGAGGTTGTTTTGCACCATCCGATAGGCTGCTTCGATGAGCCAGTTGGCACAACTGATCTCGGAACCACGGGGAGCACGCACCGGACGTGCTTTGGCGTGTCGTTGGATAGCAGACAAATCGGTCATGTGAATCTCCAAAACATGGGGCCGCGATTGACAACAAGGTTTGCGGCTTCGGGTTTTACTCTACTTGTCTAGTCAAGTTTAGACAAGTAGACTTCCACTATGGTTTCTACCAATACCCGTCACCCCCCAGACGCCAGCGCCCCGCCCTTTGTCCGGGTGAAACATCATTTGCGCCAAGGACTGGCACAAGGTCAGTGGTTGCCCGGTGCGCTCATGCCTTCCGAGAGCGAATTGATGCAGCAATTCGGCGTCAGCCGCATGACGGTCAATCGTGCCATTCGCGAGTTGCAGGCCGAAGGACTGGTCACACGCACCCAGGGCGTGGGCACATTTGCAGCGGCCTTGCACCGCGTCTCCAGCACCTTGCGCATTCAGGACGTGCACGAGGAAATCGTTGCGCGCGGCCACAGCCACCGTGCGGAAGTTCACCTGCGTCGCGCCGAGACAGCCACCCAGGGCATTGCCGAGCAACTGGGGGTTCCGGTGGGCAGCGAAGTTTTTCACACCCTCATCGTTCACCATGAAAATGGCGTCCCATTGCAATGTGAAGACCGCTACGTCAACCCGGCGTGCGCACCCCATTACCTGGAAGAAAACTTCAGCCGCGTCACCCCCACCCAACATCTTTTTCGGCACACGGCCTTGTGGCGCGCCCAGTACGTACTGGAAGCAGCGAAGCCCACACGCCAAGAGGCTCGGCTGCTGGGAATTGATGTCGATGATGCTTGCCTCATCATGGTGCGGCGCACCCAGTCCCGTGATGCGGTCATCACCCTGGCCCGCCTGGTTCACCCTGGCTCACGCTACTCGCTCAGAGGCGAGTTCAACCCATGAAGTGGCAGCGCAAAGCCTTGCACGATTGCGCGCCCCAAGCCTGGCGCAACGGCGGCGGCATCACGCATGAAATAGCAACCTGGCCTGTCGACACCGACTGGCGCTGGCGTGTGTCTGTGGCGCGCATTGACCGTGATGGTCCGTTCTCGGCTTTCTCTGGGGTACAGCGATGGTTTGCTGTGCTTGAGGGCGATGGCGTAGAACTCATTTGGCCCCACACCACATTACGCGTGGGACCCCACGACGCACCGCACGGCTTTCCTGGCGCCCCCGCCTGTGATGCACGTTTGCTGAATGGCCCGACGCTGGACTTCAATTTGATGACACGCGGTCTGCGCGGCCAATTGCAACGACAACAACAAACCGGTGCCCAAACCGCGTGGCCCGCACACGCACACGTCGGGGTGTTTGCATGCACCGATTGCAGCTGGACAACAGGCCACACCCCAGAGGTTTTGAAAGCGCGCGAGTTCACATGGACGTTCACACCTGAAACCACTTCGTGGCATTGGCACCATGGAGAGGCCCTGGTGTTTGTTTTAGAAGAGGAGCCTCACGCATGAGTGCACAGGTTTTGGTCGATTGCCGGGTTGCCACCCTCATTCCCCAACCGGATGATCCCTTGGGCATCGTGCGCGATGCGGCCCTGGTGTGGGAAGGTGAACAACTGCGCTGGATCGGCCCGCGTCGCGATTTACCCGAACTATGGAAGCAAGCCCCTCAGCACGAGGCGCAAGGTGCCTGGGTCACACCAGGCCTGATCGACTGCCACACCCATCTGGTGTGGGGCGGCAGCCGTGCAGAAGAGTTTCGCATGCGCCTGCATGGTGCCAGCTACGAAGACATCGCGCGCATGGGGGGTGGCATTGTGTCCACCGTCAAAGCCACCCGTGCCGCCAACGCGACAGACCTGCAAACCGCAGCACTCAAGCGCCTTGATGCTTTGCTTGCCGAAGGGGTCACAACGGTGGAAATCAAGTCCGGTTACGGCCTCGATGCGCCGACGGAAGCCAAGTGTCTGCGCGTGGCGCGCCAACTGGCGCAAGTGCGTGCGGTCTCGGTGCGCACAACGTTTTTAGGGGCACACGCGCTGCCGCCCGAATTTGCCCAGCAAGCCGACGCCTACATCGATGCCGTGGTTGCCATGCTGCCCGCCCTGCATGCCGAAGGTCTAGTCGATGCCGTAGACGCGTTTTGCGAACGCATCGGCTTTAGCCTGGCACAAACCGAACGCGTGTTCGCCGCGGCCAAAGCATTGGGCTTGCCCGTCAAACTCCATGCGGAGCAGCTCAGCGACAGCCAAGGCGCAGCACTGGCGGCTCGTTATGGCGCCTTGAGTTGCGACCACCTCGAATGGTTGAGCGAAGACGGCGCACGTGCCATGGCCCACGCCGGTTCCGTGGCGGTGCTGTTGCCCGGGGCGTTTTACTTCATTCGCGAAACACATGTACCGCCCGTCGAGCTGTTGCGCGCACATGGCGTGCCGATGGCACTATCGACCGACTGCAACCCCGGCAGCTCGCCCTGCACGTCTTTGCTGATGATGATGAGTATGGGCTGCACCCTGTTCAGGCTCACCCCCGAAGAAGCACTGGCCGGCGTCACCCGCCATGCGGCCCAGGCTCTCGGACTATCTGACCGTGGCGTATTGCAAGTCGGTGCGCGCGCTGACCTGGCACTGTGGGACATCGATCACCCCACCGACCTCTGTTACGCCTTTGGCCAACGCCCCTGCCGCGGCACGTTATATGGCGGCGCATGGCGCGCTTAACCTCTTGGGAGCATTTGAGATGACCGCTGTTTACCACCTGAGCACAGGCACCCGCCCCCTGCTGATCAGCATGCCGCACTGCGGCACGGCTATTCCCGAGGACCTGCGGGACGGCTATGTGCCACGCGCCCTCGCCACCGAAGACACCGATTGGCACATGCCCTTGCTCTATGCTTTCGCCAAGACTTTGGGTGCCAGCGTGATCGTGCCGCACTATGCCCGTTACGTGATCGACCTGAACCGTCCACCCGATGACACACCCATGTACCCCGGCGCATCGAACACCGAGTTGTGCCCCACCCGTTTTTTCACCGGCGAGCCACTGTATCGCGAAGGTCATGCACCAGACCGTGACGCACAAATGGCGCGTCTGACACGCTACTGGCGACCCTACCACGATGCATTGGCGGGCGAGCTGCGACGTCTACGCCGCTTGCATGATCATGTGTTGCTGTGGGACGCACACAGCATCCGTTCTGAAATTCCGTGGCTCTTTGAAGGGCGTTTGCCCGATTTGAACGTGGGAACGGCTAACGGTCAGGCTGCCGATGCGCGCATTGCCGCAGCCGTCATGGACTCCTGTCAAGCCGCTCCAAACTTCAGCCATGTGCTCAATGGGCGCTTCAAAGGGGGCTACATCACACGCCACTACGGCCAGCCCACGCAAGGCGTACACGCGGTGCAACTCGAGATGTGTCAATCTCTCTACATGCGCGAGCAAGCGCCTTTTGACTATTTGCCCGAACACGCCAACCGCATCATTCCGACATTGGAATCCATGGTGCGTGCTGCCTGCTCCACGCTGGAGACACTGCCATGACCCGTTTGTGGTGCGCTCAGGCTTGGGTGGAAGGTGATTGGGCATCAGGGGTTTTGCTGGAAGCTGATGCCCAAGGGTATTGGGAACGCATCACCGTGGGTGTCAGCGCACCAGACGACGACACCCCACGCTTGGCATGCGTGATTCCCGGACTCGTCAACGCCCACAGCCACGCGTTTCAACGGACCATGGCCAGCCTGACAGAACGGCTCGTCTCTGACCGCCCCGGGGACGATTTCTGGGGTTGGCGTGAACGCATGTACCAGGTGGCGCTGCGCATCGGCCCGGCCGAACTCGAGATCGCGGCCGAGTGGTTGTACCGAGAAATGCTGCAAGCCGGCTTCACGCAGGTGTGTGAATTTCATTATCTGCACCGCGATCAAGGCGGTAAGGCCTACGCCGACTCAGCCGAGCTCAGCATGGCCTTGGTGCGTGCCGCCGAGCGCGCGGGTATTGGCCTGACCTTGTTGCCCACGCTCTACATGCACCGTGGATTCGGTCAATCCGGGCTCCATGAAACCCAACGCCGTTTTGCCTGCACACCTGACGATGTGCTCGGCTGGCACGCGCGCATCCAAGCCGAAGCACAGACCAGCGGCCGTACCCAGCTGCTCAATGCGGGCGTGGCCCTGCACTCCCTGCGAGCCGTTGATGGCGATGCCATTCGCACCGTGGCCCAAGGTTTGGGCCACTCACCGCTGCACATCCACGTGGCCGAACAGACCCGAGAAGTTGAGGACTGCGTGCAGCACCTGGGCCAACGCCCCGTGGAATGGCTGCTCGACCAAGTGGGGCTAGACGCACGGTGGAATCTGGTCCACGCCACCCACACCTTCCCGCATGAACTGGCCGGCATTGCTCGCAGTGGGGCTGCCGTAGTTTTGTGTCCGACGACCGAAGCCAATCTAGGCGATGGGTTCTTTGATTTTCCCTGTGCCCTCGAACAAGGTGTGAACTGGTCCATTGGCACCGACAGCCATGTGAATCGACACCCTGCCTTGGAGTTGCAATGGCTGGAGTACGGGCAGCGACTGCAATTGCGCCAGCGCAATCTGGCGGCACGCCATGCCCACGCCGCCAGCACGGCTGCCGTCTTGTTTGAGGGCGCACTCAAGGGCGGCAGTGCTGCATGCGGTCAGGTGCTGGGAGGTTTTCGCGTTGGGCAACGCGCCGATGCGGTGGCTCTAGAGACCGAATCGGCCCCTCTGTTAGGGGTACCCAGCGACCATCGCCTAGACGCTTGGGTCATGGGCCAGCCCTGCCTGCCCGCAAAAAGCGTTTGGGTTGCTGGCAAGCAATGCGACATCCACCCCAACGAGGCTCTGCGTGAGACTTGGCAGACACAAACGAAAAGCTTGTGGGGCTAATTTTTCGCCAAGAAAAAACCCGCCACGTCAATAAACGTGCGGGTTTTAAGACTTCATGCGACTTACTGAAGGTATTCAGTGGTGCCCGAGACCGGAATCGAACCGGTACGCCCCTTACGGAAAGCGAGAGATTTTAAGTCTCTTGTGTCTACCAATTTCACCACTCGGGCGGTGTCTTTGCGTGAATGGATTTTACGCCAGCGCGTCTGCTAACTTGAGCCATCGGCTATATTTAGCGCAGCTTTTTTAACAGCACTTCGTTGACACCTTTCATTCACACATCAGGAGTTCACACATGGCACAACGCACACATCACGCACTCATCGCGGCTTTACTCGGTCTTTGCCTAGGCGTGGCCCATGCGGCAGATAAAAAGGACGCTGCGGCTGCCGAACCGAGCGTGAAAAAAGCAGAATCAGGCATTTGCCATGACAAGAGCAGCAACTCCTATGGCAACACCAAAAAATTTCAGGCTTTTGCCTCGATGGATGAATGCATCAAGAGCGGTGGTCGCGCACCTGCAGGGGCCGCCAATGCAGAACCCATTGTGAAGAAATCTGAGTCTGGCATCTGCCACGACAAGAACAGCAACTCCTATGGCAACACAAAGAAGTTCACCGAGTTCAAGACTTTGGATGAATGCGTGAAAAGCGGTGGCACATTGCCTAAAAAGTAACACCTTGCACAAACAAAAAAGCCCGCTGATCAGCGGGCTTTTTTTTCATGCAAGTCGCTGCGAATGCATGGCGACTTGATCAAATATTTTTTGCCGAATCTCGTTCTTGCGACGCAGCTGTGAACGTTTGTTTGAGGGCACATCTTGTTCAGACTTGGGCTCCCACACCGTGGGCAAATTCCAATGTGCATTGCCAGTGTGTGTTTGAGCGCCTAACTCTTGCCACAAGGTGTCATAGCTCTGCCCCACGCGTTTAGACAGGGCTCGGTAACTGGAGTACACATGCTTGTCGTTGGCCACACCCAGCATGCCAGTCAACATCCACCCCTGAACAAGGCCTTGCAAAGCCGTCATCACGATGTTGTGGGGGCGCGTGCGTTCCATCTTTTGCGTGACGATCTTGATTTCTTGGTTGGCATTGCGAATACCCTGCATATTGCCAATCACCAGCACCGCTCCGGAGCCTGGGATACCCAACATCTCGCGCGGTAAAACGCTGAACGCCGTGCGCATGACGGAGGTGTCATTGAGCTTGAGGTGGAGTTCTAACTCACCCTCACGCCCCAGGCCACGTCCTGGCTGCAAGGTTAAACGTACCGTTCCTTCCGGGTAGGTTTGGGCAAAAAGTTCATGCGTGCCAGAGGCATAGAAACTTTGCACAGCGACCAAAGGAAAGTGTTGTAGTAGCCATTCAAAATGGCTCAGCAGAGCGGCTGTGCGTTGCGCCGGGTTGAGCCCATGCCACAAGTAAGGCCGCATAGGACGCAACAGCGCAGGCAGGTCGGATACCGTCAAGGCCGCCAAACCTTTGTCGGTAAAAAACGTACGAATGCTGTGCAGTTGTTTTTCGCACAGCCAGTAACGCAAGCGAAATTTCACCCATCGCTTGGTTGTTTGCAGCCAGCCTCCAGCCGCATCATCCGTGGCACGGAAGATGGCTTTGGGACTGTCGCTGGGCAACGAACGTTTACCGGATAAAAGCATGGATGAGATGAGCGACAAAAAAAGCCTCGTAACACTGTTACGAGGCTCTTAGATTGGAGCGGGAAACGAGGCTCGAACTCGCGACCTCAACCTTGGCAAGGTTGCGCTCTACCAACTGAGCTATTCCCGCGCGGTGTTATTAACCGAAGTCAATATTCTAAAAGAAATTTAGCGGTAAAACAGGCTGTCTTCATAAAAATTTTTACATTCTTTGTCACGACAGGTCTAATGCATCATGCAAAAAAAACCATCCCCTCGACCTGATCAGGCTTGGTGGACGCACGCGTCCGCCACCGTGGGTAAGGCCTTAGAAGGTTTGTCGCATCAAGAGGCTGCTGAACGCTTGACGCAGTTTGGCCCCAACACATTTCGAGACCACCATCGCCACTCGCTTCTGCGGCAATTTTTGTCTCGGTTTCAAAACCCACTGGTGATCGTGCTTTTGATCGCCAGTGCAGTCTCCGCATTAACGGGCGAAGTGGCCAACTTTGTCATCATCAGCTGCATTGTGTTGATGAGTGTGAGCTTGGATTTTGTGCAGGAATACCGCGCCAACGCAGCAGCAGAAAAACTCAAGCAATCAGTGTCGGTGCGCACCACGGTTTGGCGCGATGGACAAACAACAGTCGTTCCGATGCAAGAGGTGGTGCCCGGTGATCTGTGCATCTTGCATGCGGGCGATCTCATTCCTGCAGATGCCCTGGTACTGGAAGCGCGCGACTTCTTTGTCAACCAATCCTTGTTAACGGGCGAAGCTTTTCCAGTAGAAAAACATGCAGGCACAGTTCCTGACTCAGCCACCGACATGCAAGAGGCCACCAACGCGGTGTTCATGGGCACTTCGGTGGTGGGTGGCAGTGCACGGGTGTGGGTGGTCAAAACCGGCACACAGACCGCCATTGGTGACATTGCCGACAGTTTGGACAAGCCCACCCAAGCCACCTCGTTCGAAGTCGGCACGCGGCGCTTTGGCATGTTGATCATGGCCTTGACCATGGGCATGGTGTTGTTTGTGTTGTTGGTCAACGCCTGGTTTCACAAGCCTTGGCTCGAATCGTTTTTATTTGCGGTGGCGTTGGCGGTAGGGCTCACCCCAGAGCTACTGCCCATGGTGGTCTCTGTCACGCTGTCACGTGGGGCCATTCGTTTGTCGCAACAGCACATGATTGTGAAACGCTTGACGGCGGTACAAGACTTGGGCTCGATGGA
>Ga0228701_1001173_pt1 | contig 18549 bp, 19 predicted proteins | sample McNCre117_Aug_MG_2_FD_178017 | JGI IMG/M metagenome (GOLD analysis project Ga0228701, IMG submission 178017) | Freshwater microbial communities from McNutts Creek, Athens, Georgia, United States - 11-17_Aug_MG | ecosystem: Environmental > Aquatic > Freshwater > Creek | place: USA: Georgia...
ACCATCCTCGAAGGTGCCAAGAAGGACGCTGCTGACGCTGCTGTTGCTGCCCTCACTGAGGCTGGCGCAACCGCTGTCGCTAAGTAGTCTTTCGACACAACGCTTCGTGGGCGTCTACTTCGGTAGGCGCCCACAGTGTTTTAACCGCTGGCTTGCTGGGCGACTAGTGAATAACGCTCTCGCCCAACGCGTTCATCACCGTGATCCCGATAAGGGCGAGGTTGAAAACGGTCACAATGACGGTGGCCAGCACCGCGAGCCAGGTGGTCACCGGGCGGTTGGTTTGCTCGCCCATCATGGCGCCACGGCTGGTGTATGAAATCAGTGGGATGAGCGCAAACGGAATTCCCATCGACAGGGCAACCTGACTCAAAATCAAGGCCCAGAGCGGGTTCACGCCAAAGGCGAGAATGATGACGGCGGGCAGGATCGTGAGTGCTCGTCGCAGCAACAACGGCACGCGAATTTTGAGGAGGCCGCTCATTACCTCGGCACCGGCATAGGCGCCCACCGAGGTGGACGCGAGGCCTGATGCGAGTAGGCCGAACGCGAAGAGCATCGCGATGATAGGCCCAAGTGCGTGGCTGAGCGCTTGATAGATGTCTTCGAGATTGAGCTCACCGGTGATTCCCGTGAGCGTGGTCGCACCGATAAGAAGCATGGCTAGGTTCACGCCACCGGCAATGACGAGCGCGATGGTGACATCGATGCGGGTTGCCTTGACCAGCGAGCGCTTGCGTAGCGCATCCGTGACTTGACCAAACCGATCGCGGGTGAGCGCGGAGTGAGCGTGAATCGCGTGGGGCATGATGGTCGCCCCCAAAATCGACGTGGTCAGCAAGAGCGAACCCGTGTCGGTGATGCGCGGGACGAGGCCACCGGCGAACTCGCCAAAGGTGGGTGGCTGAATGAAAACGCCTGCCGCGAAGCCGACACTGACGATGGCGAGAAGCGCGACAATCACCCATTCAAAAACCCGGATGCTCGCGCGGTTGTGAATCGCCAGAATACCGAGCGACACTACCGCGGTGATGAGGCCGCCCACGAAGAGGGGGAGTCCGAAGAGGAGCTGCAGCGCAATGGCGCCACCGATGACCTCGGCGATGTCCGTGGCCATCGCCACGAGTTCGGCCTGGGCCCAGTAGAGGCGGCGCGACCAGGCACCGGTTATGCGCTCGCCGAGAATTTCGGGCAGGCTCTTGCCCGTTGCGATGCCCAACTTGGCCGAGAGATATTGCACGAGCCAAGCGATGAGGTTGCCGAGCAGAACCACCCACACCAGAAGAAAGCCGTAGCGGGCACCAGCGGTCATGTTGGCGGCAACATTGCCTGGGTCGAGGTACGCGACCCCCGCAACCAGCGCCGGGCCGAGCAGCCCGAGAACACGCCACAGCCCAGGTTTTTTCACGTTTCCCAGCCTACCGAGGGGGTAGCGTGAGAGGTATGCGCATTCTTTTAGTGGGGGCCGGCGGTGTGGGTGACGCGTTCGCCAAGATCGTCGCTCGACGTTCCTTTTATGAGCAGGTCATTGTCACGGATTATGACCCGAGCCGTGCCGAGAAGACCATCGCGTGGATCCGTGCCCGTCACGGCGATGCCGTGGCAGACCGTTTCGTGGCCGACAAGATTGATGCCTCGAGTGCCGAGAATGTGGCGGAGGTGGCGAAGCGCCACGGTGCGACGCACGTGATGAATGCGGTCGAACCCAAATTCGTTCCCACCATTTTTGCCGGTGCGTTCGCCGCGAATGCCGACTACGTTGACATGGCGATGTCGTTGTCGAGTCCGCATCCCGAGCATCCGTTCACACAGCCCGGGGTCAAGCTGGGTGACGCCCAGTTTGACGCGGACGATGAGTGGGTTGCTGCCGGCCGCCTCGCGTTGGTCGGTATCGGCGTCGAGCCGGGGTTGTCAAACGTGTTCGCGCGCTACGCGAGTGATTACCTGTTCAGTGAAATTGATGAACTTGGAACGCGAGATGGTGCAAACCTCGTCGTGCACGATGACGAGGGTAACGATATTTTCGCGCCGAGCTTCTCCATTTGGACGACTATCGAGGAGTGCCTGAACCCGCCGGTGGTCTGGGAGAAGGGGCGCGGCTGGTTTACCACCGAGCCGTTTAGTGAGCCTGAGGTATTTGATTTTCCCGAGGGTATTGGCCTGGTCGAGTGCGTGAATGTCGAGCATGAAGAGGTCCTCATGATGCCGCGCTGGCTTGATGCCAAGCGGGTCACCTTCAAATACGGCCTCGGCAATGAATTTATCGGCGCGCTCAAGACTCTGCACCAGCTCAACCTTGACTCAACCAAGCCGCTGCGCGTGCGCAGTGCGAATGGTCCGGTCGAGGTGTCCCCGCGTGATGTCGTTGCCGCCGCACTGCCTGACCCAGCAACCATTGGTCCGCGTATGACGGGTAAGACCTGCGCGGGTGTGTGGGTGACGGGCACTGGTAAAGACGGCAAGCCCCGTGAGGTTTACCTGTACCACGTGGCCGACAACGCGTGGACGATGGCCGAATACGAGAGTCAGTGTGTGGTCTGGCAAACGGCGGTGAACCCGGCCGTTGCTCTCGAGCTTGTTGTCACCGGAGTGTGGTCGGGCGTGGGTGTACTTGGCCCCGAGTGCTTCGATGCGAAGGCTTTTCTCGACCTTCTCGCGAAGCCCGAATCAGAGGGCGGGTACGGTCAGGCGTGGGGTCTGCAAGACCGCTGAAGTGGATATAGTTGGCACATTATGACTCACGGTGAAACGGGAAAAAAGCCGGTTACTTTGCGGGATGTCGCGCAAGCTGCCAAGGTCTCTGTCTCGGCCGTGTCACAAGCGATCAACAGTTCGGGCAATCTTCACCCGGACACCCGCGCACGAATCCTCGATACGGCCCGCCAATTGGGTTTCACGCCGAATCGTTATGCGGCTTCGCTGCGCCGACGCCAGACCATGTCCATCGGATACGTATCTTCGGCCGACGACGATCCGATTAGCCGCAAACGCTGGGCGAACTATTTTGGACAGCAGCTGGCCGCGCTCGTGTCGGTTGCGGGTGAACGCGGATACAGCGTTACGGTCATTCCTCACGACAAACCCGAGCTCATCGCAGTCACCCAGGTCGACGCCATCTACGTGCCTGAGGTAGATCAATCCATTCCCGTTCTCGAGGAGGCGCAACGCCGGAATTTGCCGGTGGTTTCCAACGAAACTTCGCTCGACTATCCGTTCAGCATCACGGTGCGAAGCGGATACGACCGAGCCGCGGAACTTGCCCTAGACGCGCTCAAGGCAGCCGGTGCGAAACGCATCGGGCTTCTCACTGAGGTTTCCGGCTATCCCGGCGACGATCTGGGGGAAGCAACATATAGAACTTGGTGTTCCAATAATGGATTCACCCCGGTCGTCGCACACGGAGACTACGGTCGTACCAACCTCAAGGAGAAGCTCGCCGAGCTAATCGACCAGGGGGTTGATGGCTTGTTCTCGTTCTATGAAGAAGGCCCGGCGATCTTCGATATTTTGCAACGCGAACAAGTTCGCGTACCCGAAGATTTCCAGTTCATTGCGCTGTGCCTGGACGATTGCGAGCTGAACGCGCGGCTTGGAGTGAGCCGGGTGTGTGCGCACCCCGAACTCGCGCCCACGTCCGTGATCGATTCACTGGTTGAGTTGGTCGAACAGGGCAAGACCGAGCACCGCGACGCAGACCTCCCGGTCGAAATCGGTTTGGCCGCCACAACCCGCTAGTCGGCTACGCCGCCTGGAAGGAACGCTTCGAGAAGCCGACGCGGTAGCCATCAATCGTCGTCTGCACTCCCGCTTCGGGGTTGGCCGAAGCACCGAGCGTCACGAACAGTGGCGTGAAGTGCTCAACGGTGGGATGCGCGTAGGGCATGCCCGGAGCCTTCCACTTGAAGTTGAGCAGGGTTTCGATATCGCCAGCGGCCAGTGCCTCGCGAGCCCAGGTGTCGAAGTCGCTCGACCAGCCCGGCACGTCACCGAACATCATTTCGCGGGTCAAGAACTGCAGACCGTGGGTCATGAAGCCCGATCCGACGATGAGCACACCTTCACTGCGAAGGGCTTGCAGGCGCTGACCAATCTCGAGAAGCTTCGCCGGGTTGTCGGTGGGCATGCTGAGCTGCAGCACCGGGACATCCGCCATCGGATACATGATCTTGAGCGGAACCCAGGCTCCGTGGTCAAGCCCACGATCGGGTGCCTGGTGGAGCGGTTCGTTGTCGGGCATGAGTGCGGCTACTTGTGCAGCGAGGCCCGACGAGTCGGGGGTTTGGTAGAGCATTTGGTAGTAGCGCGGGTGAAAACCACCGAAGTCATAGACCAGGTTGGTGCGCGCGGCGGATCCCGAAATCATGATGGGCGCAGCTTCCCAGTGGGCGCTCACGGCGAGAATCGCCTTCGGCTTGGGCATGCGCTGACCCCACTCGAAGAGCTCGTCAATCCATTCGGCATCATCGAAAAGCGGCGGGGCGCCGTGGCTCAAGAAGAGGGAGGGAAGAGGACCATCAGCCTCAGTCCACTCGCGCTGGGCAGCGCTACGCTCGAGGGCCTGGGGGAGAAACGCGTCAAAAGCGCCGGCCGGGTCGGCGGGGGTCATCCAGTTGCTCATGTCAGAAGTAACTCTCGCCCGCCCGCGGGTATTCCCTAATGAACGAAGAATGTGAAATAGGCGAGCGCGAGAATGCTAATTGCAATCACGACGATGGCGACCAGGTACACGATGGCCATGCCACGACGGGCGCGGAATTCACCCATGAGGCGCTTATCGCGGGCGATTCCGTACATGAAGATCAGCAGTGGCAACAGCAGAATGGCGTTGAGCACCTGGCTCAAAATCAGAATGGGCACTAAGGGCGCACCCGGAATCAAAACGATGGCCATACCAACCACGGTCACGAGTGCGAAGGTTCCGTAGAAGAGCGGCGCTTGCTTGACCTTGTCGTCGAGACCGGCGGGCTGTCCGGTGAGATCAGCGACTGAGTAAGCCGTCGACAGCGGCAAGATGGATGCGGCGAGGAGAGCGGCTCCAATCAGACCGACGGCAAAGAGCACGGTGGCGAATTGCCCGGCCAATGGCTGGAGCGCGGCTGCGGCCTGCGAGGCATCCGTGATGACTGTCATGCCGTTGATGTGAAGCGTGGCTGCACAGGTCACTACGACGAAGAAGCCGATGATGCCGGTCAGTAGCGCGCCCACCCACACGTCGATGCGCAGATACTTCATGTCGGACACCGTGAGGCGCTTATCGACCACGTAGCTCTGAATGAAGGCAAGACCCCAGGGGGCAAGAGTGGTTCCCAGGGTTGCGGTGGCGATGAGCACGGCGTCGCGCGTCGGCGGCATGCTCGGAATCACGGCGCCTTGGATAGCAGCGAACCAGTCGGTGTGTGTTTGGAAGCCCGCGATGACGTAGCAAATGAACACGGCCGATAAAACGAGCAGGATGCGCTCAATGTTGCGGAAACCACCGCGCAGAACCAGAAGCGACACTACGAGACCGGCAATCGGAACCGAGATGTATTTGCTCACGCCAAAGAGCTCGAGACCGGCTGCGATACCCGCAAACTCAGCAGCCATGGTGCCGATGTTGGCGATGACCAGCGCGATGATGGCGAGGGTCGCGGCGCGAGCGCCAAACTTCTGACGGATGAGACCGACCAGCCCTTGGCCGGTCACCACACCGATCCGCGCGCCAAGCTGTTGGAACAGGATGAGGGCCGCGGTCGAGATGGTGAGGACCCAGAGCAGCTGGTAACCGTAGCCGGCGCCAAGCTGTGAGTAAGTAGTGATGCCCGCAGGGTCATCATCGGCCAGACCCGCCAGCAGGCCGGGGCCGAGCACGGCAAGCAATGCTAGGAAGCGGGCACGCGTAAATCGGCGACCGGCTTTGTCGGTCGCGCGCACGGTGGTGATCTCTTCGGTGTTCGCCATCGCTACCCCTCCTGCCAGGGCCAGCTGCGTCCGCCACGTTTCTTCACCATGGCATCGACCACGTCGTCCGCGAGGATACGACCGATGGGCTTGTCGAATTCATCGACGACAACCAGCGAGGCGCCTCGGTTGTCAGTGAGCTGGTCGATGACGCGCTCGAGTCGCGCATCCGGTTTTACCGTCAGAGGCGCGTGATCGTTCTTGACATTGCCCACCAAAGTTTTCGGGCCCGCTGCGAAGAGGTCAATCAGGTCGAGGTCATCCAGGAGCTGACCCTTCTTGTTGACCACCACGATGCAGTGGGTGTCGGTGTTATCCGCGTCGAGCACCTTCTTGCGTGCAGCGGCCACCGTGTCTGATTCCTTGAGTACGATGAGCGAGGAGGTCATAATTCCGCCGGCTTCGTCTTCGTCGTACTCGAGCAGCCCTTCCAGGTTGCTCTTCTTGCGCTTGGGCATGGCCTCGAGCACCGCATCGCGGTCGTCTTCGGGGAGCTCACGTAGAGCATCGACAGCCTCGTCGGGTTCCATGCGACCAAGGAGGTCGGCAGCGAGGTCAACCGGCGCCGCACGCAGCAGTTCGTCGAGGTCTTCCGATTCCATCTCTTCCATGGCGTCGGCGGCGACTTCAGGGTCGAGCATTTCGATGAGCATTTGACGCTCGCGCTGACCCAGGTCTTCGATCAGGTCGGCCAGTTCGGCAGGGCGCAGTTTGTGCAGACCCTTGTTTTCTTTACTGAGACGCGCGGGTTCACCGGCGCGGCCGAACGATTGGATGCCCGACCAGTCGACCACCTTTTCGGGGGTTGGCGTGCGACCTGCCGAACCGGGGAGGAGTCTGCGCAAGAACGAACGGAACGACACGTCAACGGCGACGAGATACCAGGTGCGACCGGTTTGGGTGATGTACAGGTCTGATGCGCGCACCACTCGAGCACCATCGATGTCGAGGAGTTGGTGATCGAGCATGTCCTCGTCGGCGAGGAATTCACCCTCACGACGGGCGTAGTCGCGCAGGTCGAGCTTGGTTGACGAGAGCGTGATGGAGTTGCCGCGAATCGCTGAAATGTGCGCAACGGGGATAAATGAACGGCGCAGACCCACGCGCAGAATGAGACCGAAAATCTTGGGGTAGTCGCCGGAATCCCAGCGCACCACGATGTCGCCTACACGCCCGACGATTTCGTGATCCTCGTTGTACACGGGCTGGTTGATGAGACCCGAAATCGAAATCAGGGCGGATGCCAGCGACTTACGGGTCGACGATGCGGAGGTTAGTTTGGGCACAACAAACTCCTCTCACGACATTTGTTTAAGCGTACCCGTCAGCGCGCGTCTATCTCGGCGATGAGCGTCTCGACGTGGGCACGAATGGCGTCACGAATGGGGCGTACGGCGTCGACACCTTTGCCGGCGGGGTCGTCGAGAACCCAGTCCAGGTAAGTCTTTCCGGGGAAGAATGGACATTCGTCGCCGCATCCCATGGTGATGACGTAGTCGGATGCCCGCACCGACTCGACGTCAAGAACTTTCGGTGAATTATTGGCGATATCGATGCCCACCTCGGCCATCGCAGCGATAGCGGCCGGGTTGACGGCATCCTTGGGTTGGGTGCCGGCGGACAACACGTTGACCCGATCGCCGGCCAGCTCGGTGAGGAACCCGGCAGCCATTTGGGAGCGACCCGCATTGTGCACGCAGACGAACAGGACGGTGGCTTTTTTCGCAGTCATGGTTTCCAGTTTAGGTACGCGGTAGGTTGACTGATATGACAGCACGAGCAGGTTACGAACTTCTTAACATCGGCGCTCTTGACCAGTGGCGCAGCTTCTATGGGGGCTTTCGCCCCGAGTCGTCGCGCGATGGTCGACGTGTAATCGATCACGAGATGAACATGCAATACATCGGCATGACTTCGAATTCTCTGGCGCCCGGTGAAGACGCTGGCTACTGGCACGATCACACCCAGGTCGAAGAGGTCTACGTGTTCTTCGAGGGTCAGGGGCAAATGGGCCTCGGCGATGACCTGGTGGATGTTGGGCCAGGATCCGTTGTGCGTGTCGGCCAAGGCGTGATGCGCACTTGGCGCTGCTTGCCCAGTAGCCCGACCGAGCTCAAGTGGCTGTGCATCCGCGCCGGTGGAACCGAGCTGCCTCAGTTCCCGAACGACGGCGTGCGCGACATGGAAACGCCCATGCCGTGGGCGAACGAAAACTAGCGTTTAGCTAAAGCGCGCAGCCAACCAGGTGCGTGCGTCATCGACGCAGCTCTGCGGCAGCGAGAAGTGGTCATCGTTGGGGTATTCCTTCGAGGTGACGTCACTGCCCAGGGCTTGCGCATCCTGAATGTACTGAGTCTGCGCATCAACCGGCACGACCGAGCCGTCGTGCTGCGAGTCGATGGTCACGAAAATCGGGCAACGCGCCTTGACGCGGCTGGCCGAGGCTTCAGTGAATGCCTTGAGCAGCGCGGGCAGTTTGGTCTGATCGATCTTCATCGCCGGGCCGTAGTGCTGGTTCGAGCGGGCGAGGGTGTCGCTGAGGTGGTGTACCGGTTGCGTGTTCCAGCCATTCGCGTGCACCTTGATGCCAACTTCGGTGTAAAAGTCGGTCAACGCGAGGTCATTGGGAAAAGCCGCCTGGATGCCAGCAAGAATCATGAACAGGTGGCCATCCGGCGGAACTTCACCACTGCTGGGCGGGCCAGCGAGACCGTGCGGCAGGCGCATGTAGGAGATGGGAACGCCGGGCGACATCGGCACGCTACCCACGAGGGTGAGGTCACCGAAGGCAGCATCGGGAAGTTCGGCGAGCGATGCTGCGGCAGCGCCACCCTGTGACCAACCCATCGTGCCGACCTGCGTGCCTGCCCCGACAGGTAGTTCGCGGGCCGCGTGCACGATGTTGACGCCATCCAGGGCGTTGGTCGTTCCCACCGTGTACTGGTGGTGGCCGGGAGTTCCGAGGCCCTGGTAATCGGTTGCGCAAACAACCCACCCCTCATCGATGAACTTCTGAAGGCCAGGTACGCCATAGTCGTGTTCGGTGGTCGAGCCGATTTCGAAGTAGGTCTTGAGCTCGCTTGCGGGGTCGGGTGCGGCCGAGGGGCAGGAGGCATTGCCGAGGCCGGTGGTGCCGTGGCACCAGGTCATTACCTTGCGGTTCTCACCCGCGCTCGCCGGAGCAATGACGAGACCGGTGGACTCGGTGGCGCGACCGCCGATATCGCTCGAGTGATAGCGCACCTTGTAGGCCACCGCTCCGGTGATACTGGTGTCGATTTTTTCCGAATGAATGAGCGTGGCAGACATGAGTACCTTTCGACGAAATTCAATTGAGCCTATCCCTCGCTACCTGGGCGTGGGGTTCGCCTACGCTGGAAACATGAGTGATTTGAACGAGGTCGGCGAACGTGACGGATGGCGCTGTTGGCTGTGCGATAAGCCGGTAGACCCAGATGCGTCCGTGAACGCGGACCTCGGCCCCAGCGTTGACAGTTACTCGGTAGCGAAGTCGAAGAAGAACACCGTCACCGTCGAGCGCCTCGCTCACCGCGAATGCAACACGATGAAGGGCAAGATTGCACCCGTGGTTCCATGGTCGAAAGAGCTGTTCGTGATTGACCCGTCACCAATTGTGGCGACGGTGGATCGTCTCACGAAGAAGGGCGGACGCGAAGTTGTCGCACGCTGCCCCGATCGCAATGATGCCGAGGCTGCATCGGAATGGTTACTCGATCGCCTCTCGCGCTATGCGCCAGATGTCGACTTCTCGACCGAAATCGTTCCCGGCGGCGGCCAGTTTATGCTGGCCCTACGCGTGGGTTAGTACTCGCCCTTAACCACGAAGTACGAGCCACGGATTTCACCTGCGAGCTTCGACTTCTGGCGCGCGAACTTGAACTTGTCGGCGAGCTCGGTGGGAACATCCATGCCCATGGAGAGTTTGAAACCGACCGCGCGTTTCTTGGCGTCATTGACCGTGTAGAGCACGTTGATGGCGAGACCGCTTTCGTAGAACACGTAGGTCCAGCGAATCAGACCCTCGGCTGCGTCGACCATCATTTCGGTGACTTCGAGCGGCTTCGAAGCGATGGCAATCTCGCGCTCAGCGAGAACCCGATTCACGTAGTCCACGAGATCGGGGCGCTCGCTGGCGGGCTCGGTCGCGAACACGATGTCGTACTTGTTCTTGAAATAACGAGCCTCATTCGCGCGCAAGCCGGCCAGGGTTTCGGCGACAGGGGAGGATTCGAGACCAGCGGTAGACACGGTGACAAAGTCAATGGGGGTTGCAGTCATGGCTAGAAGTATTTCACTCCGGTTGCGGCCTCGCTGATTGCCCACAGGCGCTCAGCATCGGCTTGGCTCTTGGCAGCGTCAGAACGGTCGTTGTGGCTCGGTGAGCCGGACTGGTTCTTTTTGCCGTCCGGGCCGAAGTAGTCGTCACCCTCGACGCCGGGTGCGACCGCTGCATAAATCTCGTTGAGCGCGCCCATCTCCACCGGCTGCGCCATGCGGTTGTTGACCGCTTGTCCGAGCCACTTCATGAAGGCGCCGCGGCCTTTCATGGGACCCGAGGTCATGAGCGGTGTGTTCGACCAACCCGGATGCGCGGCCACGGCAATCGCGTCAACCTTGGCCGCCTCGAGCCGCCGCTGCAGCTCGCTCGTGAACAGCAGGTTCGCCAACTTGCTCTGGTTGTAGGCACCCCAGCCTTTGTAGGTGCGCTCGCCGTGTAGGTCGTCGAAGTTCATCGAACCGTTCTTGTGCAGGTTCGACGAGACCGTGACGATACGCGCGCCTGGAGTCTTGGCAATCAACGGCATGAGGTCACCGGTGAGCGCGAAGTGACCCAGGTGGTTCGTGCCAAACTGCGCTTCGAATCCGTCGGCGGTTACCTCGCGCTTGGGCAATCCCATGATGCCGGCATTGTTGATCAAAATATCGAGTCGCTTGTGAGTCTTCATGAACGCGGTGGCGAAGTTTTTGATGTGCGACAGGTTCGTGAGGTCGAGGTCGGCCACGCTGACGCGGGCTTGCGGGTGCGCATCCGTAATCTGCTTTGCGGCCGCTTCGCCCTTGGCAATGTTGCGAACAGCCAGCGTGATCTCGGCACCATGGGCAGCAAGTTCACGGGCTGCGACGAGGCCCAGACCGGAGCTCGCTCCGGTGACGATGGCGACCTTGCCGCTGAGGTCAGGGATGTTCGCGGCGGTCCAGCCCGCAGGCACAGTATGAGTCATGTGTTGAGGTTACAGCCCGTTGCGCTGGCGGTACACGGCTACGATTGCGTTCGCGTGGCCGTGGCCCATGCCGTGCTTAGCTTTGAGATAGGCGACCTGTTCCATGTGTTTCGCATCACGCACAGAGTCGAGCTGAGTCATCCAATAGTCGATGGGTTGACCGTATTTTTTCTCAATCGAGGGAAAGTACGAGGCGGGACCAGTCACTTTTTCACTCATGGCTCAAGGTTAGAGTGTGCGTATGGCCTATGACGAGTTCCTCGCAGAGCGGGTACGCCCGTTGCTTGCTCGCCACCCGCTGCCGCAAAGAGAGAAGCGGATGTTCGGCGGCTACGGCTTCTTCGTCAACGGCAACATGGCGCTTGGCATCATGGGGTCAGACCTCATGGTCAAGCTCGGTGATGAGGGAGTTATCCGTGCGCTCGCGGAACACGCGAACGCGTATCCGGCGGTCTTCGACAAGATGACCATGTCGGGGTGGGTCTTCGTAGATCAGACCGACCTCGACGATGCCGAGCTTGAGTTCTGGGTTGATGCGGCCGTCGATTTCGTTTCGACGCTTCCCGAGAAAGTGAGTAAGAAGAAATGACCGTTGTGGCTGACATCGCCAAGTATCACGAGAGCCTCTCGCCGGAGGATCGTGAGCTGTGCGAGGCGCTCGCCGAGATTATTGAGCGCGAGCTACCCCAGGCTGAGGGCAAGGTCTGGCACCGCCACCCAGTGTGGTTTGTCGATGGGAACCCGCTCGTCGGCTATCACCGGCTCAAGCCTGGAGTGCGTGTTCTGTTTTGGAGCGGGCAGTCGTTTCCGACGCCCGGGCTTATCGCGTCCGGGTCATTTCAAGCAGCGGAGTATTGGCCACTGTCCGTAAGCGCGTTGACGGATGCGCCGCTCAAGATCTGGCTCGCTGAGTCGGTCGCCATCCAGTGGGACTACGAGCACATCGTGAAGAATCGCGGGTTGGTTAGGCGCACTGCGTTTTAGAGAACTCTGCGCAGCTACGGTTTTGGGCTCTGGCTCGCGGGCTCGCTCGGCCTTGGTGCGGGATATCGGTGTTAGCTCGGGTCAACGAGTGTGCTCGAGAGATCTTCGAGCAGGGCATTCATTGCTTCAGCTGACGGGGTTCCCGCTTGCGCAAAGTACGTATTAAAGAAGAGGCCTTGATCCACCGGGCTGAGGTGCATCATTTGCAACCAGACTTCCATCGGTCCAACCCGGGGGTGGTCAACGACAAACTTCGACTCATCGAGAGTTCGCACTTCCTGGCTTGTCCACCACATTTCAAACTCAGCGCAGCCGGCCCTGAACTCAGCAATAAGCTCGATGAGTTTCTCATCGTGGGGGAATTGGCCGAGCAAGTAGCGATAGAACTCCGTGCCGTTCTGAGCGGGGATTTCCCATTCCGGTAAGAATATGCGCGACTCGGGTTGGAGATAAAGATTTCTACCCATATTGACGGGCTTCTCACCTTGCGGAAAATAATCGGGGAACAGGAGCATGGCACCGGTTGTGTAGGCCAATATGTCGCCGTAACGATCGGTCACGGTAGCTGGAAATTCGCCCATGGCATGCATTAGTTGATTAATTCTGCCGAGGTCAATGCTCGCCTCGGCTGTCTGAGCCAACGGAGAAACATAAGCTTCTCGCGCAAGATGGAATAAATGTTGACGCTCCGTTTCGCTCAGTTGCAGCGCCCGACTCAATGCATTAAGCACGCTCTCTGACACGCCAACGAGATCACCGCGTTCGATGCGGGTGTAATAACTCAAGCTGATCCCGGCAAGGTCCGAGACTTCTTCACGGCGCAAGCCGGGCACTCGTCGTTGGCCCGACCACGATCCGACACCAGCGCCTTCGGGCGCCGTTCGCGCCCTCATCGAAACGAGAAAGTTCTTCACTTCATCGTGATTACTCATATTTCGACCCTATGCGTCGGTGGGGGGGGCTGAGGGTCAATATCAGTAACTCTCACCCGCACAATCAATGCTCATACTCTGACGGAACGGTGGGGGCATCAGCCTCACATCTCAAAAACTGGAGGACGAATGAATTCGTTTATGAAGAAGGGAAAGGCGCGTCACATTGGCGTGGCAGTCGCGCTTTCCCTCGCACTATCAACAACCGCTTTACCAGCGCTAGCTGCGACATCCGGGTCTGTATCACCGACGAGCACACTAAGCACCGCGGCCACTACTAAAGCCGCTGCAGTAGCCAAGGCGACGCTGACCAAGGTGAACGTCGCTGGCACGGTTCCATTCGGAACCTCAGCTATCAACTTGTCTAAGTACGGATACACCGAAAGCGAGTATTTTGCGACAGGTAAAGCCAAACGTTATCGCGGCGCGGGAAGCAGTTTCTCTGAGACGGCAACGGTCATTGACGGGAATCACACGTACAAGACCCGCGTCTTAGTGCGTAAGCCCTCCGCCAAGAAATTCAATGGCACGCTCATCGTCGAGTGGACCAATGTCACTATTGGTGTTGATGCGGACTTCGTATTCGCTGAGGCTGGACAACAATTCCTGAGACAGGGTTACGCGTACGCGGTCGTATCTGCTCAGAGCGGCGGCATCGAGGCTCTGAAACAATGGAGCCCTAAGCGTTACGGAAAACTATCGGACACCGTCAGCGATACTGACCCCGTCGGCGGCGGTTCAGTCGACACGATGTCCCACAAGGATGCCTTGTCTTGGGACATCTTCTCGGGCGTTGCTGCTGCTCTCAAGGCGAACACCGCAAAGGGCTCGCCGCTTGCCGGTTTGAAAATCAAGACCATGATTGCTACCGGCCAGTCACAGTCGGCTAGCCGTCTGACCGGTTACTACAACACAATCCAACCCAAGTACCGCCTATTTGATGGATTCGTATTCTGGGATCGCGCCACGAATGCGCTCCGTGCTGATGTCGCCGCTCCGGGAATCAGCCTGAACTCGGAAGGACTAGAGCTCTACTACTCCCGACCGTTCCCGAATGCTAATGGAGCTAACACGCGCACCTGGGATATCGCTGGTGCTACACACGGTTCGAAGTTCGCAGCAGCCTATGTGGACTCAATGTTCCAGCGCGATGGCGGACTTCGTGGGCCCTCGGGCACCCCGATGACCTTTACCGACTGGATTGTTCCTAGTTGTCAAGCCACCCCCGCATTCAGCACCGTGCCGAATGGTCAGGTGATTGCTGCCGCGACGAGTGCAGTCGTAAACAAGGTCCGCAAGGGCACGGCACTTCCGGCGAATATCCTCTTTCAACGAGATGGCAGCGGAGAAATCCTGCGAGACGGCAATGGACAGGCCCTGGGAGGTTTGCACCTTTCCGCCCTTGACGCGCCAACGGCAACTCTTAACGCATTCAACCCAGCGAGCCCGCTTGCGTTCCCGTGCAACGTATCGGGATCACGAGTTGATTTCACCAAGGCTCAGTTGACGGCTCGTTATGGCACGGCGGGGAATTATGCGCAACAGGTCAGCGATATTGACCGTCCGCTGCAGAACCAGGGTTATCTGTTGAAAGCCGACGTGGACGCCAACATTGCGAACGCATTGAAAGCTGCTATCGGCTAAACCCACAGGAGCGCGGGTCCCGCGAGGCCGTGGACCCGCGCTCCCGAGGTAGAGAATGTCCCCGAAAGGGGGCATTCTCTATTTCTCAGCGTGTGCAATTTTTGTGCGCACAAAGCGCCTATGCGCCTAGTGAACTGCACATGCTCTCGCGCGCATGACCAAGGAACTTTCTTAGCTTGCGGGCAGGTTAGCTCGTAGCCTCAAACTGTCGAGGGAAGAGAAAAGAAGGACACTGATGGAATACGTGAAATTAAGCAACGGCGTTAATATGCCAATTCTGGGCTTCGGTGTTTTCCAGGTTCCCGAACCGCAAGACTGTCAGCGAGCGGTCGAGTCCGCGATTGAAATTGGATATCGCAGTATTGATACCGCAGCTTCATACTTCAACGAATCCGCCGTTGGCGATGCCATCAAAGCGTCCGGTGTGTCCAGGGATGAACTCTTCATAACGACCAAACTTTGGATTGAGCAAGCGGGAGAAACAGAAACCCTCAAAGCCTTTGATAAGGCTGTTGCGAAACTTGGTTTGGATCATCTTGATCTTTTTCTGATTCACCAACCTTTTGGGGATTACTACGGCGCGTGGCGCGCGATGGAGAAACTTTACAAAGAGGGCCGCGTCCGGGCTATTGGCGTCTCAAACTTCTATCCCGACCGCTTGGTCGATTTGATTCTTCACAATGAAGTCGCCCCTCATGTGAATCAGATTGAAACTCACCCCTTCTTTCAGCGCTCTGACTATCAGCAACTAATGACCGAGCGCGGTGTTCAGATTGAATCTTGGGCGCCATTCGCTGAGGGCAAGAATGATCTATTCACCAATGAACTTCTGAGCAGTATTGCTTCTTCCCACAACAGGTCTGTAGCGCAAGTCGTGTTGCGTTGGCTAATCCAGAGGGGTGTCGTTGTCATTCCAAAATCGGTAACGCCGTCGCGCATGGCTGAAAACTTCAACATTTTCGACTTTGCTTTATCTGAAAATGAAATGGATTCGATATCAGTACTGGACGGCGGCGAGAGCTTATTCTTCGACCACAGAACTGCTGAAGCCGCGCAATGGCTGGGCGAGAGAAAGTTAGAACTCTAGAATGACGAAAGCCCCAGATTGCGCTGGGGCTTTTTCGTTGGCGGAGAATAGGGGATTCGAACCCCTGAGAGCTTTCACTCAACACGCTTTCCAAGCGTGCGCCATAGGCCACTAGGCGAATTCTCCTTCGGCGGTAAAACCGCCGTCGACAAGTCTACCGAGACTGAACGGGCGCAAATTACTCGCTCACCCGCACGATGACTTTGAGAATGCCCGGCTCACCGGCAGCCATGCGCGAGTACATCCCGGGCAGTTCATCGATGCCAATGTGGTGCGTGAACAGGGGAGACGGGTCGACCTTGCCGCTGGTCAATAGCTCGAGTGCGCGAGGCATGAGCGACAGGTCGCCGAGGCCCATCCAGATTGTGGTGTTGCGCATCAGCAGGCCAGCCACATTGAGGCTCAAAGGCTTTCCCGGGATGCCCAAAATCGCGATGCGCGCACCAACTCCGACCACCTCTGCAGCCAAGTCGAGCGAGGCCTGCACGCCGGCAGCGTCGACGACACCGAGCGCTCCGGCCGGGGCAATGGCACGGATGGCGGTCGCCGCCGGTTCGCCGGAGGGCACGATGTGGGTAGCGCCCAGCTCGCGAGCGAGGGCCAGGCGATCCTCGGCCGGGTCGACGGCAATAATCGTGCTGATGCCCTCGGCTTTGGCAGTCATAATCGACGACAGACCTACCGGGCCGCATCCGATGACCACAATCGTGTCGAGCTCGCCGGTGTTTACCTCACGCACGGCGGTCCAGCCGGTCGAGAGAATGTCTCCAATCACAATCGCGGTTTCGTCGTCAATCGTGTCGGGGAGTTTGAGCACGCAGGCATCGGCCCAGGGCACGATCATGTACTCCGATTGGGTGCCGTCGAGGTCTCCCATGGTCTTGCCGTTGCCGTGCACACCGCCGTTGAGGCAGGCCTGAATCTGACCACGAGCGCACATCTCGCAAGCACCGCAATAGGATGCGGCCGGGCCGGTGACGCGGTCACCCACAGCAAGGTTCTTGACGTTTGCGCCAACCGCGTCGACAACGCCCACCCACTCGTGGCCGATCGAGAATCCCACCTCGGGAATGATGAGCCCGGCAACCAGGTGAATGTCGCCGCCGCAGATGGTGGTCACGGTCACGCGCACGCGAATGGCGTCCGGATGCACGATCTCGGGTACCGGAACATCGCGCAGTTCAACGACATTCTTCTCAACCAGGAAGAGCGATTTCATAGCCAAACTCCTCTGTGCATCAACGTTGGGCGCTTTTCGAGCCTAGTGACGAATGGGTGAACTGGGAGCGTCCGAAGCGATACCAGGAATGTGTGGAATATGAATGCTGCGCCACGATTCGGTGAAGCTGGGCTCGTCAGTTGCTGCCATCGTGCCGGGGCTTCTTACCGTTGAGCCGTGAGTAAAACCGTTGCAGTCATTGGCTTGGGTTATCTCGGGGCCACCACCGCCGTCGCGCTTGCGCTGGTCGGCCACCGCGTGATCGGAATCGACCAGGATGCCGCCAAGGTTGAGGCACTCTCGGCCGGCAAGCTGCCGTTCTATGAACCCGGATTAGATGAGGCTCTTACCGAGGCCCTCGCCACGTCGAATCTGGTGTTCCAGTCAGCTCACGACCACGGCAGTCGGGATGTCGATGTGTTCTTGTTGTGCGTCGGCACTCCACAGCAGCGCAATGGATATGGTGCGGATTTGCGCTACCTCGAATCGGCCGTTGATGCCCTCACTCCCTACCTGCGCTCGGGTGCCATTGTGACTGGCAAATCGACGGTTCCGGTGGGCACCGCTGACTACCTCCGTTACCGAATCGAACAACAGACCAACGTGGATGTTCATGTGTCGTGGAATCCTGAGTTTCTGCGCGAAGGCAACGCTCTTAAAGACACGCTGACCCCGGATCGCATTGTGTTGGGGACGCAGGATGCGCACAGCCTCACCGTTCTTCGCGAGCTGTATCAGCCCATGGCCGAGGCCGGCGTTCCCATCGTCGAGGTCGACATCAAAACGGCCGAACTCGTCAAGATTGCTGCGAACTCGTTCCTGGCAATGAAGATTTCCTTCGTCAACGCGATGGCCGAAATATCGGAGGGCGTCGGTGCTGATGCCGTCTCACTCGCTACCGCGTTGGGCTATGACGAGCGCATCGGCAACAAATTCCTGCGCACGGGCATCGGTTTCGGTGGCGGTTGTTTGCCGAAAGACATTCGCGCGTTCCAAGCGCGTGCGAACGAACTCGGGCTCGGCGCATCCGTTGCCTTCTTGGCCGACATGGAGGACATCAACCTCCGTCGTCGTACGCGCGTGCTCGATATTGCCAAGGCGGAACTAGGCGATTTGAACGGTCGCCGCGTCACGATGCTGGGCGCAGCCTTCAAGCCTGAAACCGATGACATTCGTGATTCCCCGGCCATGGCGGTTGCCGACCTGCTGTGGAGCGCCGGCGCAGATGTCACCGTGCATGACCCTAAGGCCATCGACAACGTGCACGCCATGTATCCGCATCTGCGCGCGACGGCGGACCTCGACGAAGCTTTGCAGGGCGCTGACCTCGTGGTGGTGGGCACCGAATGGGCGGAATACGCCCTGGCTGATCCACAGGCTGCAGCCGCGCTCGTCACACGCCCGCTGGTCATTGATGGTCGCAATGTTCTGCCTTATCGCGCGTGGCAAGCGGCGGGCTGGAAGGTCATCGCTCTCGGACGCAATCTCGATAACGCGCTG
>Ga0228701_1001175_pt1 | contig 18547 bp, 20 predicted proteins | sample McNCre117_Aug_MG_2_FD_178017 | JGI IMG/M metagenome (GOLD analysis project Ga0228701, IMG submission 178017) | Freshwater microbial communities from McNutts Creek, Athens, Georgia, United States - 11-17_Aug_MG | ecosystem: Environmental > Aquatic > Freshwater > Creek | place: USA: Georgia...
CAGAGCCTTTGGGCAAGGCTTTGGGGCAAACCGTGGTGGTGGTCAACAAAGCGGGCGGTGGTGGCGTGGTAGGGGCCAATGAAACGGCCAAGGCCGCGCCAGACGGTTATTCGCTGGGTTTGGCCACGGTGTCAACCACGGCTGCCAATCCTGCGATCAACACCAAGATTCCCTATAACCCCTTGACGGATTTCTCGCCCATCATCAACGTGGCGGCGACCCCCAACATCATTGCGGTGCATCCCACGTTTCCTGCCAAGGACTACAAAAGCTTTGTGGCTGAGGTCAAACGCTCACCCGGCAAGTACTCGTACTCGTCCTCGGGCACCGGCGGCATTGGCCACTTGCAAATGGAGTTGTACAAAAACTTGAGCGGCACCTTTGTGACGCACATTCCCTACCGTGGTGCAGGCCCAGCCCTCAACGACACCGTGGCCGGTCAAGTGCCGATGATTTTTGACAACTTGCCTTCTGCTTTGCCCTTCATCAAGGACAACCGCTTGGTGCCCATCGTGGTGGCTGCGCCTCAGCGCTTGGCCGTCTTGCCCAATGTGCCGACCTTCAAAGAGGTGGGCTTGGAGCCGGTCAACCGAATGGCCTATTACGGTATCTACGGCCCCAAAGGCTTGCCCAAAGACATCGTCGACAAAATCAATGCAGGCGTGCGCAAAGCTTTGGAAGATCCTGCGGTGCGCAAACGCATTGAAGACACAGGCTCTTTGATTGTGGCCAACACACCCGAGCAGTTTGCGGCTCAAATCAAAGCCGAGTTTGAGGTCTACAAGCGCGTGGTGAACGAGCAAAAACTCACATTGGATTGATCGTTTGGCCACGCGCCCCGTCCCCGCTGCATCGGCCGATGCCCATGTTGATGTGTTCATTGACGCGCTGTGGCTGGAGGAGGGCCTGTCGGCCAATACCTTGGCCGCTTACCGGCGTGACTTGAACTTGCTGGCGCAGTGGCTTCAGGGGCGCAACGCCTCGTTGTTGGCAGCTCAGGAAGCCGATTTGCACGACTACTTTGCCCACCGCCACGCTGACACCAAAGCCACCTCGGCCAACCGCCGCTTGACGGTGTTCAAACGCTTTTACCGCTGGGCCTTGCGCGAACGCATGATCACGGTGGACCCCACCTTGAAACTCATGGCTGCCAAACAGGCCATGCGTGTGCCTAAAACTTTGACGGAGCTGCAAGTCGAGCGATTGCTCAATGCGCCCGATGTGGCCACGGCTCTGGGGCTGCGCGACAAAACCATGTTGGAGCTGATCTATGCCAGTGGTTTGCGTGTGAGCGAGTTGGTGGGCCTCAAAACCCTGCATGTGAGCTTGAACGAAGGCGTCTTGCGCGTCATGGGCAAGGGCAGCAAAGAGCGTTTGGTGCCTTTTGGCGAAGTGGCGCGCGATTGGTTGCAGCGTTATTTGGCCGAGGGGCGCCCCATCTTGCTCAAAGGTCATCAAACCGATGCCCTGTTTGTGACGGTGCGCGGTAAGCATGCGGGCGAGGCCATGACGCGCGCCATGTTTTGGCAGCTCGTCAAACGGTATGCCTTGTTGGCAGATATTCATGTGCCGATCTCTCCGCACACTTTGCGCCATGCGTTTGCCACCCACTTGCTCAACCACGGCGCCGATTTGCGGGCAGTGCAAATGTTGCTGGGTCATGCGGATATTTCGACCACCACCATCTACACCCACATTGCACGCGAGCGTCTCAAAACCTTGCATGCCACGCATCACCCGCGTGGGTGATGATGCCTATCAGCCCAGCAAGTAATTCAACTCGACGTCGGTGAATCCAGCTTTTTTGCGGGCTGCTGTGTTGAAAGGCGGCTTGAGCTTGGGCGCGTCGTAGCGCTGAACCAACTCACCGTACAAAGGCACGGGGTCCAGGCCGCGCTGTTCGCACAAAAAGCGGTACCAGTGGTTGCCGATGGCCACATGGCCGACTTCATCGCGCAAGATGATGTCCAAAATCTCCACCGCCCGCATGGCCCCAGGGCTGGCAGCTTTGCGCAGCTTGGTTTGAATCAAGGGCGTGGCATCGAGCCCACGCGCCTCCAGTGTGCGGGGCACCAGCGCCATGCGTGCCAGCACATCGTTGGCGGTTTTTTCGCACATCTGCCACAGACCGTCGTGGGCGTCAAAGTCGCCATAGGCGTAGCCTAGGCTTTGCAGATGGGTGTGCAGCAAATCAAAGTGTTGCGACTCTTCAAACGCCACCCGCAGCCAGTCTTCGTAAAAGGCCTCAGGCATGCCACCAAAGCGCCACACGGCGTCCAGCGCCAGGTTGATGGCGTTGAATTCGATGTGGCATACCGCATGCAACAAGGCCGCCAAGCCCTCGGGTGTGAACGGTGTGCGGGAGGGCACTTGGGTGGCAGGAATCAAGCGTGGCCGCTGGGGGCGACCAGGAAGTGAAGACGCTGGCGCAGGCTGGAGGTTTGCTTCGGTATCGAGCTTGCAATCTGCGCGTTGGGCCCAAAGTGATTGGGTGGCTTCTACCTTTTGGGCGGGATCAGACAAGCACAGGGCATAGAGGGCGTGAGGACGAAGCTGCATCCCTACAATTGTAGAAATACCGCAGCTCTTGAAGGAATTTTCATGGCCATTTACGAATTAGACATTCACACCCCTCAGATCGACGACTCGGCCTGGGTCGCAGACAACGCCCAAGTCATGGGCGAGGTGGAAATGGCTGCGCACAGCAGCGTGTGGTTCAGCGCCGTGGTGCGGGGTGATTCAGCCAAGATTTCAATTGGCGAGGGCTCTAATGTGCAAGACGGTAGCGTCTTGCACACCGATACGGGCATTCCACTGGTCATTGGCAAGCATGTGACGGTGGGCCACATGGTGCAGTTGCACAGCTGTGTGATTGGTGACGAGTCCCTGATCGGCATTGGCGCGATTGTGCTCAACGGTGCCAAGATCGGTAAAAACTGTTTGGTGGGTGCAGGATCGTTGGTGACGGAGGGGAAAGAATTTCCTGACGGTTCGATGATTCTGGGCAGCCCTGCCAAGGTGGTGCGCCAACTCACGCCTGAACAAATGGAAGGGTTGCGCCGCAGCGCGCGCCACTACATGGAAAACACAGAACGCTTCAAAGCGGGTTTGAAGAAAATTGCCTGATGTCTCAATTGCATAAATTTTTGTTCGATGGTTTGCCGGTGCGCGGCATGTTGGTGCAACTCACCGATGTGTGGCAAGAGGTGCTCAAGCGCCGCGCGGCCAATTTAGAAACTGGGGCTTACCCAGAGCCTGTGCGCCACTTGCTGGGCGAGATGACGGCAGCGGCGGTGTTGATGCAATCCAACATCAAATTCAATGGTGCACTGGTGATGCAAATTTTTGGGGATGGCCCCGTCAAGCTGGCTGTCGTTGAGGTGCAACCCGACCTGAGCCTGCGTGCCACCGCCAAAGTGGTGGGTGACTTGGGGCAGGCCCAGACCTTGTCGGAGATGGTCAATGTGCACAACGAAGGCCGCTGTGCGATCACGCTAGACCCTAAAACCAAACTGCCAGGCCAACAGCCTTACCAAGGCGTGGTGCCTTTGTTTGACGACCAACGCCACAAGCTCGACAAGTTCAGTGAGGTGCTGCAGCACTACATGCTGCAAAGTGAACAGCTTGACACCACGCTGGTGTTGGCCGCCAATGACACCACGGCCGCAGGTTTGCTGATTCAACGCTTGCCGATCAAGGGCGAGGGCAACCTGGCTGCCAAGGCCAGCATGGAAGACGAAGACGAAATTGGTCGCAACGAGGACTACAACCGCATCGCCATCTTGGCCGCCAGCCTCACGCCCGATGAGCTGTTGAACTTGGACGCGGACACAATTTTGCGTCGCTTGTTCTGGGAAGAAAACTTGGTGCGGTTCGAGCCCTTGACGCCCAGTTTTGCCTGCTCATGCAGCCGCGAACGCGTGAGCCACATGATCCGTGGCTTGGGCGTGGCCGAAGCCGAAAGCATCTTGGCTGAGCGCGGTGAGATTGAAGTGGGTTGCGATTTCTGCGGCAAACAATACCGCTACGACGCTGTCGATGCGGCGCATATTTTTGCTCCACCGACGCAGCAACCTCCGTCTTCTGACGCGGTCCACTGAAACTGGGGGAGCTTCAGTGCGGTTTGGCCAGTAAGCGGCTGAACAGCTGGTGTTCGCAATCGGCATCGCCACAGCTTTCACAGAGACCGCTCCAGCGGGCTGTGGGAGGTTGTCGAATTTGTGCTGCGAGCGTTGCCAAGCCCTGTGCGTGCGCTTGTTGTGCCAGACCGAACAAAGCGTTTTCTACACGTGCACTGCCTAGGCCGTACACCACCTGAAAGCTCGGGGCACATGCACTCAGCGCTTGTCGAATCGTGTGGTCAGCTTGCAGTTGTGTGGGCGTGGCAGGGCCCAGGTCTAAACCGCACAACAAAATCAAATCACCGGGTTGGAGTTGCTGCAAAGGCGCATCGTCGCTGACGTGTGCTGTCACACCTTGGGCGTTGAGCGCTTGCCTTAAAGCGAGGGTGAGTTCGGTTTTGCCCGTCTGGGGCGCGCCAAGAATGGCGACTTGCATGTGTGCTTAGCGTGCGATTTGCACGAAAATTTCATTCGGCTTGACCATGCCGATTTCTGCGCGTGCACGTTCTTCCACCATTTCCAAACCGTCTTTCAGGTCGTGGAGTTCGGCACTCAGGCGGTCATTGGCCAGCTGTGCGGCAGCGTTTTGCTGCTTTTGATCTTGCAGCGCTTGGCGCAGGCGCATCACATCGGGCAAGCTGCCGCGACCAAACCACAGCTGGCCCTGCAGCACGAGCAGCAGGGCAATCAGCACCAGGTGGAGTGGTCGCAACATCACGAACGATCAACGCAGGTTGTAGAAAGCCGAACGGCCTGGGTACACCGCCACATCGCCCAAGTCTTCTTCGATGCGCAAGAGCTGGTTGTACTTGGCCATGCGGTCCGAGCGGCTCATGGAACCGGTTTTGATTTGACCGGCGTTCAAGCCCACGGCGATGTCGGCAATGGTGCTGTCTTCGGTTTCGCCCGAACGGTGGCTGATCACGGCGGTGTAGCCTGCGCGCTTGGCCATCTCGATGGCTTCGAAGGTTTCGGTCAAGGTGCCGATTTGGTTGATCTTGATCAGGATCGAATTGGCGATGCCTTTGTCGATGCCTTCTTTGAAGATCTTGGTGTTGGTCACAAACAAGTCGTCGCCCACGATTTGCACTTTCTTGGCCAAGCGGTCGGTCAAGACTTTCCAGCCGTCCCAGTCACCTTCGGCCATGCCGTCTTCGATGCTGATGATGGGGTACTTGTCGCACCAAGTGGCGAGCATGTCGGTCCATTGCTGGGCCGTCAATTGCAGGCCTTCGCCCGACAAGTGGTACTTGCCGTCTTTGTAGAACTCGCTGGCTGCACAGTCCAAACCGATGGCGATTTGCTCACCGGCGGTATAGCCCGCCGCAGCAATCGCGTCCAAGATCATTTGGATGGCCGCTTCGTGGCTGGTGACGTTGGGGGCAAAGCCGCCTTCGTCGCCCACGGCAATGCTCATGCCTTTGTCGTGGATGATTTTCTTCAAGGCATGGAACACTTCAGCGCCGTAACGCACGGCTTCGCGGAAAGTGGGAGCGCCGACGGGAATGATCATGAACTCTTGCAAGTCCAGGTTGTTGTTGGCGTGGGCGCCACCGTTGATCACGTTCATCATGGGCACAGGCAATTGGTTGCCGTTCATGCCGCCGAAGTAGCGGTACAGAGGCAAGCCAGACTCTTCAGCCGCCGCACGGGCCACAGCCATCGACACAGCCAGCAGGGCGTTGGCGCCCAAGCGGCTCTTGTTCTCGGTGCCATCGAGGTCGATCAAGGTCTTGTCCAGGAAGGCTTGTTCGGAAGCGTCCAAACCCAGCACGGCTTCAGAAATTTCGGTGTTGATGTGCTCAACGGCTTTCAACACGCCTTTGCCGAGGTAGCGGCTCTTGTCGCCGTCACGCAGCTCAATGGCTTCACGGCTGCCAGTCGAGGCGCCAGAGGGCACAGCGGCACGGCCCATGGTGCCGGATTCCAGCAACACATCACATTCCACTGTGGGGTTGCCGCGGCTGTCCAAAATTTCGCGGGCGACGATGTCAACGATTGCGCTCATTTTTCTTCCTAGTTTCAAGTTTAAAAATCAAACACCTTCAACGGCGATCAAGCGCATGATGGCTGCGCCTTCGCGGGCAGCGCGTGCTTTGCCGTACTCGGGGGAGTGGTAAAAGGCTTTGGCGGCTTCGAAACTTTTGAACTTCACCACCACCACACGTTCAGGCACCCAGTCGCCTTCGAGCACTTCGACTTGGCCGCCACGCACGCACGGTTCTGCGTCGTGCGCTTGAAAAGCGGCGGTCGACCACTTGCGGTACTCCTCGTACTGCTCGGGGTTGGTGACACGAACGTTGGCGATGATGTAACCCGATGCCATGGCAGTTCCTTTCGCGTGCTCAGACGCCAAAATTGTTTTCGAGAAAAGCGTTTTTCTTGGTTACACGGTCCAGCGCGACCAAGGTTTCCAGCAAAGCTTTCATGTGCTTGAGCGGCACGGCATTCGGGCCGTCTGACCATGCCTCATTCGGGCGAGGGTGCGTTTCCATGAACAAGCCTGCCACGCCCACGGCCACGCCAGCGCGTGCCAGCACGGGCACCATTTCGCGCGCACCGCCACTGCTGGTGCCCTGGCCGCCTGGCTTTTGCACCGAGTGCGTGACGTCAAACACCACCGGGGCGCCCGACTTGCGCATTTCGGCCAAGCTGGTCATGTCGGCCACCAGGTTGTTGTAGCCAAAGCTCACGCCGCGTTCGCAGGCCAAGAAGTTGTCTTCGGGCAGACCCGCTTCACGCGCAGCGTCGCGGGCTTTGTCGATGACGTTTTTCATGTCCCAAGGGGCCAGGAACTGGCCTTTCTTGATGTTCACCGGTTTGCCCGATTGCGCCACGGCACGTATGAAGTCGGTTTGGCGGCACAAGAAGGCGGGTGTTTGCAAGACATCGACCACGCTGGCCACGGTTTTGACCTGTGACTCGTCATGCACATCGGTGAGGATGGGCAGGTGCAGTTGGTGGCGCACCTCGTCCAAAATTTTCAAACCTGCATCCATGCCCACGCCACGCTTGGTGCTGCCCGATGAGCGGTTGGCTTTGTCGAACGAGCCTTTGTAGATCAGTGGGATGCCTAAGTCGGTGCAAATTTCTTTCAGCTGGCCCGCCACATCCATGGACATTTCCAAGCCTTCAATCGAGCAGGTGCCTGCGATCAAAAAGAAGGGCTGGTCCAAACCGACGTCAAATCCGCAAAGTTTCATGGCGTTGTCCAGTCTGTGTGGGGTTAGGCCTTGGCCTTGTGCTCAAGGGCCGCTTTGACAAAGGCATTGAACAGCGGATGGCCGTCCCAGGGGGTGGATTTGAACTCGGGGTGGAACTGCACGCCCATGTACCAAGGGTGCACGGTTTGTGGCAATTCCACGATTTCGGTCAATTGCTCGCGTTGGGTCAGCGCCGAGATGACCAAGCCGGCTTTACGCAGGGTGTCGAGGTAGTTCACATTGGCTTCGTAGCGGTGGCGATGCCGCTCGGTCACCACGTCGCCATAAATTTTGTGGGCCAAAGTGCCAGGGGCCACGTCGGAGCTTTGTGCGCCCAAACGCATGGTGCCGCCGAGGTTGGAGTTGGCGGTACGGGTTTGGATGCTGCCGTCCGCATCTTTCCACTCGTTGATGAGGGCGATGACGGGGTTGGGGCCATCGGGCACAAACTCGGTGCTGTTGGCGTCTTTCAAACCGGCCATGTGACGGGCATATTCGATGGTCGCCACCTGCATGCCCAAACAAATGCCCAAGTAAGGCACTTTGTTTTCACGCGCAAACTGGGCCGAGGCAATCTTGCCTTCGACGCCTCGAATGCCAAAGCCACCGGGCACCAAGACGGCGTCGAACTTGGCCAGTTGGTTGACGTTGTCGGGGGTGATGAATTCGGAGTCGATGTACTCGATCTTCACGCGTGCATGGTTTTTCATGCCAGCGTGGCGCAGGGCTTCGTTGAGCGACTTGTAGCTGTCCGAGAGGTCGACGTATTTGCCCACCATGGCAATCGCCACTTCTTCTTTGGGGTGGGCCACTTCGTGGACCAAATCGTCCCAGCGTTGCAGGTTGGCGGGTTGGGCGTTGATGCGCAGCTTCTCGCACACCAAGCGATCCAGCCCTTGCTCGTGCAACATGCGTGGCACTTTGTAGATGGTGTCCACGTCCCACATGGAGATCACACCCCACTCAGGCACGTTCGAGAACAAACTGATCTTTTGACGTTCTTCTTCGGGGATAGGGCGGTCGGCACGGCACAGCAGGGCGTCGGCTTGAATACCAATTTCACGCAGCTTTTGGGCGGTGTGTTGGGTGGGCTTGGTTTTGAGCTCGCCAGCCGCTGCAATCCAAGGCACGTAGCTCAGGTGCACAAAGGCGGTGTTGTTGGGGCCAATTTTCAGGCTCATCTGACGCGCAGCTTCGAGGAAGGGCAGGGACTCGATGTCACCCACGGTGCCGCCGATTTCGACGATGGCCACATCCACCGCGTCTGGCGTTTCGTAAGCCGCACCACGCTTGATGAACTCTTGAATTTCGTTGGTGATGTGCGGGATGACCTGAACCGTCTTGCCCAGGTAGTCGCCGCGACGCTCTTTGTCGAGCACGCTTTGGTAAATCTGGCCGGTGGTGAAGTTGTTGGCCTTTTTCATGCGCGTCGTGATGAAGCGCTCGTAATGGCCCAAATCGAGGTCGGTTTCGGCGCCGTCTTCGGTGACGAACACCTCGCCATGTTGGAAGGGCGACATGGTGCCGGGGTCTACGTTGATGTAGGGGTCCAGCTTGATGAGGGTGACTTTGAGGCCGCGCGATTCAAGGATGGCGGCGAGTGAAGCGGCTGCAATTCCCTTACCGAGGGAAGAGACGACACCGCCGGTGACGAATACAAATTGGGTCATGCCAGATCGGGAGTTGGATCTCCCGGTAGGTGGAAATCGAAATTATAGGCGCTCTGCTACATTGCGAGTCATGTCAGATCTGTCAAATAAACACATCGTTCTGGGCTTGAGTGGGGGCATTGCGTGCTACAAAGCGGCCGAGTTGTGCCGTGCCTTGGTCAAGGCTGGCGCCTCGGTGCAAGTGGTGATGACCGAGGCGGCGGCCCAGTTCATCACGCCCGTCACGCTGCAGGCCTTGTCGAATCGTGCGGTCTATGTCTCGCAGTGGGACGCTCGCGAGCCCAACAACATGGCGCACATCAATTTAAGCCGCGAGGCCGACGCCATCCTGGTTGCCCCCGCCAGTGCTGATTTCATGGCCAAACTGCTGCATGGTCGGGCCGACGATTTGCTGAGCCTCATGTGTTTGGCCCGTCCTATCGACAGCGTCCCGCTGATCTTGGCCCCGGCCATGAACCGCGAAATGTGGCAACACCCCGCCACCCAACGCAATATGGCGCAGCTCAAAGCCGATGGCGCCCATGTGCTGGATGTGGGGGAGGGCGAACAGGCCTGCGGTGAAACCGGCGATGGCCGCATGCTGGAGCCAGAAGAAATTTTGCAAGACTTGGTGGCCTTCTTTCAACCCAAGGTGTTGGCGGGTCAGCATGTGCTGGTCACCGCAGGCCCGACCTATGAGGCCATGGACCCGGTGCGCGGCATCACCAATTTGTCCAGCGGCAAGATGGGGTTTTCGATTGCCCGCGCCGCCCGCGAAGCGGGGGCCGATGTGACCCTGGTGGCGGGGCCGGTGCATTTGCCCACCCCGCGTGGCGTGCAGCGTGTGGATGTGCGCTCCGCCCTGGACATGCAAGCGGCTGTGGCTGCGCATGTGGACGCAGCGTCTGTGTTTGTGGCCACAGCCGCCGTGGCCGATTGGCGTGTGGCTGAGGTGGCGGGGCAGAAAATCAAGAAAGAGGGTTCTGGTCAATTGCCGCAACTCAGCTTTGTCGAAAACCCAGACATCTTGGCCGGTGTGGCCCAGTCCGCGCGTGCGAAAAGCGGCGCTTTGTATTGCGTGGGCTTTGCCGCCGAAAGCCATGACTTGTTGCAACACGCAACCGCCAAACGCGAACGCAAAGGCGTGCCGCTGCTGGTGGGCAATATTGGCCCGGCCACGTTTGGCTTGGACGACAACGCTTTGCTGTTGGTCGATGCCCAAGGTGCGAAAGAGTTGCCGCATGCCAACAAGCTCACACTGGCGCGTCAGTTGGTGGCTGAAATTGCCAAGCGGCTGAAGGCGGCTTAAAAAGGAGCTCTAAAAGGGATTAATGGCAGCCTAAATTTTTTGCGTTTTCTCTGACAGCTCAGTCGCACTGTTTTTCACTTTTAATTTCAACGTTTTCCATTTCGAATTCACCATGAAACTCGACGTCAAAATTCTCGATCCCCGCATGACAGAGCATCTGCCGCAGTACGCCACCCCCGGCAGCGCTGGCTTGGATTTGCGGGCCTGCTTGGATGCGCCCATTACCCTAGAGCCCAACGCCTGGCAACTGGTGCCCACAGGCATTGCCATCCATTTGGCTGACCCGGCTTATGCGGCGCTGATCTTGCCGCGCTCAGGTTTGGGTCACAAACACGGCATTGTGTTGGGCAATCTGGTGGGCTTGATTGACAGCGATTACCAAGGCCAGCTCATGGTCAGCGCCTGGAACCGCAGCGATGTGGCGTTCACCTTGGAGCCCATGGAACGCTTGGCCCAGCTGGTCATCGTGCCTGTGGTGCAAGCCCAATTCCATGTGGTGAACGAGTTTGCGGCGCCCACCGAGCGCGGCGAGGGTGGTTACGGCTCGACAGGCAAGAAATAAAGCCTGTCAAATACGAAGCGCCTGCCCCATGTAAAAAGCAGCCCGTAGGCTGCTTTTTTGATGCGCTGACAACCTATCTCAATGCAACAAATCGTTGCCAGGTGCTTGGGCTTCAATTTTAAAAAAACCAGTGCCCAGGGTGCCGCGCTCAAGTTCGTCTTGCGTGGCTTCGCGCACCGATTGCACTTCCAGGTGAATACGAATCGCAATACCCGCCAAAGGGTGGTTGCCGTCTAGCACCACGTGTTCGGGGTAGAGGTCGGTCACGGTGTAGAGCACGTCTTGGGGTGCGTCGGGGTTGCAGCCTGCGGGCAGGGCATGGCCTTCGACTGTGTGGCCTTCTTCCAGCTCTTTGGGAAAACGCGAACGTGCTTCTAAGAACACCAAGTTCTCGTCATAGTCGCCAAAGGCTTCTTCGGGTTCCAAATGCAGATCGATTTGGGCCCCCACGTGGTGACCTTGCAAGGCTTCTTCAATCTTGGCCAACAAGTCATCGCCACCGATCAAAAACTCAATCGGGCTGTCCAACTCGTCGAGCACCTCACCCAAGGTGTCTTTCAAGGTCCAAGTTAAGCCGACCACGCAGTGCTGAGTAATTTCCATAGGGCAAAATTGTCGCACGATGAACGTCAAACACCCTTTCACCCTGCTCGGTGGTCTCTCTGCTGCCGAATTCATGCAACGCTATTGGCAGCGCAAACCTTTGTTGGTGCGCCAAGCCATTCCCGAGTTTTCTCCCTTGCTCAGCCGTGCTGAATTGTTTGACTTGGCCGCGCAGCCAGAGGTGGAGTCTCGTTTGGTGATGGGCGAGAACCAGGGCCAACGCGATTGGTCCATGCAGCGGGGGCCCTTTAAGCGTCGCCAGATCCCTCCATTGACCGAGCGGGATTGGACCTTGCTGGTGCAAGGCGTGGATTTGCACGATGACCGCGTGGCGGCGCTGATGCAGCAATTCCGCTTTGTCCCAGACGCCCGTTTGGATGACGTGATGATCAGTTACGCCAGCGATACGGGGGGCGTGGGTCCGCACTTTGACAGCTACGACGTGTTTTTGCTGCAAGCCCATGGCCAACGCCGCTGGCGCATTGGGCGACAGAAAGATTTGTCGCTGGTACCCGATCTACCACTCAAAATTTTGGCCAATTTTGAGCCCGAGCACGACTATGTGCTCAATCCTGGCGACATGCTCTATCTCCCACCACGCTATGCCCATGACGGCGTGGCCATGGGCGAGTGCATGACCTATTCGGTGGGTTTTCGCGTGCCGCAAGCCGGTGACTTGGCGCGTGAAATGCTGATGCGTTTGAGTGAAGGTGCCGACGAAGCCGCTGGTGCCGATTTGTACAAGGATGCGACCCAACCTGCTGTGGCCAAACCGGCGGCGATTCCTGAGGCTATGCAAGACTTTGCCAAATCGGCCATGCAACGTGCGCTCAAAGACCCCTTGGCCTTACCACGTGCCTTGGGCGAGTATTTGACCGAACCCAAAGCCCAGGTGTGGTTTGAAGCCAGCAGCACGCCGCGCAAGCTCAAGTCGGTTCGTTTGGACCGCCGCAGCCGCATGATGTATGACCGCCACCATGTGTTTTTGAACGGCGAAAGCTGGCGCGCTGCGGGCGAAGATGCCGCGCTCATGCGTCGATTGGCAGACACCCGAGAGCTGACAGCGCAAGATTTGGCGCAAGCCAGCACGGGGGCTTTGGCCCTGCTGATGGATTGGTGTGACGACGGCTGGCTGCACGCAAATTCGTAATTTTGAGACCGATTGACGCCGTGCTGACAGTTGTGATTGTTTTGCATAGGATTTACCCTATAATTAGTGGCTGAGTTAGAAGGGCTCGAGTCCATCAACTCGGTCATGGTGCAAACCGTGACAATTTCCGGAAATTGTTTTCATCCCCCCTCAAAGGAAAATTAACATGAAAAAATCGCTCCTGTTGGCGACCCTCCTGGCTGCTGCCGCTCTCGTTGCTTGCGGTAAAAAAGAAGCTCCTGCTGTTGAAGCCGCTCCTGCTGCTCCTGCTGCCGCTGAAGTTGCTTCGGCTCCTGCTGCTGACGCATCTGCACCTGCTGCTGACGCTGCAAGCAAGTAATCAGGCCTCGCGCTGATTCAAAAGCCACCCTCGGGTGGCTTTTTTTATGTCATACCGTGAACCAAGGCGTGCCTTGGTTTGGGCAGGCCACTTCAATGTCCGAGGCTTGGCAGCCCAAGACGTGACACAAACTTTCACGCGCCAGCTCGGGTGTGTTGTTGCGCTCACTCAAATGCGCGGCAATGACATGTTTGAGGTCGGCATGCATCACCTGCTGTAACAAATCGGCCGATGCCTCGTTGGCCAAATGCCCCCACGCACCGCCAACCCGTTGCTTGAGAAATTGGGGATAGGCGGATTGCTGTAAGAGCGTGGTGTCATGGTTGGTTTCAATTTGTAGCGCATGACAGCCTTGCAGCGCTGCCACCACATGGGGTGTGACGTGCCCTAAATCAGTCACCAGCCCGAAGTGGCGGTCGCCATCGCTGCAGCGCAGTTGCAGGGGTTCGCGCGCATCGTGTGGCACCGTGAAGGGCGTGGCTTGCAAGTTGCCCCATGCCATGACTTGTCCATCACGCGCCGTGTGAACCAAGCTTTGCAGCGCGTCCCACTGCGGTTCTTGCACCGCCAGCCAGGTGCCTTGGCTCATCCAAACTGGAATGGGGTGACGCTTGAGCACGCTGCGTGCGCAACCGATATGGTCGCCATGCTCATGGGTGATGAAGATCACATCCAATTCTGCGAGGGAGGTGCCCGCCGCTTCGAGTCGAAGCTCTAAATCGCGCAGTCTCAAACCGCAGTCGATCAGGGCGCGGGTGGTGTGTGCGCCACTCTTGGCTTCAACCAAGGTGGCGTTGCCTGAGCTGCCACTGCCCAGGCTTTTAAAGCGCAACACGGCGCAGCCAATACACGGTGGGCTTAACGCAGATCGTCCGCCAAGAGCTTCAAGATCTGTTGTGTGATGGGGCTGTTCTCGGTTTGACCGGCGGCGTTTTGCACGCTGACTTCTGATTTGCCACCTACGGTGCTGAGCTTGACACGGTATTTCACCGGCCCAGTTTCAGGCGTTGAGCTGCTGAACATTTTGCTGAAGAAGCCTTTTTCCTCGTTGTTGACACTCACATAGCGGACAAAGTAAACGCCTAGTGCACGGTCACGATCTTCCACAGTGAAACCGGTGCGGTCGAGAGCCAAGCCCACGCGTCGCCATGTGACATCAAATGAGTCGGGCACCACCAAGACGTTGCCGCTTGCGCCAGCAACCACGGCTGCGCGAGTGAGCGTGGTCGAGGTGTCCGTCAAACTCGCTTTCGCTTGTTCAGTGGAGACGCCGAGTTTGATCATCAAACGTGTGAGGAATTCCGCTTCCAACTCTTTGTCGCTGGGGCGTGGTTGCCAAATCGTGCGAGTTTTGTTTTGGTCGGCATATTCTTCGCTCAAACCGCGGTGGGTGACAAAAATATCGACGCCACCGCTGCTGTTGCGCTCAATGCGGGTGCGGAATTTGTCACGTTCTCCGGTTGAGTAAAAGGTATTTAAAACTTTGCCCAAGGTGCGGCGGATGAAATCTTGGGGGAGCTTGGCGCGGTTCTCGGCCCACTCGGTTTCTAGCAAACCCAGTTGCTGTTGATCCACCACATATTCAAATCCATTTTCTTTCCAAAAACCATGGACGATGGGCCACACATCTTCGGCCGAACGATTCACCACCAACCAGCGTTGCTGGCCATCGCGCTCAATACGCGCTTCGTTCACTTGCTTTGCCGCTGTACTTGCTACCACGGCTGTTGGGCGAGTATCCATGCTGCTGGCCGTGACAGAACCCCCTGGCACCGAGTAACGCGTGTCTCGGGTGAGCTGGGTCAGGTCAGGCGGAATGTCGAGGGTGACAGCCTTGGCTGCACCTTCGGTTTTGTAGTTGACTTTGTCACTGTCGATCAACGAGCCGCAAGCGCTCACCAGACTGAGTAAAGACAGCGCGACAGACAGGCGCGTAAATGAGAAAGAAAACTTCACAGCGATGGCCTTTGTCAAAATCAAATCAAACCAGCAGCGCGCAAAGCGCCTTCAACCACGGGTTCGTTGGCGGAGGAAAGCTCCGTCATGGGCAAGCGCAAGGTAGGGCCAGACAGGCCCATGCGGTGCATGGCCCACTTCACAGGAATGGGGTTGGCTTCCACAAACAGGTGTTTGTGAACGGGCAGCAACTTGAATTGAATCTCCATGGCGCGCTTCACATCGCCTGCGATGGCCGCTACGCACAACTCGTGCATCAGGCGTGGCGCCACGTTGGCCGTCACGCTGATATTGCCTTGGCCGCCGCACAGCATCAGAGCCACGGCAGTGGGGTCGTCACCCGAGTAAACAGCGAAGCCTTGGGGCACATCACGGATCAGCCATTGGGCGCGTTCGATGTTGCCGGTGGCTTCTTTCATGCCCACGATGCCAGGCACCTGGGCCAAGCGCAGCACCGTGTCATGGGCCATATCGGCCACAGAGCGGCCGGGCACGTTGTACAAAATCACCGGCAAGTCCACCGCTTCGGCAATCGCTTTGAAGTGGCGGTATTGGCCTTCTTGGGTGGGTTTGTTGTAGTAGGGCACCACTTGCAGTTGGCAATGGGCGCCTACTTTTTTGGCGAACTTGGCCAGCTCAATCGCTTCTGCCGTCGAGTTGGCACCGCAGCCCGCCATGATGGGCACGTGACGCTCGGTGTGTTTGGCGGCTTGTTCCACCGACACGCGGATGATTTCGCAGTGTTCTTCCACATTGACCGTGGGCGATTCGCCGGTGGTACCCACCACGCCGATGCAATCGGTGCCTTCGGCAATGTGCCAGTCGATGAGCTTGCGCAGATTCGGGTAGTCGACGCTGCCGTCTTCATGCATGGGGGTGGTCAAAGCCACGATGCTGCCGGTAATGGGTGTCATGTCCGCTATGGGGTCAAAGGGAAAAAAGCCATTCTAACGAGTGTGGTGTGTCAATTTGACGCATCACAGTGGGTAGCGAATGGGGCTGTTGGCATGGGCTTGAGCGCGCACCGCCACGATGCGCTGCACAAAACGATCTGGCGAGCTTAAAAAACCTTCTTCAAAAGCCACCACGCGCAAGTCACGGCAGACTTCCAGCAGCTCGCCGTGTCGCAGCAAGAAGTCTGGGCGCGAGGGCTTGCCCACGGTTTCGTTGTCCTGGGCAAAAGTTTCGTAAATCAACACACCGCCTTCGGCCAAGCTGCCCAGCAGCTCAGGCCACAGGGTGCGCCACAAGTAGTTGGTAACGACGATGCCACCAAAGCGGCGATCAACCAGGGGCCAGGGTGCGTTTTCCAGGTCGGCACACAAGGTCTCGCCCCACGGGGCGCAGGCGGTCAGCGCCTCTGCGTTGTGGTCTACCCCCAGCACCGAATGACCCAACGCTGCTAGGTGACGCATGTGTCGCCCATGGCCACAGGCCAAATCGAGCACTTGGCTTTTAGGGGCAATCAAATGGGCCCAACGCGCCACCCAGGACGATGGGGTTTGTGTGCTGTGTGGCGAGGCTGTCATGCTTATTCTTGAGGTTTTTTCAAGGCAGCCCAGGCCATTTTTTCCACCAGACCTGGGGCAATCAGTTTGAGCCATCGGCCCATCTTGCCTTGCCAGGTCATGACCACCTCGCGCTCGCGTGCCCACATGCCTTGCAGAATCAGCGCTGCGCATTCGGCGACTGGCATGGCACTGTCTTCTTTGAGGCCACTAGAACCTGCCGTTTGACCTTTGGCATTGAGGCCGTTGACGCGAATTTGCGTGTCAACGACACCCGGGTAAGCGGTGGTGACGCTGACACCCGAACCCAGCAACTCGGCGCGCAGGGCCTCAAAAAACCCCGTCATGGCGAATTTGGACGCGCTGTAGGCTGTGCGTCCAGGCACACCCACCAGTCCTGCCAAAGAGGACACTGCCACGATGCGGCCCTGGCGCGCACGAATATGCGGCAAGGCGGCATGGGTGCACCAGACGCTGCCCCACAAATTCACCCGCATCAGCGACTCGTACCACGCCAGGTCATCGGCAAGCACCTCCGACAGCATGGCGTGGGCGGAAACGCCTGCGTTGTTGATCAGCACATCCATGCCACCGCATTCGGCTACGGTGGTGTCGATGAGCTGGCGGCATTGCTGTGGATCGCTCACATCGGTGCGAATCACACGCACGCCTGCGCCCAAGGCTTGGCACGCTGTGGCGACTTGTTGGAGCAGGGCTTCTTGGCGCGCTGCCAAGACCAACTGCACATCGGAGCCCAATTGTTTGGCTAGTTGACGCGCCAGTTCTGCGCCAATGCCGTCGGATGCGCCGGTGATGAGGATGGTTTGCATCTTAGAAACAGCTCCACATTTGGTTGGCCAAGGTCATCAAAAACAGGGGTTGCAAGTACAGGGACAGCACGCCTAGAAGAATCAATGTGCACAGCACGCCGATCAGCCATGTGCGCCAGTACCTGAGCCAATGTCGCATCATCAGGCCGTGGCCGTGTGGTGGCCGCGTGCAATGGCTGTTTCACGCACGGGCAAGTTCACGACCGCAGCAAAGATGCCCAAAGCGATCGAGATGTACCAAACGACGTCGTAGCTGCCGGTTTGGTCGTACAAGTAACCACCCAACCACACACCCATGAAGCTGCCAATTTGGTGGCTGAAGAACACAAAGCCGCCCAGCATGGACAAGTGCGCCACGCCAAAAATTTGCGCCACCACCGCGTTGGTAGGGGGCACGGTGGAGAGCCACAAAAAGCCCATCACAGCCGCGAAGATGTACACGCTCAAGGGCGTCAGTGGCGCCAGCAAGAACAACACAATGGCGATGGAGCGTGAGAAATAAATGAACGACAAAATCTTGCGCTTGGCCAGCCGCTGGCCCAAGCTGCCGGCAATGTAGGTGCCAAACACATTGAACAAACCAATCAAGGCCAGTGCGATGCTGGCCACTTCGGGTGCCATGTTGTGGTCACGCAAATAGCTGGGCATGTGCACGCCGATGAACACCACCTGAAAACCGCAGACAAAGTAGCCCGCCATCAACAGCTGAAAACTGGGGTAGGCGAAGGCCTCGCGCAGCGCATGCAAGATCGATTGGTCGCGATGTGGCGTGGCGCCCCCCGCAAAACTCGGCTCACGCAGTCCGAAAGCGAGTGGAATCACCATCAAGGCCGCGAGCCCCAACCACACCAAGGCTTGTTGCCAGCCGAGGGTGCTGATCAGGTACCCCTCAGTGGGCACCATCAAAAACTGACCGAATGATCCGGCAGCGGCGGCGACGCCCATGGCCCAAGATCGTTTTTCAGCGCTGACGTTTCTGCCAATCACACCGTAAATCACGGCATAGGTGGTCCCGGCTTGGGCAATGCCAATCAGCACGCCCGCTGTGGCGGTGAACATGGCGGGCGTGGCGGAATATGCCATGCCGATCAAACCCAGGGCATACATCACGGCACAACTCACGATGACGCGAAAGGCGCCAAAGCGATCGGCCAACATGCCCGAAAAAATGCCTGAAAAGCCCCAAGTCAGGTTTTGAATCGCAATCGCCATCGCGAAGTTTTCGCGGGTCCAGTTTTGCGCTTGGGTGATGGGCTGCAACCACAGGCCAAAGCCGTGGCGCACGCCCATGGACAAGGTGACGATGGCTGCCCCGC
>Ga0228701_1001176_pt1 | contig 18539 bp, 20 predicted proteins | sample McNCre117_Aug_MG_2_FD_178017 | JGI IMG/M metagenome (GOLD analysis project Ga0228701, IMG submission 178017) | Freshwater microbial communities from McNutts Creek, Athens, Georgia, United States - 11-17_Aug_MG | ecosystem: Environmental > Aquatic > Freshwater > Creek | place: USA: Georgia...
GAAGCTCAGTCGATGTATTCCCGATTGTCCGAGACAAAGACCATAAGGTGGTTGGTTTGGCTCCTGCGCTCCAGCTTCCGCAGTTTGGGCACTCGGTTCAATATGTTGGCTGGAAAGATCGAAATGTAGTTTCGGCACTGGTCACCGACTCGCTTGGCACTCAGTCGGTTTGGCAGTTGGAACTCGGGGGCTTGGTCACGATTGGAAAACCCACCGTGCAGGCCGTTGCAGCACTCACCTCCACTAGCGGTTCGCAGTATTACCTCGATCGTTATGGCGATGTCTATGTTGCAAATGGTCTCGGCTGGGACAAGGTTCAGGCCGGCATTTCTTCGATTCGCATGGCTGGGCAGTAGTTCTCCACAAATCTCGGTAAGCAAAATCCTCGGTGGTTTGCTCACATCAAAATGAATCCATGGCTATTTTGGCGGATATCTTCTTACCGAGCACCTGTCTCTATTGCTCCAGGGTCGGTTCAAGGGTCTGCGCATCTTGCTCTCAAACTTTTCGCAAATCACCCAGGCTTGTCATGCGTGATCAGATAGTTGGCTTTTCGGTATGCGACTATCACCAGGAAGCGCAGGCTCTAATCCGTGCATTCAAGGAAAAGGGCGAGACCGAGTTGGCTTCCTTCATGGCAGCAGAGCTACGGATTTTACTTGGTTGCTTCATCGAACCGTTCGATATTTTGGTTCCCGTTCCAAGCAACCGGAACGCAAAACGTGAAAGGGGCTTCAATCCGGCAGAGGTGCTATGCAGAGAGCTATCTAAGCTAAGCCCTGGATTAAGTTGGAGAAACCTTCTCAGCCGCAGTCGAGAAACACTCGATCAGAGCAAACTCGGTAAGCAGGGCAGGCGTGAAAATCAGTTCAACTCTATGGTCACGGGCTCGTCTGGCAATCGGATCTTGCTTGTCGACGACGTTGTAACCACCGGGGCAACGTTGACACAAGCCAAAGAAGTTTTGGAAAATTCAAAAAATATTGTGGTTGGTTTCGTAACTTTTGCAGAAACCGAACCAAATAGGCGTAATGTGACAACACAGGCACCGCTCGCCTGAAGATGGAGGTACAAATGGAACTCACAATTTCTGCCCGTAATCTAACCGTCTCAGATCGCTTCCGCGATTATGTTTCGGAGAGAGCCGAAAAGGTTGACCATCTTCTGCACAAGGTGCAGCAACTGGCCGTGAAGGTCACCAGGCACGACCACTCAAAAACCGCAGGCCCCGAGGATCAGGTTGAGCTAACGGTTTTTGCAACCGGGCAGATCATCCGTGCAGAAGCTCACGCCCAAGACAAGTTCGCCGCATTCGATGTTGCCTGGGGCAAGCTTTCCGAGCGTCTACGTCGAGCAAACGATCGCCGGAAGCCTCACCACGGAAGACACTCTTCGCTCGGAGCATCAGAGCTAAGTGCAACTGAATTTGCAACCCTAGACGTAACACCTGCCGACCTTTCGCTTCTTCACCCGGAAGCCGCTGCCGAGGCAGTTGCTGACCTTGGAGAATCACCGGTAGTAATTCGACGCAAGGAATTCCATGCCGAAACCATGAGCGCCGATGACGCAATCGGCAACATGGAGCTCCTTGGTCACGATTTCTACCTCTTTGTGGATGCAGAATCGGGCAAGCCATCCGTTGCCTACAAGCGCAAGGGCTGGAATTACGGAGTAATCGCCCTGGTCTAGCGCTCGGCTGTTTCTCAGGCACTCGCGGGTAAGATTGAGAAAGATTATCCGCGAGTACTTGGAGACGTTTTGGCATCGCTAATTAATAAGTTGCTTCGTGCCGGCGAAGGCCGTCTACTAGCAAAACTTCGCAACCATGTTGTTGCCGTAAACGCGCTTGAAGAAGACTTCAAAGCCCTAACCGACGAACAGCTCCGCGGTGAAACACAGGCCCTTCGCGAACGTTTTGCAGCTGGCGAAACTCTAGATGACCTGCTACCTGAAGCGTTTGCCGCCGTTCGAGAGGCTGCCAGCAGAACTCTCGGCATGCGCCACTTCGACGTTCAGATTATGGGTGGAGCCGCGCTGCACCTCGGCAATATTGCGGAAATGCGCACCGGTGAAGGTAAAACCCTTGTGGCAACTTTGCCTGCTTACCTAAACGCCATCGCAGGTCGCGGTGTGCACGTTGTTACGGTGAACGACTTCCTCGCAGGTTACCAGAGTGAACTCATGGGGCGTGTTTTCCGAGCTCTTGGAATGACCACCGGTTGCATCATCTCCGGTCAAGATCCCCACACTCGTCGCGAGCAATATCTCGCTGACATCACCTATGGAACCAACAACGAATTCGGATTCGACTACCTTCGCGACAACATGGCTCACTCTCAGGGTGAACTGGTTCAGCGAGGCCACTTCTACGCCATCATCGACGAGGTTGACTCGATTCTTATCGATGAGGCTCGCACCCCGCTAATCATCTCCGGCCCAGCAGTTGGAGACGCCAACCGTTGGTTCAACGAGTTTGCAAAGATCGCCGACAAACTAGAGCCAATCATCGACTACGAGGTTGATGAAAAGAAGCGAACCGTTGGAATCTTGGAGCCTGGAATTCAGAAGGTTGAAGATTACCTAGGTATCGACAACCTGTATGAGTCGGCAAACACCCCGTTGATCTCCTTCTTGAACAACGCAATTCGTGCGAAGGCTTTGTTCAAGCTCGACAAGGACTACGTTGTTATGAATGGCGAAGTACTGATCGTCGACGAGCACACCGGCCGTATTCTCGCCGGCCGCCGCTACAGCGAAGGTATGCACCAGGCAGTCGAAGCCAAGGAAGGTGTAGAGGTAAAGGCTGAGAACCAAACCCTAGCCACCATCACCCTTCAGAACTACTTCAGAAGCTACGACAAACTCTCCGGTATGACCGGTACCGCAGAGACCGAAGCTGCAGAATTCATGAGCACCTACAAACTTGGTGTGATTCCAATTCCTACCAACCGACCGATGGTTCGTATCGATCAACCAGACCTTATCTACAAGAACGAAGAGGTCAAGTTCAACATGGTGGTCGAAGACATCGCTGCTCGCCATGCCACCAACCAGCCAGTTTTGGTTGGAACGAACTCGGTTGAAAAGAGCGAGTATCTATCAAGACTTCTTGCAAAGCGCGGTGTGCGTCACGAAGTATTGAACGCCAAGAACCACGCCCGCGAAGCACACATCGTTGCCCAGGCAGGTCGTCTCGGCGCCGTTACCGTGGCAACCAACATGGCGGGTCGAGGTACCGACATCATGCTCGGTGGCAACGCCGAATTTTTGACGGTTGAGGCACTTGCTGCCAGAAACCTAGACCCTGATCTGCAGCCTGAGGAATACCAGAAGGCCTGGGATGAAACCTTCGCCGAGATCAAGGAAAAGGTTGCAACCGAAGCTGTTGAGGTTTTGGCAACCGGTGGTCTTTACGTTCTAGGTACTGAGCGTCACGAGTCTCGCCGAATCGACAACCAGCTCCGTGGTCGTGCCGGACGTCAGGGTGACCCTGGTGAATCGCGTTTCTACCTGTCGCTTACCGATGAACTCATGCGCGCATTCAACTCTGGAGCTGCAGCTGCGATGATGAACCGCGGAGACATTCCAGACGACATGGCTCTCGAGTCGAAGCTGGTTTCCCGCGCTATTGCTAGTGCGCAGTCGCAGCTAGAGGCTAGAAACGCCGAAATTCGAAAGAATGTTTTGAAGTACGACGACGTGATGTCTCGTCAGCGCGACGCAATCTACTCCGACCGTCGCCACATCTTGGAAGGCGATGACATCACCGATCGCGTTGACGCTTTCCTCGTTGATGTTATTGAAACGGTGGTGAATCAGCACGCAAGCGAATCGTCTGCCGATTGGAACCTTGAGAACCTTTGGCGTGACCTCCAGGCTATCTATCCGGTGGGAATTGACATCTCAGAGGTTTTGGCAGAGGCCGGAACTCGTGCTCGACTCACCAAGAAGTTCCTGGTCGCCGAAATCTTGAGCGATGCGCGTCTGGCATATACCAAGCGCAGCGACGAGATTGGCTTTGACAACATGCGTGAGCTTGAACGTCGCGTGGTTCTTTCGGTCATCGACCGCAAGTGGCGTGAACACCTCTACGAAATGGATTATCTGAAGGAGGGCATTGGCCTTCGTGCCATGGCGCAACGCGACCCACTGGTTGAATACCAGCGCGAGGGTTACGTAATGTTCCAGCAGATGACCGGATCCATCCGAGAGGAATCGATTTCATTCCTGTTCCACCTAGACGTTCAGGTTGAGTCGGCAGCCGTTGACCAGAACGAATTAACCTACTCTTCGCCAAACGAAGATGGTCAAGTTGATTTGGTCCACGAGCAGCACGAAACTCACGACGTGCAGAAGCCAAACGATGGTGGACATGCACCTGGAAGCAGCTTCTTCAAACGCTAAAGAACGGTGATTGCCGTTGCCAGCCAGCGATCGATATGCTGTTCAAGGCGAACTGTCATTGCTCTTGTGCGGTTGCTGATTTTCAATAAGACTATCGATTCAATCGTTCCTAAGGTTGTGCATTCTTGATGCACCCTGGAAACCTCGATAACAGGGTAGTAGCTTTTTGTGCCGGTCTGTTGGCGCAGTTTCGCAATTGCAACAGCCTTTCGATGTAGAAGTTGGTAAACATCTTCATTTACCAGGCCACCTAATTGTTGAACGCCTCTGGCTCCCTCAAGCACCTCAATGGTTGCTGGAGCAAGGTATCTGACCATGCTTTCGGCAGCTTGCATTGGGCTAAGCAGCGCTGTCGTTTTCTCGGTTTCAAGTGTTTTCATACCCAAATCCTTCCGTCTGTAAAACGATATGACTTTTCCGAACCAAAAGTCCATAGTTTTTATTTGCCTGTGGATAACTTTTCTGACGAATTTCAAAAAGTCTCAATAATCGCTACATGGACCTTGATGAACTTTTCGAAAACCTCGAAACCGAATTTGAAGCGCTAGAACACACTGAACAACCTCAGGGCATTGAGAAGCTAAGCACCACTGTCGGTGGTAATCGTCTGACCTTAGAGCGTCCAATTCTGGGGAAATCTTTTGTTGCCGGGGTGATCAGCGGTCGGGCGATCTGGCGGTTTCAGCCACATCGAACTCTGGCGGTCGCAAAGATAACCTTTGGTCAGTCGGATTCCAGTCAGTTTGAGTCACTTGATCCTGCAGAGCTTCTTCACCAGTCACTCATCGGTAGGTTTGTTCGCTATTCGCTCGCGGGAGACGGGCAGCAAATCCGTCGAGGGAGAGTGCTGCAACTAATGCAGGGCCTGCTACTTTTCGAATCAACTGGTCAGGTGCTTGCTGTTGCGGTCGACCGACTTGCTTGGCTTGAGGTTCATGCGGCGGATAACTAATGGATTTGAAACTTAGACGACCTTCAAACAGGGTTGCCAAATTGGTTGGAATTGCAATGGCTATTCTGCTCTGCGGGGTGGCTATAGGTTCTACCTTGTTTAGACCCCAAAACCAGGTGCAAATACTGGTCGCAAAGCAGAACCTGCCTGCCGGCAGCATCATCGAAAAGAATTCGGTAACCCAGAAAGCTGTGCCGGATTGGATGGCTAAAAACTATCTCACCAAGTTGCCTATCGATTGGATTCTTACAACTTCAATAGATGCTGGAGCTGGAATTCCAACCAGCCAGCTAACCCGTAACCAAAATTCCTCGAAGGTTATTCGCCTTAACGCTATTGACCCGATTGCCTCCGTAATAAAGGTGGGTGATTTTGTGGATGTCTGGGCGGCCAACGTAAATTCTAGGCAACTCGCCAGCGCCCCAGAGCCTGTTGCTTTGGGTGCGGTGGTTACCAACATTGAACGAACTTCCACTCTAGGTACTCAGAGCAACAACGTCGAACTGTTGGTACAGGAACCTTATGTTGAGTCTCTGTTAGCGGCAACGAGTGCGGGTAACAAGATTCAACTGGTGACCGCTCAAACGTTGGAGGATGTGCCGTGACGCTGGTTGCCGAAAGAGAACTGATCGAAATGCCACCAAAGTCAATTGGGTCAGTAGAAAGGCGAGGGCCCGGTAAGGTCATTGCCGTTTGGTCACCTGTTGGTTCACCAGGTAAGAGCACCATTGCTTTAAACCTTGCCTATGAACTGGCCTCTATGGGCAAACGTACACTTCTGATTGACCTTGATCTAACTGCTCCATCTCTCGGATTGATGTTAAATCTTGGAGAACCAATGGCAGGAGTGACCGCTGTTGCCAGGTTGGTTCGCCAGCAACGCTTTGATATAGAACAGCTTTTCAGGCTGAGCGTCGGAATCAAGAAGGCTAGAGTCACCCTGAGGTTTCTGCCTGGCCTCACTTCTCCTAAACGCTGGGTCGAGGTAACTCCAGAAACTGTAACTCGATTACTTAATGTTGCATCGTCTAACTTTGACGCGGTGATCGTCGATGTAGCTTCTGAACTTAGCGACTCAATATTCCAAACAGATCACCCTGTGGCTAGGAACGCGGCAACTAGGCAGATTATCGCCGAGGCCAACTGCGTACTTTCGGTGATTTCGGACACCAAGATTTCAATTTCCAGATACCTTCAACAGTTCCACGAACTTGATTCACTCAATCGAAGTCGTCTGACCATAGTGAATCGTTTCCAGGGAGGTTCCAAGATTCAAGCGGCGCTCAAGGCTCTAACGAAAGAACGCGTCTTTGCAACAGTGCCAGAAGATCTTCCTTCGGCGCAGCTTGCCGAAGGGCTTGGTCTACCCTTGGCGCTGGCCAGAAGAAAGTCACTGGCAAGGCAGGCAATAGCTGCCCTCGCGCATAAACTTCTAGAATGGCAACCCTCGCAAACCTAGTATCGAGAAACGGCAAGCTTCCGGCAGCATCAGTTGATTGGTTGCAGATGCTCACCGGTGACTGGCAGATGGTCGCCGACCTGGTGAACTGTGACCTCGTGCTTTGGATCCAAAGCAAAGACGCAGAAGACTTCATTGCGGTTGCCCATGCCAGACCTTCCAGCGCTGGAACTATCTTCTATCGAGACATCATCGGTGAACATCCAGCCCAACTTTGGAGTGGTCAGGTTGCTTCTGCATATGCAGAAGGGAAGCACCAAGACCTCGCTGTCCCTGACATCTACGACGGTATTTCGATGCGTGTTCGTGCTGTTCCGGTTCGCAGACGTATGAAACCAAACTCAAACGAGTTTTCGTCGCCAATCGCCGTGGTCACTGTTCACACAAACTTGAGCGAGGTTCGAGACCCAACCAAGCAACGAATCAACTTCCGTAAGGTCGGCAACGAACTGCTCGACATGATCGAAGACGGCACCTACCCAGACTTTGCGAATCCAACCGGCTCAACCCGTGGTGCACCTCGCGCGAATGATGGCCTGTTGATTCTTGACCAGTCGGAGACAATCACCTTTGCAAGCCCTAACGCACTAAGTGCACTGAACCGATTTGGTATTCAGGGCGAGTTGGTTGGGTTGAAACTACCTGTTGCCATGGAGAAGGCCATGGGAAAGCGCCTTCGGTCCGATGAAGATCTAGCCCTGGTAGTTTCGGGCAGGGCACCTTGGCGAGCCGACGCTGAGCAATCTAACATGACCATGAGCCTTCGTGCGGTACCTCTGAAGCACGATGGTGAGCGCACGGGTGCCATCATAATGTGTCGTGACATCTCCGAGCTTCGTAGGCAAGAGCGCGAACTGATTACCAAGGACGCCACGATTCGAGAGATTCATCACCGAGTTAAGAACAACCTGCAAACTGTGGCTAGCTTGCTTCGCATTCAGGGTAGACGAACCGATTCCGAAGAAGCCAAGGAAGCACTTGAACAGGCCATGCGTCGCGTTGCCGCAATCGCACTTGTTCACGAAACCCTGTCTACCGGGCTAACCCAAGATGTTAACTTCGACGAGGTTTTCGACCGCGTGTTGTCTCTTGCCAGTGAAGTCGCTGCGAGCGCAGGTACCAGCGTGAACACAATCTTGGATGGAAAGTTTGGCCAACTGCCCAGTGAGAAGGCGACAAGCCTCGCGGTTTCACTAACCGAAATTGTGACCAACGCGGTTGAGCATGGCCTCGCCGAACGCAATGGTGTGGTTCACGTGATTGCCGAACGCAAGGGCAAAAAGCTTACGGTAACCATTTCCGATAATGGCAGGGGTCTGCCCGAACAAAAGCTAACCGAAGGGCTTGGAACGAGCATTGTCAAGACGCTTATCGAAGGCGAATTACGCGGCTCAATCAACTGGTTTTCACCTAAAGAAGGTGGAACCAGAGTTGTCGTTGAGATCGAAGCTTAGCTAGCGCGGCGAGCGCGTGCGTACTTGCGCTTGAGCGACTTACGCTCGTCTTCGCTTAGGCCACCCCAAATGCCGGTGTCCTGGTTTTCTTTGATTGCGTACTCTAGGCAGCTGGTTGAAACTGCACATTCGCGACAGATGGCTTTTGCCTGGTCAATCTGGTCAACCGCTGGTCCTGTGTTTCCCACTGGGAAGAATAGTTCCGGGTCTTCGGTTAGGCATTTAGCCTCATCCTGCCAGTGCATGTCCATGCAGTTATTCCTTTGTCTCAAAACTCAAGACGCGAGTGTTTCAGCGTCGTGAGTGTGGTGTTCTACGCTCGATGTTTTACGCTTATTTAGCGTCTGTAAAACCGAGGTTTACTCTAAAAATAGTTTCATAGACACAGCCCTTTTTCAAGACCCAATTTTTAAGGTGAATCACAATAATGAACAAAAACCCGATTCAGCTCAAGATTGCTGCGGCGCTCGCCGGAGTTGAAACCATTGCTGCTGCCGTGGTTACACTGTTCTTCGTTTACGGGCTTGTCAGCGGACAAGAGAAGTCGCTGGTAATGATCCTCGGACTCATAGCTCTAATGGTGGCCACCACCGGATTTCTTGCATCTGCCACGCTCAACTTATTGAAGGCCAAGCGTTGGGCCAGAAGCGCGATTGTGTTCTGGCAGATCCTTCAGCTATCAATTGGCTGGGGAAGTGTTGGCGGCAAATTCGAGCAGATCCCAATCGCGATTGCAATCTTTGCTCTCAGTGGAATCACCGTTGTCATGCTTTTCACCAAACCGGTGAACGCTCTATTTATTGAGAGCTAAATTCCGAGCTTTCCGCGAAGCATCGATACGTGGCCGGTTGCCTTCACGTTGTATAGCGCGAGGCTGATCTTTCCTTCCTCGTCAACCACAAAGGTAGAACGAAGAACTCCCTCGTATTCGCGCCCGTAAAGCTTCTTCAAGCCGAAGGCTCCCCACTGCTTGTGGACCTCTAGGGTCTCGTCGGCCAGTAGGTCAAAGCTTAGGTGCTGATCGGTCGCAAACTTCTTGAGTTTGGCAGGTTTGTCTGGGGAAAGACCGAGTACCGTGTAGCCAGCACCGGTAAGAACGTTTAGAGATTCCTCAAAATCGCAAGCCTCTTTGGTGCAACCAGGAGTCGCCGCAGCAGGGTAGAAGTAAACGATGGCCTTTCCACCTTTGAACGCAGATAGCGAAACCAAATTGCCATCCTGGTTCAATAGTGAAAACTCTGGAGCAACATCGCCCTCTGCCAAAATCTTTGCGTTCATGCCAATAGCCTAGCGTTTGCGGTGATGCCGCAAATACTGATAAAGTTGTCTCTCGTTGCCTTGTGCAACAAGCACCTCTAGCTCAATCGGCAGAGCAACTGACTCTTAATCAGTGGGTTCTGGGTTCAAGTCCCAGGGGGTGCACTTTTAATAGGCGGTCTTCCGCAATCTTCGGGGTACTCAAAGTTATTCTTGTCGTTAGATAAAGCAGGGTAAAGGGAAAATGAAATCAATCAAAGCACTATCGGTTGCCGTTGCGGCAGCTGCACTGGTCATCGCTCCAATCGCAGGAGCACAGGCAACCACCTCTTCGAACGTAAACCTACTTCGCACAGCTAGCATCACCATTGCAGACGGTCATGTTGGTGTGGTTGGAGATTCCTACAATTACGGCGACGTTTACACCGATTCCCCAGATGGCGCAGTGGTCTCTGGTTCAACCGTTGACTGCGCTCGCGGCTGGGACCTAGTTCTACTTCTTTGCGACCCAACACCTAGCACCGATGTTGCCGGAACCCTGACCCAGGACGGCGTTGACACCGGTTACACGAATTACCTCAACGATGGAACTTCGCAGGCATTCGTGGTTATCGACCTCGGCCAGCTTTCGACTTTCTCGAAGTTTGAGGTTTACCAGATGATGGGATCTGACGGCAACGTTACCCACGCTCAGCTTTGGGTGAGCAACAACACCTCGGACACCTCACCTCTTCAGAACGATGGTTCTTGGACCAGCGTTGCCGATGGCTCTGTTGCCGACGGAACTCCACAGACTGGAACCCAGCCGGTAACCAACACTTCCGTAACCACCTTCAACTTCGCTGAAACCGAGGGTCGTTACGTAATGATCTACTTCCAGAACGACGGAAGTTACGAAAACAGCGATTGGATCGAAGTTGCTGGAGCCAAGCTATTCGGCCACACCGGCGCCATCGTTGTTGCACCAGCACTTGCCAGCACCGGCTTTGACGACTCGGTAGTTCCAGCAGCTCTTGCGCTTACTGTTGCCGGCGGTCTAGCCATCCTAGCTACCCGTTCTCGTAAGGCAACTAAGTCCTAAATCCCACTAGACTTTTAGTAGGATTTTCAATCCAAATAACCATCCAAAATAGAGGGAAATAATGAAGAAAGCGCTAGCTCTTGTAGCAGCAGTGGCCGTATCGGTCATCACTCCGCTTTCGGCGTCGGCTAACACGACTCCAGAAAGCTACACCCCGGCACACGGTGCGTACCGCAACGTGCCAACCGCTGACCGCGTTTACCTTGAAACCTTCGGTGAAACTGGAACCGAATACGACGACCGCAACATGTTCTATGTTCCAGCCGGCATCACCTGTGAATACAACAGCGTTACCGCCACTGGTCCATTCGTAGTGATTGACTACGCTGCCCAAGCGGCCAACTGTACCGATGCTTCGAGCAACCCTTATACCATTGAGACCAACGCTGGTACCGGAGCGAACGCACTGCCATTCGGTTTCGACATCAACTTCTACGGCGCTCACTACACAAAGGCTTGGCCTAACACCAACAGTGGTTTGATGTTTGACCAGCCAGACAACGCTTACAACAACTCGATGGGCGCCAACGCCAATGACGCAGGTTCTTCGAGCATGTCAGCTTTGAACGCTGACCTTGGTTTCCTAAAGGGCTACTCGGCATTCTGGACCGCTCAGACCACCATTGATGGTCACCCAGCGGTTGTATTCTCGTGGGACAAGAACATCCCTCACGGCGGTTCGAGCTCCGACAACCTCACATACCAGATCGTGCTGATCAGCCGCGGCACCAACGGCGACTTCGATGTTGAATTCAATTACGATGCACTGGTTGGCTTAGACAGCAGCACCGGCCACGAGGGACACAACGTATGGGTTGATCTAGCCTCCGACGTAACTATTGGAAGCAACATCATCAACTCGGCAGATGCCGCTTCGGCATTCCCGGACAACTCGTGTGTGAACATGGGCTACGACGATTACGGAACCGCTACCTCGAGCGACTACAGCAATGTCAGCTACATGAAGAAAGAGTCAGCAACGACCGTCTCTGCCTGGTCTGACGACACTTGTACCACTCCAGTTGACTTCACTGCGCTTCAGAATGTAAGCGCAGATGGAAACGCTTATGTTGAGTACCGCTACGACAGCTCAATTGACGACGTTGCTGCCGGATGGTCAACCTACAACCCAACCACCTCGGAGATCAAGTGGTTTGACTTCCTGCGCAACACCGCATGGGCTGACGCACTTGACGGAGGCGCACACCCAATTATCGATGGCAAGTTGAACAGCACTGTAAACGGTCGCTACTTCTTCGGTCAGCGTGGCGGAGCAACCGTTACCGACTCTAGCCAGCTTGGTGGCGGAAGCACTCTAGCCAACACCGGTGGCGACTTCACCGGTCTGCTTGCTGTTGCTAGCGCACTGGTTCTAGGTGGAGCACTTATGGCGATCCGTCGCCGTTCCGTAAAGAACTAACTGAACTAAACATTAAATCGGCCCTCGACCTAGTCGGGGGCCGATTTTATTTGCCATTAGAATTTGAAAAACAAAAAGAGGGAAGAAATGAAGAAGTCACTTGCAGTTATTGCGGCTTTTGCCGTTTCGGTTTTGACTTGCGATTTCGGCGTCAGCCAACACCACTCCAGAGAGTTATACACCGGCACACGGCGCCTACCGTAACGTGCCAACTGCTGATCGCATTTACCTTGAGACTTTTGGTCAGACTAACGGTGAGTATGACGATGACAACTTTATGTACGTTCCGGCAGGAATTACCTGTGATTACAACAGCGTCACAGCAACCGGCCCTTTCTTGATTGACGATGAGGATGCGAGCAACGCTATTTGTGTTGACTCGACCAACACACCTTATGTTGTCGAACAGAATGCCGGTACCGGAGCGAATGCTCTACCATTCGGCTTCGACATCAACTTCTATGGAACTCACTACTCTAAGGCGTGGCCAAATAGCAACAGCGGTTTGATGTTTGACCAGCCAGACAACGCCTATGAAAACTCCATGGGCGCCAATGCGGCAGACGCAGGTTCATCAAACATGAGCGCGCTAAACGCAGACCTTGGCTTTTTGAAGGGAACTTCGGCATTCTGGATGGCTCAGACCACAATCGATGGTCACAAGGCCGTGGTGTTCTCCTGGGACACGAAGGTCCTAACATTTGGGTCGATCTTGCATCTGATGTAACCATTGGAAGCAACATCGTCCACTCTGCCGACGTTGCATCTGCGCTTCCAAACACCGACTGCGTTTCCTTCTCGAACAATGTTTACGGCACCCCAACCAGCAATGATTTCAACTTTGACTACATTAAGAAGGAATCGGACAATACGTTCTCGCTGTGGGGAGATAGCAACTGTACCCAGCCTCAAAACATCTCGGCTCTTCAGAACGTTTCTGCCGATGGCAACGCCTATGTTGAGTACTACCTATACGACTACAACCTAGATGTGGCTGCAGGTTGGTCTACCTACAACCCAACTACCAAGGAAATCAAATGGTTCGATTTCTTCAGGAACTACGCTTGGGCTGATGTCATGAACAATGGTGCCCACGCAGCGACCAACAATAAGTTGAACAGCGATGTGAACGGCCGCTACTTCTTCGGTCAGCGTGGCGGAGCAACTGTTACCGACTCTAACCAGCTTGGTGGCGGAAGCACCCTAGCCAACACCGGTGGCGACTTCACCGGTCTGCTAGCTGTAGCCAGCGCCCTAGTTCTTGGTGGAGCACTAATGGCTATGCGTCGCCGCAAGGCATAACGTAGGAGTTAAAGAAAATCCCGGTTCACTAGCCCAGGATTACTTTTATGTTCAAAGTGGAACTTGCCTCAATATTTTCCGCTGCTCTCAAACCTTTCTTGAGCGGCACGAAGTAGCTTCCGTCGCGAGGAATTAAAGCGGTGGTCGTTGAAGTAGCTCCAACCGTAACAGTTACCGGGATGCAACCCCAACCATAACTGAGATGGCCGGCGCTTGCTTCGATTTCCTGAGTGACGTTCGCAGGCGTTCGCCCGAAATAGAACGGTGCAGGGCCTCGCCATTCAACAACGCTCGATTCGAATTCAAACTCCATTTGTCGAGATTAGCAAAAAGCCCCCGATGGTTCACAAAGGGGGACTTTTGCTAATAGAACTAGAAGTCCCAGTCGTCGTCTGTGGTTGACTCGTGCTTACCCATAACGTAGGAAGAACCAGAACCGGAGAAGAAGTCGTGGTTTTCGTCGGCGTTGGGGGAGAGCGCTGCGAGGATGGCAGGGTTTACGTCGCAGTCGTCCTTAGGGAACAATGCGTCGAAGCCCAGGTTCATTAGCGCTTTATTCGCGTTGTAGTGAAGGAACTTCTTTACGTCTGGGGTTAATCCCATGTCGTCGTAGAGATCTGCTGTGTACTTGGTTTCGTTCTCGTAGAGCTCTAGCAGTAGGTCGTAGGTGTACTGCTTGATTTCCTCTTGTCGAGACGCAGATTCCTTGTTGTAGGCCTGCTGGAATTTGTAACCAATGTAGTAACCGTGGATGGCTTCGTCGCGGATGATGAGGCGAATAAGGTCTGCGGTGTTGGTGAGCTTGGCGCGGCTTGACCAGTACATCGGTAGGTAGAAGCCAGAGTAGAACAGGAAACTTTCGAGCAGGGTGCTGGCAACCTTGCGCTTAAGTGGGTCGGTGCCGTGGTAGTAGCTGAGAACGATCTCTGCCTTGCGCTGAAGATAAGGGTTCTCCTCAGACCAGCGGAATGCCTGTTCGATTTCGTCGGTCGAGCAAAGGGTCGAGAAAACGCTCGAGTAGCTCTTTGCGTGAACAGACTCCATGAAGGCAATGTTGGTAATTACAGCCTCTTCGTGCTGGGTTACAGCGTCTGGAATGAGGCTGGCAGCGCCAACGGTTCCCTGGATGGTGTCGAGCAGGGTAAGGCCGGTGAACACGCGCATGGTTAGAAGCTGCTCGTGAGGCTTCAGGGTTGCCCAAGACTGGATGTCGTTGCTTAGAGGTACCTTCTCAGGCAGCCAGAAGTTGCTGGTGAGACGGTTCCAAACGTCAAGGTCGATTGGGTCTTCGATCTTGTTCCAGTTAACTGGGCGGGTGATTGCCGATGACTTGGTTGCCATTAGTTTTCCTTAGAGCATGCAGCTGACGCAGGCGTCAACTTCGGTGCCGGCGAGAGCCAGCTGGCGGATGCGGATGTAGTAGATGGTCTTGATGCCCTTGCGCCATGCGTAGATCTGGGCGCGGTTGACATCACGGGTGGTTGCGGTGTCCTTGAAGAACAGGGTTAGAGAAAGACCCTGGTCGACGTGCTGAGTTGCCTCGGCATAGGTGTCGATGATCTTCTCTGGGCCGATCTCGTAGGCGTCCTCGTAGAACTCGTTGGTCTCGTCGCTTAGGAATGGGGCTGGGTAGTAAACACGACCTAGCTTTCCTTCCTTGCGGATTTCAATCTTCGAAGCTACAGGGTGGATCGACGAGGTCGAGTTGTTGATGTAGCTGATCGAGCCGGTTGGAGGTACAGCCTGAAGGTTCTGGTTGTATAGACCGTTCTTCTTCACGAGCTCTGCAAGAACCTTCCAGTCTTCCTGGGTAGGAATCGTGATGCCCTTCTCAGCGAAGAGCTGTGCGGTCTTCTCGGTCTTAGGCGCCCACTCCTGGTCGATGTACTTGGTGAAGAATTCTCCGCTGGCGTACTTCGAGTTCTCGAAACCGTCGAACGACTGCTTCTTTTCGGTGGCTAGCAGGTTGCTGGCGCGAATGGCGTGGTAAACCACGGTGTAGAAGTACATGTTGGTGAAGTCGAGTGCAACCTCAGAACCGTAGTGGATGTGCTCGCGAGCGAGATAGCCGTGAAGGTTCATCTGGCCTAGACCGATTGCGTGGCTCTTCTCGTTGCCGTCTGCAATCGAGCGAACGCTCTCGATGTAACTCATCTCGCTAACCGCGGTAAGCGCACGAATGCCGGTCTCAACGGTGTCGCCAAGGTTTCCACCGTCCATGGTTAGGGCGATGTTTAGCGAACCGAGGTTACAGCTGATGTCCTTACCGATGTGGTTGTAGCTGAGGTCTTCGTTGTAGGTGGTTGGGGTGTTTACCTGGAGGATCTCAGAGCACAGGTTAGACATGTTGATGCGACCGGCGATTGGGTTGGCGTTGTTCACGGTGTCCTCGTAAACGATGTAAGGGTAGCCAGACTCAAACTGAAGCTCGGCGATGCGCTCGAAAAGTACACGTGCCTTGATCTTGGTCTTCTTGATGCGAGGGTCGTCGACCATCTCTTCGTACTTCTCGGTGATCGAGATGTCTCCGAATGGAACGCCGTAAACGTGCTCAACGTCGTAAGGGGAGAAGAGGTACATGTCTTCGTTGTTACGAGCGAGTTCTAGGGTTACGTCTGGGATGACCACACCGATAGAAAGCGACTTGATACGAATCTTCTCGTCGGCGTTCTCACGCTTGGTGTCAAGGAACTTCAGGATGTCTGGGTGGTGAGCGTTTAGGTAAACGGCACCGGCACCCTGACGAGCGCCAAGCTGGTTGGCGTAGGAGAAGCTGTCTTCGAGAAGCTTCATCACCGGGATGATTCCAGACGACTGGCCTTCGATCTTCTTGATCGGTGCTCCGGACTCACGGATGTTCGAGAGGCTAAGCGCAACACCGCCACCTCGCTTTGAAAGCTGCAGCGACGAGTTGATGGCGCGAGAGATCGACTCCATGTTGTCTTCGATGCGAAGAAGGAAGCAGGAGACGAACTCTCCACGCTGCTTCTTACCGCAGTTTAGGAAGGTTGGAGTTGCTGGCTGGAAACGGCCGGAAATCATCTCGTCAACAAGCTTCAGAGCGAAGTCTTCGTTGCCGTCTGCAAGGGTTAGCGCAACCATGACCACGCGGTCTTCGAAACGCTCTAGGTAACGTGTTCCATCGAAGGTCTTTAGTGCGTAAGCGGTGTAGAACTTGTATGCGCCGAGGAATGCCTCGAAGCGGAACTTCTTCGAGTAGGCGTAGTCGTTGATCTGGGTGAGGAAGTCGAACGAGTACTTGGCAAGGATGTCTGGCTCGTAGTAGTCGTGCTCAACCAGGTAGTCGAGGCGCTCACGCAGAGTGTGGAAGAACACGGTGTTCAGGTTCACGTGGTCTAGGAAGTATTTGTGAACGGCCAGCTTGTCTTTGTCCAACTGCATCTTGCCGTTGGCGTCCCACAGGTTAATCATGGCGTTCAACTCGTGGTAGCTCATGGTGTTTTCAAGTTCCCCGTTTTCGAAGCGGGTGATGTGCTCGTTTGGAGTCAGCTCTGCTGTGCGTTCCATAATTTGCCGATTCTTTCTTTTACTTCAACTACGTCGTCTGGGGTGCCCAGGATCTCTACGCGGTAGAGAAGTGGGACTTGCAGTTTCGCGGAGACAATTTCACCGGCGATGCAATAGGACTCACCAAAGTTGGTGTTACCTAGGGCTACAACGCCGGCTATGTGTTTCCGGTTCTCTGGGTTATTCAGGAACTTGATTACTTGGATGGGAACGGCTCGTTTGTCTTCGCCGCCCCCGTAGGTTGGCACCACCAGAATGCTGTCTGCCGTTACCTCGAAGTTTTCAACCTCTTTGGTAAATAGCGGGATGCGCTTTGCTGGGAGGCCTAGCTTTTCTACGAAGCGTTTGGTGTTTTCTGAAGCGCTTGAGAAATAGACAATCTCAAACACCAAACACCTCTAGATTGGCTAGTTTTTGAGCGAGAGGATTTCGTCCATCTTGAAACCCGACCAGTGCTTTTCGCCTGCAACAACAACCGGAGCTGCGTTGTAACCGAGGGCACGAACAAGCTCAAGTGCCTGTGGGTCCTGGCTTAGGTCTACTACGTCGAAAGCAATGCCTTCGCGGGTAAGAAGACGCTTGGTGCTGTCGCACTGTACGCATGACGGGAGGGTGTAAACGGTAGCTACTGCTGCGCTCATATCTTCTACTCTTTTCTAAAGGCCTAGCGGGTTTTAGAAGGAGGATTCCGCTATCAATGCCCTTTAATTCTATCGATTAAAAAGACACTAAAAACTCATCCGGTCATACCCGTTTGGAGTGGTTTAGATCGGCACCAGGTCTATCGTTTGTGAACCATTTTCGGGTCCGCGTCAGACTTTCACTGGCTTCCCCTAGTAGCAGATCTATTTAGTTGTAGAGCGATACTATTCCACCAAAATTGCCTCCAGAGACAACCCGTGGCGTGTCGCTAAATATATTTTTAAAGATTAATAAAGTGACTTAAATTCAAGCCGAAAACCCTATAAAAACAGCACCGGAACCATCGATATGACGAGCAAAACCGCCGCAGTTACATTAAAGATTCGGCGTGTCGTCTGTTTCGAAAGCCAACCTGAAACCAGTTCACCGAAGGTGGCCCAAATCAATGCACCAGGGTAGGTGGTTACCAGGAACACGGCAACAATTGCAATCGCTTCCCAGAGCGAAGCTGTCGACGGGATGTAGGCGGCAACGAAGGCTATAACTACGATCCAGGCCTTCGGGTTGACCAGTTGAAAAATGGTCGACTTGAAGAAGCCGGTTCGCTCAACGGTTTCATGCTTGTGTTTGAAGGTCGAGCGAATGATGCTGTACGCCATATACAGGATGTAAGCGAAGCCAACGTATTTGAGGATTTGCTGAATTAGTGGGTAGGTCTTGAAAAGCTGACCAATCCCGAGATACATCGAGGCGATCATCAGCAACAGACCCGCCATGATTCCGTTGATATAAGCGATTGACCGGCGCCAACCAAAGTTCATTCCGCTGGTGAGCAGGAAGGTGTTGTTCGGCCCTGGTGTGACGGAGGTCACAAATCCAAAGACGGCAACACCAACCAGCGCACCAAACAGAATAGGCAAGGAGGTTACTTCTTAACCTTGAGAGCCTTGAAGGCGATTGCGTAAATGGCCGCACCGAGAACGAAGCCGACCACTGGGGTTAGGTCTCCGATTGGGAAAGTCTTCGCGAAGTAACCGGTG
>Ga0228701_1001178_pt1 | contig 18502 bp, 14 predicted proteins | sample McNCre117_Aug_MG_2_FD_178017 | JGI IMG/M metagenome (GOLD analysis project Ga0228701, IMG submission 178017) | Freshwater microbial communities from McNutts Creek, Athens, Georgia, United States - 11-17_Aug_MG | ecosystem: Environmental > Aquatic > Freshwater > Creek | place: USA: Georgia...
AGTTCAGCGGGGCGCTGTAATGGTCATGGCGAGGCGCGTCGTGAGAAGAAGTCATCGGACTTTATTTCCTGAAAAAGTGCTGCCACCAGCGGCGCAGCGGTTGAGACAAAGCATAAAAGAAAAACCAAGCCCCACCCCTCGGTGCTTCACCCGATAGGGCCTGTGCAAAGCGTTCGAAAAATTGTTCGCTCAATCGCTGTGCGCTGGCTTGTACCAAGCGGTTGCCCAGTTGCGCCAAGGTGCCTTGCAACTGTGGCTGAGCCGACCAATGCAAACGTGTGTGTGGACCGATTTGTTCTAACTGCACCTGAACGTTCGCTTGGCCACTGCCCAGGGCACCGGCTTGGCCCGACACATCCAAACCACAGCGTGCTTGCGTAGAAGCTGGCGTGGGTGCGATGTCGGGGTGCAACTGCACCAGGGTTTCAAACTTGGCCGACACCGGACCCAAGCCCACCTTGACCGTCGCTTGGTAGTGGTTGGGCTTGAGCAAACGCATGGCCGAGCAGCCCGGAATGCTCATTTGCAAGATGGCGGGGTCGAGCAGGGCTTGCCACACTTGGAGCAAGCTGGCCTTCAACACATGTTCACCTTGCAGGGTGTGGCCGGGGGGCGTGGTGTTGGCGGTGGTTTGAACAGATGGGGTGGTACGCAGTTTGGCCCCACGCGGCATGGCGGGTGATTCGCCGGTGTGGTGTGCCACGGCGCGGCGGCACAGCACCGCAGCCAAGTGGGCGCGGTAGCTGGCGCTGGCGTGCACATCGCCCATGGCCTCTGTGTCGGCGAGGAACAGGCCATCCAAAGCGGATACGCTCCACTGCGCGCTGAGCGCGTCTTCGGCGGCCTGCCAGCGCATCACGCCCTGGCCCAAGCCTGTGACGGCCACGCGCACCGTGTGTTGCGCGCTGCGGGTCACGGCCACGCCCACGAGGGCAAAGCGTGATGCCGCTTGTTCATATTTGAGGTAATGGCCCGAAGCAATGGGCGGGAATTTCACACCCAAGATCAACTCGCCCGCTTGCAAAGCGGTGGTGAACAAGCCGATGAAAAAATCATCGGCGGGCATCTCGCGCTGGGTGGTCACCACCGTGGCGCCACAGGCCAGCACACCGGCGGGCCAGCAGGCAGCAGGGTCGTTGTTGGCGAGTGAACCACCCAAGGTGCCCACATGGCGTATTTGCGCATCGGCAATGCCACCTGCCAAGTTCGCGAGCAGGGGGAACCAGGTTTTCACTTCTGCGCTGTGGGCCACGGCCTCGTGTGTGACCATGGCGCCGATCCACAAGTGGTCATGGTGGCGTGTGATGTGTTGCAGCTCAGACAGGTCTTGCAAGTCCACCCAATGCGTGGGCTGACACAGACCGAGCTTCATGGCCGCGAGCAGGCTTTGCCCGCCCGCCAGTGCTTGCGCGTCGGGATGCGCAACCAGCAAGGCTTGGGCTTCGGCCAAGCTTTGGGGGCGGAAGTAGCCAGTATGTTGCATGGCTAGGCGTGGCCTTGGGCTGGGGTGCTGGCTTGCGCGCGCAACAAGGTCAGACCTTCGCACACCGCTTTGACAATGCCTTCATAGCCCGTGCAGCGGCACAAATTGCCAGATAGCGCGTGACGCACAGCCTGTTCTTCGGCGGGCACATCTTCATGCACCAAGGCCAGGGCACGCATGACCAAGCCGGGGGTGCAAAAACCGCATTGCAGCGCATGGTGCTTGCTGAAGCATTGCTGCATCACATGCAGCTCGGCGTCATTGGGCGCGACCCCTTCAATGGTGGTGATGTGTTGCCCGCTGCATTGCACCGCCAAGCGGTTGCACGACTTGACCGCTGCACCATCGACCAGCACGGTGCAGGCACCGCATTGGGCCGTGTCGCAACCTTGGTGGGTGCCGGTGAGTTGGCATTGCTCGCGCAACACCTCCAGCAGCAAGCGCGAGGGCGCCACGTCCAAGCGCAGGGCTTGGCCGTTGACGTGCAGTTGCAGCGGTGCGTGCATGTCAGGCGGTACGCAAACCGCACTGGGCAAATGCTTGGCGGGTGGCTTCGCGCTCGGCGTCGGTCAGTTGCAACAAGGGGCGACGCACGGGGCCGCCGTGTTGGCCCAGCAGCTCTTGCCAGTATTTGCCATGGGCTTGGGGCTTGCCTTTGGGTTTGCTGTGCTTGATCGCCTCGCGCACCGGGTTCAAGCTGTCGCGCACTTTGCGGGCTTCTTCAAACTTGCCAGCGAAGGCGAGTTGGGTGTACTCGTTCATGCGCTGGTCCACTTTGGATTGCAGCAAGAAGGGCGGTGTCGAGCAGAGGTAGAGCTTCCAACCGAGTTCGATGATGTTCTCTAACCAATCGGGTTCATCGGGGTTGCTGACGTGAATTTTGTCGCCCACCATTTCGGTCAGACGTGCATATTTGGCGCGGTCGGTGCTGTACTTGATGGCCACGACGTTGGGCAACTCGGCAATACGGGCGCACAGCTCAGGGCTCATCACATAGCCGCAGTCGGGGTGGTTCCACATGGCCAGACCGAGGTCGATTTTTTCAGACAGGTAGCGGTAGTACTCGTAAATGGTTTCGTCGGTGTCGGCTCCAAAGTGCAGCACGGGGCTGTGCACGATCACATAGTCGGCGCCGACATTCTTCGAGTGCTCGGCCAATTCCAACACCACATCGAGGTTGGTGTCTGAGCACGAGGTGACGATGCCACAGGCACCCGTGCCGTTGCGGTTGCCCGCGTCGCTGGCCACTTCGACGGAGAGGTCGATCAAGCGTTTGCGCTCGGCGATAGACATGGAGAAAAACTCAGCCTGCTTGCCCGCAATGAACAAGCCACCGAGCTTCAAGTCGTTGACCCAATGGTGGAGGTTTTCGCGGTAGGCTTTTTCGTCCAGCTGCATGGCATCGTTGAAGGGGGTGAGGTTGGCCGCCCACACGCCCACCATGTGTTCGCGTGCATATTCTTTGGCTTCGGATTTTTTGTACTTCATGGGTTTTCCTTTTCAAAATGGGTCGACAGAACACGCCATAGTTGTTCTGAGGTGAGGGGAAGTTGCAAATCGAATTCGCCTAAGGGCGAGAGCGCATCACGCGCGGCATTCATCAAGGCGGCGGGCACGCCAATGCAGCCGGCTTCACCCACACCTTTGGCGCCCAACAGGTTATTAGGGCTGGGGGTGTGCATGCTGCTGATCTCAATCGGCGGCATGCTGTCGGCACGCGGGATGGCGTAGTCCATCAAAGAACCGGTGATGAGTTGGCCTTGATCGTCGTAAACCAAGCGTTCCATCATGGCCTGGCCCAAGCCTTGGGCTGCCCCACCGATCAATTGGCCGTGGACCAGCTGGGGTTGCAGCACATGGCCGGCATCGTCGACCCAGCTGATGCGCTCGATGGTGGGGGTGCCAGTGTCGGCATCGATGCGCATTTGCGCGATCACGCAGCCGTAGCTCCAGGCTTCGTTGGAGGTGAATTTTTCTTCGGCCGTGATGGGCAATGCTTCGCCACTTGCGCGACGCGCCAGTACGGCGCGGCAGGCCTGCATGATGGCACTGCCACCAATGGCCGTGCTGCGGCTGGCCAAGGCGCCCGTGCCCGCCGGGCATAGCGCGGTGTTGCCCAAATGCACGTCCACATGGGCCGCATCGCAGCCCAAGATGTCGGCAGCCAGCTGGGCAAACGTGGTGACATGGCCTTGGCCTTGCGCCGGTGCGCCGCTGGCCACGGTGACACGGCCGTTCTCATGCCAAGTCACACGGGCCGATTCCCAGCCTTGGCCGCAAGGCTCGATGTACAAGGCCAGGCCAATGCCTACCAGCTCGCCTTGTTGGCGGCGTTGGGTTTGCAGGCGGCGTGCGTTTGTGTAGTCAAACTGCGCGCAGGCTTTGTGCAGAGCCAAAGCGTAATCGCCAGAGTCCAGCACTTCGCCACTCGGTGTGGTGTAGGGCATGGCTTGGGTGGGAATGAGGTTGCGCAAGCGCAAGTCCACCGGGTCGATCTGGCATTGACGCGCGGCTTGCTCGATCAGGGTCTCCATCAACAAGGCGGCTTCGGGGCGACCGGCACCGCGGTAGATGTTGACGGGCGCCGCATGGGCGCGCGTGGCCAGGCCTTCAATGTCGAGCTGCTTGAGTGCATAAGGCCCGGGCAAGATGCGCGCGGCGTTGCGCAGCGGCACCACGGCCGAGAAAGGCAACCAGGCACCGAGTGTGAAATGGAGTCTTGCCCACAAGCCTTCCAACAGGCCCTGGGCGTTGACATGCAAGCGGCCCTGCAGCACTGAGCCACGGCCTTGCATGCCCGCCACAAAGTCGTCGGAACGGCTGGCCAGCCATTGCACGTTGCGCTGCATGTGCTGTGCGGTGAGGGCGGTCAACACGTCTTCGGGGCTGACCGACGCCTTGGCGCCAAACGCACCACCCACATCGGGACTGATGAGTCGCACCTGCTCGGTGGGCAGGCCCAGCACGTGGGCCACATCGGCCTGAGCGCGAGAGGGGGTTTGCGTGCCCAGCCACACGGTGATGCGGTGTGGACTGTTTGCTTCTGCGTCATGCAGCATGGCGCTGCACGCGCGAGGCTCCATGGGCATGGCGCTCACGCGTGGCGAGCGAATGTGGGCCTCCACCACATGCGCGCTGCTTGCAGGTATTTGGCCGCTTTTGTGTTGCGTGCGTGTGGTGGCGTCTTCGCTGGCGAAGTCATTGCTGGGGGGCAAGGTCTGCAAAGACAAAGTGACCGCGCCTGCGGCTTCACGGGCGGCGGCGCGGCTGTTGGCCACCACCACGGCCACGGGTTGCCCCACATAGGCCACCTGCGCGTAGGCGAGCAAGGGAAACGTGGTGTCTTGCACCACATCCAGCAAGGGGTTGTGGGTCGGCATCACATGCTGGCCGAGTTCGGCGCTGGTTAGCACGGCCAGCACGCCGTTGATCTGTAAGGCAGCGTTGCTGTCGATGCCCAGCAGCTGGGCATGCGCTTGCGGGCTGCGCACAAAGGCGATGTGGCAGGCGTTGGGAATGATCACGTCTTGCCCAAAATAACCCGCACCGCGCAGCAGCGCGTTGTCTTCGCGACGCAGCAACGCAGGCGATGCAGTGTGTGATGCCTTGTGCGCAGGCGTTGCGCCGTCATGGGCAGCCGCTGCGCGGCGGGCTGGAGAAGCTGGGTGGGTATCCATCAGGACTGAATTTGATCAAACCCAGGCCCCGCGTGGGGCGATATAAATTGAACAATCGTGCAGCCAATTTGTCGAATCAGGGGCGTGCGTTGGCGGCACATGGGCGGCGCCTTGGCGGCATAAACTCGGGCCATGAGTTCCAAGATCGCTGCCTCCAATTTGAGTTTGAGACAACTGCGCGCCTTTTTGGCCGTGGCCCAGGAGTCGAGCATGACCCGCGCGGCCGACAAGCTGCACCTCACGCCCTCGGCCCTGTCGATGCTGGTGCGTGGCATGGAAGACGATTTGGGCGCCCGCCTGTTTGACCGCACCACCCGTCGCCTGGTGTTGACCGAGGCGGGTCAGCAGTTTTTGCCCACGGTGCAGCAGGTGTTTGCGCAGTTGGAGGCAGGCATTGCTTCCCTGCAAAACACCCAGCATGTGAAGGCCGGACGTTTGCGCGTGGCAGCGTCGCCCTTGTTGGCAAGCGCCTTGTTTCCCAAAGTGATTGCGAGTTTTCGTTTGCACAACCCGCAGGTCAAGGTGGCCTTGCTGGACGAACCGGTGGCGTCGTTGCCCGAGCTGGTGCGTCGCGGCGAGGTGGACATGGCCGTGTGCACAGCCAGCATCGACACGTCCGACTTGTTGGCCACACCGGTCTACACCGACAAGCTGATGGTGGTGTGCCCCAGCGCGCACCGTTTGGCGCAGCAGCGCGAGGTGGAGTGGCAAGACCTACTCGATGAACCGCTGATCTTGATGCGCCATGGCAGCGGTTTGCGGGTGTTGGTGGACAAGGCCTTTGCCAAATGGAACAAACACATCCAGCCGGCCTACGAGGTGTCGCAAGTGGCCACCGCCCTCGGCTTGGTCAGCGAAGGTGAGGGTATTTCGGTCTTGCCCTCTTACGCGATTTCTCGCGCCCAAACCTTGTCGCAAACCACCGCGGTCACAACGGTGGATTTGGTTTCACCTAGCGTGTCTCGCGAAATCGTGGCCTTGACCAAAGAGGGCGCCGAGATGACGCCTGCGGCCCTGATGTTTGTCGAGCAGTTCAAAAAGCACGCAGGCGCGGGCTTGTTCTGAGCAAACTCACGCCTTGGCGTGGTAGTGGGTGACGCGCTCGACTTCGTTTTTCGAACCCAAGATCACGCTCACACGTTCGTGCAACTGCGTGGGTTGGATGTCCAAAATGCGTTGATGGCCGTTGGTCGATGCACCACCGGCTTGTTCGACCAACCAGCTCATGGGGTTGGCTTCGTACATCAGGCGCAGCTTGCCGGGTTTGCCGGGTTCGCGCTTGTCCCAGGGATACATGAAGACGCCGCCACGGGTCAAGATGCGGTGCACATCGGCCACCATGGAGGCGATCCAGCGCATGTTGAAGTTCTTGCCACGTGGGCCTTCTTCACCTTGCAGGCATTCGTCGATGTAGCGCTTCACGGGCTCGTCCCAGTGGCGCATATTGCTCATGTTGATGGCGAACTCTTTGGTGTCCACGGGGATCTTCACGTTCTCTTGGGTCAACACAAAAGAGCCTTGCTCGCGGTCCAAGGTGAACATGGACACGCCGTCACCGACCGTCAGCACCAAGGTGGTTTGGGGGCCGTACACGCAGTAGCCAGCAGCCACTTGTTGCGTGCCGGGTTGCAAAAAGTCGTCTTCGCTCACGCCTTTGCTGGCATCGACTTTTTTGAGCACGCTGAAGATGGTGCCAATGCTCACGTTGACATCGATGTTGCTGGATCCGTCCAGCGGGTCAAACATCAGCAAGTATTCGCCTTGGGGGTAGCGGTTGGGCACGATGTGGATGCTGTCCATTTCTTCGGACGCCATGGCGGCCAAGTGACCGCCCCATTCGTTGGCTTCAATCAACACATCGTTGGCGATGATGTCGAGCTTTTTTTGCACTTCGCCTTGCACGTTTTCACTGCCAGCGGTGCCCAGCACGTCACCCAGAGCGCCTTTGTTGACGGCATGGCTGATGCTCTTGCAGGCACGGGCCACGACTTCGAGCAGCAAGCGCAGCTCAGACGGGATACGGCCTTTGGCGCGTTGTTGTTCGACCAGATAGCGGGTGAGTGAAATTGACTGAACCATAGTTTTACGTCTTTGAAAGATCGAGTTGTCGTTGAATATTAATTTGCGTTTCCGCACGAAACCGAGCAAGTATGTCTTGTCTAGGAAGTGGCCCTAAAACGGCTACCTGCCATGCGACTATGACTGGTTTTTCATTTGGAAATTCTGTATTTAGGATGGCAAGCGTGCCCCGTTTTTTATCGACTAGTGCTGAACGATCGTATGCATGCACTTCAAATGCGACTATGTGCTGAGATGATGTCTCAATCATGTAGTCCCAACGTTTGTGCTGAAGATGCTGATTTTTTAGAGCTTGATCAAAGTCTAAGCTATGAATCGCTTTTCTAGCTCTGCTTTCTTTTAACAATGTGCGATGTTCTTTTTTGAGTGCTTGCTTGCCCTTTTGAATTTGTCCAGAAAAAAGGGGATGTTCTTTGAAATTTTGCATAGATCAGACTGAAAGATTTAAATTCAGCTGTGCAATGACATCAGCTAGATGAGTGGAATATTTGAGAAGCTCACCCCAAGATGCTTCATCAGGATTTGTGCTGTAGGTTTTTAAGTTTGAAATATCTTGACTCAGCACAGTTGATACAAGTCCAGAGGATTTTTTCGAGTAACTTAGATAAAAGGTTCGTGTCTCACGGTCTTTGACCTTATCTATCAATGCTTTATTCGCTGCTGTACTTTTTAATGAGAAAGCAGATAGAAATTTTTTGCTGTGATCTAGGTTGGGATCCGACAACGATTTTCGCAAATGCCCCAAAGCCCAAGCAAAATCAACCATCAAAGGCGAATGTGTAGAGACCACAACGCGATAACCACGTGCCATTAAGTGAAGTACTGAAATTCCTAGCGCGAACAGTGCTTTTGGATGTAGACCTAGCTCTGGTTCTTCTAGCACCACGGTTTCAATATTCTCGAGTGTAGAAACACCTCCGCTTGGTAGTAATTCGTAAAGCGCAATCAGCAAAGGAACAAACTCTCTTTGTCCCGCTGTCCATGCCATATAAGGAATTTCACCTGTTTGTCCTGCATTCAAAATTAAACGACTTTGTGGTGATTTTTTATCAACGGAAAGTTTTGCGTTATGGAAGATTGATTCATCAAATAGATCACGTAATTCACTTGGGAGTTTATTTTTAATTGGAAAAATTGCTTGAGTAGAGCTTGATAGCCACTGAACTAAACGCTCACTTTGTGCACGTGCCACATAAGGTGTGCCAATGACATGTTGTTGGAATGTTTTAGGCCAGCCATCTGCTAAAAGAAGAGCTCGGTGAGCAGGGATGTAATACAACTTTTCTGTTGGTGCTTCTTTTTGCGTTCGTCCTGATGGTGCGTTGAACATCGTCTTCAGCCGTATGGGCTTATCGTTTAGAGAAATTTGCGTTGCGCCATCGCGATATCCTTGTCCTAGTCCTTCGCCAAAGAACATATCCAAGGGGCGAGTTTCATTGCCTGAGATTTTCCAGTTAGTACCGTAGCGTTCCCAATCTTGCCTGACGGCTAAAGCATCGGATGCAAGTTTGAGCCACTGTAGTGCCAAGCTTTTTCCAGTTGCTTGTTGACCGACCAGAATCGTTAAATCACCGGGATTGCCGAAATTGACGTCAAGAGATTGAATTTGAGCAAAATTTTTAATTGATAACTTCATAATCTTGGCCTATTCCCTTGGAACTCCGTGAATCTTACTTAGCTTGTAAGGGCGCGCGAGACGACTTCGCGCACATCGTTGCTTAAATCGGTTTTGGCAGCGACGCGTTGGATGGCTTCGTGTGCCGCGCTGCGGTAGGGTTCAGCCAGCTTGCGCCAACGGTCCAAGGCGCGGGCCAGACGTGCCGCGACTTGCGGGTTGATGGCGTCGAGTTCCAACACACGTTCGCTCCAGAACACATAACCCGCCGCATCGCTGCGGTGGAAGGCGCCGGGGTTGGCGCTGCAGAAGCTGAAAATCAGGCTGCGTGCGCGGTTGGGGTTTTTGATGTGAAAGTCAGGGTGCAGCATGAGGTGTCGTACCACAGGCAGCACGTTGCCGCCACGGTCGCAGGCGCCGGCTTGCAGGGCAAACCATTTGTCCATCACCAAGGCTTCGCGTGAGAACAGGTTGTAAAAACGCTGCAAGGCGTCACCAGCCAGTTCATGGCCCGCACTGACCAAGGCGCTCAAGGCATTGAAGCGGTCGGTCATGTTGTGAGCGTCTTTGAAGCACTGCAAGGTGCGACCTGGCCAAGTGGTGTCACCGCTGCGGCGGGCATCCAAGCAGAGCATGGTCAGGGCCATGCCGCTCAAGGCGCGGCGTCCGCTGGACACGGGGTCGGGGCGGTAGTTGCCACTGTCGCGGTGGGCCTCGAAGGCCCAGACCCAGTCGTCATGCAAGTCGTGGGCGAGTTGGGCGCGCATGGCCTCTCGCACGGCGTGGATGCGTTGTGGGTCCACCACGTCGAGTTGTTCGGCGATGTAGGTTTCTGCGGGCAGGGTGAGCACCAGTTCTTTGAACGCCGCGTCCAAGCTGGGGTGGCGCAGCACCGTGCGCAGGGCGTCGACCAAGGCCGCATCGAGCACTTGCGTGGGTTCGGCCGTGGCGTTGACCGCTGCCAGTGCTGCGTTCAAACACAGGCGTTGTGCGGCTTCCCATTGGTTGAAGGGGTCGGTGTCATGCGCCAACAGGGTGAGCAATTGCGCCGCTGTGAAGTCCATCTCCAGCACCACCGGTGCGCTGAAGTCGCGCAACAGCGAGGGCACGGGGGCTTGGCCATCGGTGATGGGCAAGTCGTGGAACTCAAAGCTTTGTGTGGCTTCGGTCAGCACCAGCAACTGGCTGGGCAACACCTCGTGGCCGTCGGCGCTGAGTAAGCCCACTTGCACTGGAATGACAAACGGTTCTTTGTGGTCCTGGCCGGGGCTGGGGGGACAGCTTTGGCTCAAGGTCAGGGTGTAGCGACGGGTGGTGGCGTCGTAGCTGCCGGTGGCTTGCACGCGGGGCGTGCCGGCTTGGGCGTACCAGCGCTTGAACTGTGTGAGATGAGTGGCCAGGGCCGAGTTGGGGTTGGCATCGGCAATGGCTTGGGCGAAGTCGTCACAGGTGACGGCTTGGCCATCGTGGCGTTGGAAGTACAGCGTCATGCCCTTGGCAAAACCTTCGCGGCCGGTGTGGGCCAAGCCACCTTCGGTACCGCTGCTGGAGATGGCGGGCGCGCACAGGGTTTGCATCATGCGCACGACTTCCGACCCCTTTTCGTAAATCGTGACGGTGTAGAAGTTGTTGATTTCCACATAGCTGTCAGGCCGCACAGGGTGGGCCATGGGGCCTGCGTCTTCGGTGAACTGTGCGGTGCGCAGCAAACGCACGTCTTCGATGCGCTTGACGGCTTTGGCCGAGGCCGCAGCAGCATGGCCTTGCGCGGGGTCGGCAGCGTGCTGCATCAACGCTTGGGCGGCCAGGTCTTGGCTGAACTCTTGGTCACGGAAAACCGTCAGGCCTTCTTTGAGCGAGAGCTGGAACCAGTCACGGCAGGTGATGCGGTTGCCGGTCCAGTTGTGGAAGTACTCGTGACCAACCACGCTCTCAATATTGGCGTAGTCGGTGTCGGTGGCGGTGGCGGAATTGGCCAACACAAACTTGGTGTTGAAGATGTTCAGGCCCTTGTTCTCCATGGCGCCCATGTTGAAGTCGCTGGTGGCGACGATCATGAAGCGCTCCAGATCCAACGCCAGTCCAAAGCGTTGCTCATCCCACTGGATGCTGGCCATGAGCGAGTTCATGGCGTGCTCGGTTTTGTCCAAATCGCCCGAGCGCACAAACACTTGCAGCAAGTGGTCTTGGCCTGAGCGGGTTTTGACGCGCTGTTCGCGGCACACAAACTGGCCGGCCACCAAGGCAAACAAGTAGCACGGTTTTTTGTGTGGATCGACCCACTTGGCAAAGTGGCGTCCATCTTCCAACGCACCTTCTTCCACCAGGTTACCGTTGCTCAGCAACACGGGAAAGGCTTTTTTGTCGGCCCGCAGCGTGACGCTGTAGAGCGACATCACATCGGGGCGGTCCAGGAAATAGGTGATGCGGCGAAAGCCCTCGGCCTCGCATTGCGTGAAGAAAGAGTCATTGCTGACGTACAGGCCCATGAGCTTGGTGTTCTTGGCCGGGTTACACGTGGTGAAGATTTCCAACTCAAAGGCGTCTGTGCCTTCGGGCAGGTTTTCCAGCACCAACTGGCTGCCGTCCATCTTGAACGAGGTGCCTTGGCCGTTGACCAAGACGCGTGCCAAGTTGAGCTCGTCGCCATCCAAACGCAGGGGCTGTGCCGCCACGTCGGGGTTGCGGCGCATCCGCATTTTGTTGAGCACACGCGTCTTGGCGGGGTCGAGGTCAAACGTCAGGTCGACGGTGTCGATCCAAAACGCAGGCGCGGTGTAGTCGGCGCGTTGAATCAGTTGGGCTGTGCCTTCACGGTACATGGTGTTCCTTAGATGCCTTGTTTGAGTGACGCTTCGATGAATGCATCGAGGTCGCCATCCAACACTTTTTGCGTGGCCGAGATTTCGACGTTGGTGCGCAAGTCTTTGATGCGGCTGTTGTCCAGCACATAGCTGCGGATTTGATGGCCCCAGCCCACATCGGTCTTGGTGTCTTCGAGCTTTTGCTGCTCTTCCATGCGCTTGCGCATTTCGAAGTCGTACAGGCGTGAGCGCAGGCGTTTCCACGCCACGTCGCGGTTGCTGTGCTGGCTGCGACCGTCTTGACACTGCACCACGATGCCGGTGGGAATGTGGGTCAAACGAACCGCGGAGTCGGTTTTGTTGATGTGCTGACCGCCCGCGCCCGAGGCGCGGTAGGTGTCGGTGCGCACGTCGGCGGGGTTGATGTCGATCTCGATCGAGTCATCAATCTCGGGGTACACAAACACCGAGGCAAACGAGGTGTGGCGACCGCCCGAGCTGTCAAACGGCGACTTGCGCACCAAGCGGTGCACACCGGTTTCGGTGCGCAACAAACCAAAGGCATATTCGCCTTCGATCTTGATGGTGGCGCCTTTGATGCCGGCCACGTCGCCGGGCGATTCGTCTTCCACCGTGGTTTTGAAGCCTTTGCGTTCGGCGTACTTGAGGTACTGGCGCAGCAGCATGCTGGCCCAGTCGCAGGCCTCGGTACCACCGGCACCGGCTTGGATGTCAAGGAAGCAATTCAGCGGATCGGCCTCATTGCTGAACATGCGGCGGAATTCGAGCTCTTCGATGGTTTTGACCAAGCCCTGGGTATCGGCTTCGATGGTCATCAGACCGTCTTCGTCGCCTTCGGCTTTGCTCATCTCGAACAACTCGGTGTTGTCGGCCAGCTCTTGGGTGAGGCGGGTGAGGGTGACCACCACGCCGTCGAGGGTTTTCTTCTCACGACCCAGCTCTTGCGCTTTTTTGGGGTCGTTCCAAATCGTGGGGTCTTCTAGCGAGGCGTTGACGGTGCGCAGGCGTTCGGCTTTGGCATCGTAGTCAAAGATACCTCCGGAGATCCACCGTGCGAACGCTCAAGTCTGCGAGGGTGGTGCCAATGAGGTTGATGCGTTCTGCTTCCATGATGGGTCTTCTTTAGGTGTCTGGGGGAAAACCTGCGATTTTCTCACGTTCAGCCGACCTCAGAAGCGGTGGCCGTAGGCAAACAAAACCCCCGCCGTTCCGAGCACCATGATTTGGGCCGAGTCGTGTGGATTAAAGTTGTAGCCCAACGAGGGAATGATGACGGGGGCGATGCCGTAATCGTTGAAGGGAATCTTGTCTTGGTACTTGCCTTTGTAGCCATAAATGAAGCCAGCCGAGACCTTGGCGAACAATTTAGGTTGATCTAAAAACGCATCCCAGCGTTGCCCCACATAAAGATAAGCCGAGGGTTGGCCAAACGAGTTGCGAAACAAGGCCAAACCGCAAAACCGTTCGCCCGCAACATGGCGGTCCAGCGCGCCTAAAAAGACGGGGCGATGCTCGGGGTTGTCATGCCAGTGGTAGGTGTAGGGAGAGAGTGTGAGGTCCCATTGTTTGTCGCTGTCGGGTTCAGGGGCGTCTTGTCGGGCCAAAAATGCAGGACATGGGTTCACGCTGGGTTCTGCGGCGTGCGAGAGAGGATGTGCCGTGAGCAAGGTCGTGACAAGCGCCAAAAAGGGCAGCGCTTGACGCCAATGAATTTTATTCATTTGAATACAAAAGTGTAAAAATTAAATTTTACACAGCACCTACGGGACTAGCTTCGAGGTTCTTTGCTGAGCCGCACCTTTCGTGTGTTCAAAAGGCGTGCGGGCTAGGACGACAGAAATTTTTCCAGCAAACGTGCCAACACATCGGGTTGATCATGGTGCAGCATGTGGCCAGCATCGTCAATCACGGCGTGTTGCAGGTTCGGTACGCTGGCAATGCGTTGCTTGAATTCATCCAAGGTGTACTGATCTTTCCACCACTGCACCAAGCTGTCTGTGCTGGCGACCACGCACAGCATGGGGGCGCTGATGCGTTCGTAGATGGCCATCACTTCGTCCACCTTGAACAACTGTGCATTGGTGATCTTGTGCGCCGCATGGCCCAAGATGCGCCACTCGCCCTGCTCGTTGGCGCGGGCCCAGTGCTGCGCCAACCAATGGGCTTTGTCGCTGCCCAAGCGGGGGTTTGTTTTCATCAGGCGCTGGGCCACGCCTTCGAGGTTGGGGTAGGGCTTGAGGTCCAGCTCACCACGGGCCAAGGTTTTGAGCTCATCCATCCACTTGGCGTAGCGGCCCGGCGCCTGGGCTGGGCGGGTGGCGGCCATGCCAAAGCCTTCTAGGTTGACGAGTTTGGCAATGCGCTCGGGGCGCACACCAGAGTACAGGGTGGCAATGTGCCCCCCCATGCTGTGGCCCACCAGGTGAACGGCTTGATCGCCCACATAGTGGTCGAGCAAAAAATCGAGGTCGGCCAAATAGTCGGGAAACCAGTAGTTGTCGGCATGGGGCGTCTCGGTCAAGCCAAAGCCACGCCAGTCTGGGGCAATCACCCAGCGGTCTTGGGCCATGGCATCGATCACAAATTGGAAGGAGGCCGATACATCCATCCAGCCATGCACCATGACCAGGGGTGGGACGTTGGGGCTGGGTGTGCCCCATTGGCGCACGTGGTAACGCAGGTGACGGATGGGGACAAACTCGCTACGCGAGGCTTTTTGAATTGGGTACATTCTTTTCATCATAAGGATGCACTCCATGACACACGGTCAAACACATGACAGCACAGGCCACGCAGCGCCTGATTTTTACGACGCCATGCAGCAAGGGTTCCACTGGTCGGTGCCCACGCACTTCAACATGGCCGAGGTGTGCAGCCGCCGTTGGGCTGCACAGGCCGATGCCCAGGCGCGGGTCGCCATCGTCACGCACCACGCAGAGGGGCCCGCGCACACCCACAGCTACGCCGAATTGCAGCAAGCCGCCAATGCCTTGAGCCATGTGTTGCAAGGTCTAGGCGTGGCGCGTGGCGACCGGGTGGCAATTGTGTTGCCGCAGCGCTTTGAAACCGCGGTGGCCTATATGGCGGTGCTGCAAATGGGCGCAGTGGCCATGCCGCTGTCTTTGTTGTTTGGCCCGGAGGCCTTGGAATACCGCTTGCAAGACAGCGAAGCCGTGGTGGCCCTCGTGGATGACGCCTCCGTGGGCAACCTGCTGGCCGTGCAGGCACAGTGCCCGGCCTTGCGCGAGGTGATTGGAATTGATTTGTCCAACGCCAGCGACATGCTGCATGTGGACGTGGACTACACCAGCGCCTTGGCCGCGCAGCAACGCCACTTTGAGGCGGTGCACACCAAAGCGGAAGAAGGCGCGGTGTTGATCTACACCAGTGGCACCACCGGCCCACCCAAAGGCGCACTGATTCCGCATCGGGCCTTGATGGGTAACTTGACGGGCTTTGTGTGCAGCCAGAATTGGTTTGGTTTTCCAACCCATCGTGAGGCCGCGCTGGCGCCTCATGCCTTGCCCACGGGCAGCGACGCGGTGTTTTGGTCGCCCGCCGATTGGGCTTGGACGGGGGGCTTGATGGACGCCTTGTTGCCGTCCTTGTACTTTGGCCGCCCCATCGTGGCTTGGAACGGGCGTTTCAGCCCCGAGCTGGCTTTCAGCTTGATGCAGCAACATCGGGTGACGCACACATTTTTGTTTCCCACTGCGCTCAAAGCCATGATGAAGGCCTACCCGCAAGCGGGGCGCGACTTCAAGCTGTGCTTGCAAGCCATCATGAGCGCGGGTGAAGCCGTGGGCGATGCGGTGTTTGGTTATTGCCAAGAGCAACTCGGTGTGACCGTGAATGAAATGTTCGGCCAAACCGAGATCAACTACATCGTGGGTAATTGTGCGATGGCATGGGCCGCAGACCGCGCACAGGGCGTGACGCAGCACGGCACTAACGTGGGCTGGCCCGCCAAGCCGGGCAGCATGGGCAAGGGCTATCCTGGCCACCGGGTGGCGGTGATCGACGAAGATGGCCACGAATGCCCGGTGGGTGTGCCCGGTGATGTGGCGCTGAACCGCTTCAATACGCATGGCGAACCCGACCCGATTTTCTTTTTGTGCTATTGGAAAAACGAACGTGCCACCGAAGGCAAGTTCACCGGCGACTGGTGCCGCACGGGCGATTTGGCCACCCGCGATGCCGATGGCTACCTGTGGTACCAGGGCCGGGCCGACGATGTGTTCAAAGCGGCGGGGTATCGCATTGGCCCGAGTGAGATCGAGAACTGCTTGGTGAAACATGTGGCCGTGGCCAATGCCGCCGTGGTGCCCAAACCCGATGCCGAGCGCGGAGCCTTGGTCAAAGCCTATGTGGTGCTGGCGCCTGGGTTTGCAGCCAGCGACGCGCTGGTGACCGAATTGCAGCAGCATGTGCGCGGCAAATTGGCGCCCTATGAATACCCCAAAGAGATTGAGTTCATTGCCGAGTTGCCCATGACCACTACGGGCAAGGTGCAACGCCGTGTGTTGCGCTTGCAAGAAGAAGCTCGGGCCAAAGCCTAGGCCTTAGACTTGCGCGTTCACAAAATACATGTTTTCAAAATAAATTGAGTCTTGGAGTTGTTATGAGTTTTCCTCTCGTCCCCTTGGGCACCAGCGATTTGCGCGTGACCCCGATTTGCTTGGGCACCATGACCTTTGGTGAACAAGTCAATGAAGCCGATTCACATGCCATTCTGGATCACTCGCTGGCGCGTGGGGTGAACTTCATCGACACCGCCGAGATGTATTCGGTGCCCGCCAAGGCCGAGACCTGCGGTGCGACCGAAACCATCATCGGCAACTGGTTTGCTAAGAACCCAGGCGCACGTCAGAAATTGGTGCTGGCCACCAAGGTGGCAGGCCCCTCGCGTGGCATGCCCTGGGTGCGTGAGGGCAGTGGCATGAGCACGCAAGACATGGAGGCCTCGTGCGAAGCCAGCCTGCGTCGCTTGAAAACCGATGTGATCGACCTCTACCAAATCCATTGGCCTGAGCGTCATGTGCCGGCTTTTGGCATGGCCTATTACGACCCCACCAAAGAAAAGTCACTGACGCCCATTCGCGATCAGCTCGAGACCTTGGCCAAGATGGTTAAGGCAGGCAAGGTGCGTTATGTGGGCCTGTCCAACGAAACGCCTTACGGCGTGCACGAGTTTGTGCGCTTGGCCGAAGAGCATGGGCTGCCCCGCGTCGCCACGGTGCAAAACCCGTACTGCCTGATCAACCGCACCTACGAAAACGCCTTGGACGAAACCTGCCATCGCCTGAATGTGTCTTTGTTGGCCTATTCGCCGTTGGGCTTTGGTTTGCTCACCGGCAAGTACGACGCGGGTGGCATCGACGGACCTCAAGCGCCGCAGGGCGCCGCAGGCGGGCGCATGTCGGCCTACGAGTCCATGCGCAAACAGCGTTGGGGCCGGCCTGAGGCTTTGGCGGCTGCACGTCGCTACAACGCGCTGGCCCGTGAACATGGCTTGACGCCCACACAAATGGCCCTGGCGTTTTGTTATACCAAGTGGCAAGTAGCCAGCACCATCATTGGTGTGACCTCGCTGGCGCAGTTGGATGCTGATTTGGACGCCTGGGGCACCACCTTGTCGCCCGAGTTGTTGGCCGCGATTGACGCGATTCGTTGGGATGTGCGCGACCCCGCGCTGTGAAAGGCATGATGATGCATTCAGATGATTCTGTGATCTTGCTGCTCGCCTTGGGCGCGTATTTGATCGGCTCCTTGTCGTTTGCGGTGATCGTCAGTCGCCTCATGGGCCTGGACGATCCACGCACCTACGGCAGCCAAAACCCAGGTGCTACCAATGTGCTGCGCTCGGGCAACAAACAAGCGGCCATCGCCACCTTGTTGTTTGATGCCCTCAAAGGCTATGTCCCCGTGCTGTTGGTCAAGCTGTTTGGCGCACAGTACGGTTTGGATGACCGTGCCGTGGCGCTGGTGGCGCTGTCGGCTTTCATTGGTCATTTGTGGCCGGTGTTCTTTGGCTTCAAAGGCGGCAAGGGCGTGGCCACGGCGGCAGGCGTGCTGTTTGGCGTAGAGCCGTTGTTGGGCGCTGCCACCGTGGGCACCTGGCTGATCGTGGCGTTTTTCTTTCGCTACTCGTCGCTGGCGGCGTTGGCCGCTTCGGTGTTTGCGCCGGGTTACTACGTCTTTGGCGACAAGATCGCCTGGCAAACCAGTGAAGCCGAGTTGCTGGCCGTGATGGTGATGAGCGCCTTGCTGTTGATGCGTCACAAAGACAATATCGCGCGTTTGGTGGCTGGGCAAGAGTCCAAGATTGGCGCGAAGAAAGAAGCGCCGCCGAGTGAGCCTGGGGCTCAGTGACTTGATTCTGGTTGCATGAAAAAAGGGGCTTGAGCAGCCCCTTTTGTGTGTGTGCGTTCTACTTAATCGCGGAAGTTGTTGAACGACAAAGGCAAGTCTGTCATGTCTTTGCGAATCAAGGCCATGGCGGCTTGCAGGTCGTCGCGTTTGGCACCGCTGACGCGCACGGCGTCGCCTTGGATGGCGGCTTGCACTTTGATCTTGCTGTCTTTGAGCAAGCGCTGAATTTTTTTGGACACTTCGGTCTCAATGCCATTGCGGATTTTGATCACTTGCTTGACTTTGTCTCCGCCGACCTTTTGCACATCGCCCTTGTCCAAGAACCGAATGTCGACTTCGCGCTTGGTCAGTTTGTTGCGCAGTACGTCTTCGACTTGCACCAGCTGAAAGTCGGCGTCACCGAACATGGTGATCTCTTTGTCTTTGAGTTCCACGGCAGCAGAGGTGCCTT
>Ga0228701_1001179_pt1 | contig 18494 bp, 18 predicted proteins | sample McNCre117_Aug_MG_2_FD_178017 | JGI IMG/M metagenome (GOLD analysis project Ga0228701, IMG submission 178017) | Freshwater microbial communities from McNutts Creek, Athens, Georgia, United States - 11-17_Aug_MG | ecosystem: Environmental > Aquatic > Freshwater > Creek | place: USA: Georgia...
TTGATGTCTCCAAAACCCTGCAGCCCAAGCGTTGCAGGGTTTTTCTTTTTTCAGAGCCTCTTCAGGCCGTGGGTTGCTGCGCCAGCCACTGCGTGATGCGGGCGGCATCGTGCACCAGGCGCAGTTGGTCAAACGCCGCTTGCGCTTCGGGGTAAACCCGTCGCATGTAGTTGAGCCATTGCTTGAGCCGCCCCGCCCGGTGGCGCGAGGCCACGCGCTGGCTGATGTCGGCCCAGAACAGCTGCATCAAGCCCGCAATGATGGGCCAGGCAACGGCCTGCCCGGGGGTCTGGCCCGCCGTCAGGTCACCGGCATCGCGCCGGGCGATTGCCAGCGCCAGCCCAGGGTCCACCACCATGCCACGGCCCACCATCAGGCGATCACAGCCCGTGACTTCACGACAGCGCAGGGCGTCGGCCACCGTCCAGATTTCGCCATTGGCGACCATGGGCAGGCTCACATGTTGGCGCAAATCGGCAATGCGGTCCCAATACGCCGGAGGCCGGTAGCCATGGGCCTTGGTGCGGGCGTGTACCACCAGATCATCGGCTCCGGCCGCTTCAATGGCCTGGGCGCAGTCTTCGGCGCGGCGGTCGTCGTTGTAGCCCAGCCGCATCTTGGCCGACACCGGGATGTGTGCAGGCACCGCACGGCGCACCGCCGACACGATCTGCCCCACCAGCTCGGGCTCATCAAGCAAGACCGCCCCACCCCGGTGCTGGTTCACGGTTTTGGCCGGGCAACCAAAATTCAGGTCAATGCCATGGGGGTTCAGCTCGGCCAGCGCCGCCGCATTGTCGGCCAGACATGCGGGGTCTGAACCCAGCAGCTGCACACGCACCGGCACCCCGGCCACCGTGCGGCTGCCGTTGAGCAGCTCGGGCACCACACGGATGAAGGCCCGGCGCGGCAAAACGGTGTTGGTCACACGAATGAACTCGGACACGCACAAATCCACCCCGCCCACCCGCGTGAGCATGTCGCGCAAGGTGTGGTCGAGCAGCCCTTCCATGGGGGCCAGCAAGAGTTTCATGGGCAGTGTCGCGCTCGGTCTGTGGCGATCAGCCCAGCTTGCGCTTGAGGCGCACTTCTTCCACCTTGACACCACCCAACGGTACGGTGCGGGCGGTGTTCATTTCGCGCTTGAAACCGGCCAGATCGTGAAAGCGCAGCGTGGTTTCGTGCAGCAGGGGCAGCCAGACGGTCACATCGGTGCAGCCTTCGTCTTCCAGGCCTTCCCGGGCGGCATCCCAAAGGGCCAGGCCCACGCCTTGGCCAATGCGCTCTGGGGCAGCATAAATGGCCCAGATTTCGCCGGTGGTATTTTTCGATTTGGGGTCACGCGAGCGGTCAAAACCCACAAAACCAACGATCTCCTGACCGTCCACAGCCACGATCACCTGGGGCTCACCGTACTCGATGGCTTCTTTCCAGAACGACACGCGCTTGGCCATGGGCGTCGCGTCCCAGTGGGTGTCGGGCACTTGACCGGCATAGGCCATGCGGCAGGCGTTCACATGCAAAGCGGCCACTGCAGGGGCGTCTTTGAGGGTGGCAAATCGGACTTGGATATCGGACATGGCTTGAAATTCGATGAAAAAACACAGCGCCTTGCCGCACAGCGTGAGCGGGCGCAAAACTCGACATTGTCGCTGCTTCGGTTATCTTCAAAGGATGAGGAACTTATTTACCTGCAAGAAAAGCCTCTCAGACTGGCGGGGCTGGGTGCTGTCCATCTGCCTGGGGGCTACGGCCAGTCTGGCCTGGGGCCAGAATTCACCGCGATTTCAAGACAACATGGCCGAGCGCACCCGCGCCTGCACCGCCTGCCACGGCGAAGCCGGTCGCGCCGGACCAGATGGCTATTACCCCCGACTGGCGGGCAAACCGGCAGGCTATTTGCACAACCAGTTGCGCAATTTCGCGCAGGGGCGTCGCCATTACGATCTGATGACCCGGCTGATCGATCCGCTGGACGACGCCTATCTGGGCGAAATGGCCCGGTATTTTTCGGCGCTGGAACTGCCCTACCCCCGCCCCACAGCGGCCAACGCCATCACCCCCGAGCGCCTGGCACGGGGCCAGCAACTGGTCACCCGAGGCGATGCGACACGGGGGCTGCCTGCCTGCACCCAATGCCACGGCGCCCGGCTGACGGGTGTGCAGCCCAACGTGCCTGGCCTCTTGGGCCTGCCGCTCGATTACCTGAATGCCCAACTGGGGGCCTGGCAAACCGGCCAGCGCCGCGCCCATGCACCCGACTGCATGGCTGAAGTGGTCAAACGCATCCCGGCCGACGACCTGATCGCGGTGTCCAGCTGGCTGGCGCGTCAGCCCTTGCCGACCGACACGCACCCAGCGGCCCGCCCGCCCGCTGGGGCGACCCTGCCTGCGGCCCTGCGCTGCGGCAGCGCGCCGGAGTTGTCGGCCGCCGGGGCTGCGCCACAACACGGAGGCCAACCATGAGCATGGCCCCCCAAACAACTCGCCAGCGGATTGCGTTGGGGCTGATCAGCACCTTGCTGATACTGGCCGCCTGGGTGGTCTGGGACAACTGGGGCCGCCAGGCCCCCGCTGCCCCCGCCACAACCACCAGCCCCTCGGCAGATGCGGCGCAACGCATTGAACGCGGGCAATACCTGGCCCGCGCAGGCAATTGTGTGGGCTGCCACACCGCCCGGGGCGGCAAGCCCATGGCCGGCGGACGACGCATCGAGACGCCATTTGGCAGCGTGTTCAGCACCAACCTGACGCCCGAGCCCGCCACCGGCCTGGGCCTGTGGAGCGCTGACGACTTCTGGCAAGCCCTGCACCTGGGCCGGGCCAAAAGCGGGCGCTTGCTGATCCCGGCGTTTCCCTACAACCACACCAGCGTGATCAGCCGCAGCGACAGCGATGACCTGCTGGCCTGGCTGCAAAGCCTGCCGCCGGTGCAACAAAAAGCCCCCACCCACACCCTGGTCTGGCCCGTGGGCACGCAGCCAGCGTTGGCCGTTTGGCGCAGCCTGTTTTTCAGCCCCACGCCCTTTCAGCCCGACCCGAACCAAACCCCGCAATGGAACCGGGGTGCTTATCTGGTGCAAGGCCTGGGCCACTGCGCGGCCTGCCACAGCCCGCGCAACGAACTGGGGGCCAGTGGCGCAGTGACCAATTTGTCGGGCGGGCTGATGCCGGTGGTCAACTGGTACGCCCCGGACCTGACCAACGACACAGAAACCGGCCTGGCCAGCACACCGCTGGCCGAGATCGTGCGGCTGCTGCAAAGCGGCGCATCGGCGAGTGCGCAGACCAGCGGTCCCATGGCCGAAGTGGTGCAACACGGCACCCGTCACATGAACGAAGCCGATTTGCAGGCGGTGGCGGTGTATTTGCAGTCCCGTGCGCAAGCCATGACCCGCAGCCCCCTTCCAACGGCCAAGGCAGTGGTCACCGCCAGAGTGGCCGAACAAGGCCTGAAGGTCTACGAGCGCCACTGTGCGCAATGCCACGACGAGCAAGGCCGTGGCGCGACCACGGTCAGCGGCGATGTGGCCTATCCAGCGCTGGCAGGCAACCGCGCTGTGCTGCTGCGTGACCCGACCAATCTGGTGCAAACCGTGCTCTATGGGGGCTACGGACCTGTCACCGCAGGACACCCCCGCCCCTTTGGCATGCCCCCGTTCGTGCTGGAACTGGACGACCGGGACATTGCCGCCGTGCTGACCCACCTGCGCACCCAATGGGGCAACACTGCCGGGGAAGTCACCCCCTTGCAAGTCAACCGCATCCGTGCCGCTGGCACGCCTTGAGCGGATGCCTGGGCCACCTGCCCATTGGTCATCTTTGGCAGACAGTTGTCATTCAACACGATGCTTGGCTTGTAGGAGCCCCACCCTCGGGGCGATGGCTTGCAGACCGCAAACACCTGATCGCGGCGGGGGCGCCGCTCCTACACAACAACGCGATGCTTGGCTTGTAGGGGTGCCGCTTCCACAAAATCAGGCCCTCAGTCGCGCCTGGGCTCAGTACCGCACATTAAATTGCACCCGCGTGCACAAGGCTAAGATGAACGCATGCAAGAACACCTTTACATCCTGACAGGCGCTTCGCGGGGCATGGGCTTGGCCATGGCGCAACAATTGATCCGCCCGGGCCACCACCTGCTGTGCATTTCGCGGCATGCCAACGACACACTGTCCACAACCGCCCAGGAAGCCGGTGTGCCCCTGACGCAGTGGACTCACGATCTGTCAGCAGGTCTGCAGGCCAGCCAGGACCTGCGCACGTGGCTGACGGCCGTGGACCCGACCAGGTTGGCCAGCGCCACCCTGATCAACAACGCAGGGGTGATTCCGCGCATCGTGCCGCTGGACCAGAGCGATCCGACCGATCTGGCGCATGCCCTTCGCGTGGGTCTGGAAGCACCGATGCAGCTGTGCGCTGCGTTTTTGGGGGCCACCGCCGCCTGGTCCATTCCCCGGCGGGTGCTGAACATCTCGTCAGGTCTTGGCCGCCACGCCATGGCCTCTCAAGCGGCTTACTGTGCGGCCAAAGCAGGCATGGACCATTTCACCCGCTGCATGGCGCTGGATGAAGCACGCAAACCATACGGGGCCAATGTGTGCTCACTGGCTCCGGGCGTGATTGACACCGACATGCAGGTGCAACTGCGTGGCACCGCGGGGGCCGACTTCCCGGATCAAGCCCGGTTTGCCCAGCTCAAAGCACAGGGTCTGCTCAGCTCGCCCGCGCAGGCCGCCACCCAGGTGCTGGCCTATTTGGCCCGAGCAGACTTTGGCCAAAACCCCGTGGCCGACGTGCGCGATTGAAGCCACTCAGGCGATGTGCGGGCTGTCAGGTCACTGTAGCCATTGCCCCCGACACTGATCAAGTCATTTCCGTCATTCATTTTCATTTCCATTTTTCCTTGGAGACATCCCATGAGCCGTGAAGTTGTTGTTGTCAGCGGTGTGCGCACCGCCATTGGTACCTATGGCGGCAGCCTGAAGGACATCGCCCCCACGGAGCTGGCCGCACAAGTCGTGCGCGAAGCCCTGGCCCGTGCCGGTACCGAAGGCAAGGACGTGGGCCATGTGGTGTTCGGCCATGTGGTCAACACCGAACCCAAGGACATGTATTTGTCCCGCGTGGCGGCCATCAACGGTGGCTGTGCCGAGGGCACGCCCGCTTTCAACGTGAACCGCCTGTGCGGCTCGGGGCTGCAAGCCATCGTCAGCGCCAGCCAGTCCATCTTGCTGGGCGACTGCGACATCGCCATCGGCGGCGGCGCTGAAAACATGAGCCGTGGGCCCTATGCATCCCTGAGCGCCCGCTGGGGTGCCCGCATGGGTGACACCAAGATGGTTGACATGGTGGTGGGCGCACTCCACGACCCCTTCCACACCATCCACATGGGCGTGACGGCTGAAAACGTGGCGGCCAAGTACGGCATCACCCGTGAAATGCAGGACGCCCTGGCTGTGGAAAGCCACAACCGCGCCGAGCGCGCCACGGCCGCTGGTTACTTCAAAGACCAGATCATGCCGGTCATGCTCAAGAGCAAAAAAGGCGAGATCGCCTACGCTACCGACGAGCACTTCCGCCACGGCTGCAAGCTCGAAGACATGGCCAAGCTCAAGCCTGTCTTTGTGAAAGAAAACGGCACCGTGACTGCTGGCAATGCCTCGGGCATCAACGATGCCGCAGCGGCCGTGGTGCTGATGGAAGCTGGTGCCGCCAAAGCCCGTGGCGCCAAGCCTCTGGCCCGTCTGGTGGGTTATGCCCACACCGGTCTGGACCCCAAGATCATGGGTGTGGGCCCGGTCTCGGCCACGCAAGCCGTGCTCAAGAAAACCGGTCTGAGTGTGAACGATCTGGACGTGATCGAAGCCAACGAAGCCTTTGCGGCCCAGGCCTGCGCCGTGACCCGTGAACTGGGTCTGGACCCGGCCAAAGTCAACCCCAATGGTTCGGGCATTTCGCTGGGCCACCCCATCGGCGCGACCGGCGCACTGATCACCGTGAAAGCACTGTACGAGCTGCAACGCGTGAACGGCCGCTACGCCCTGGTGACCATGTGCATTGGCGGCGGTCAGGGCATTGCTGCGATTTTTGAGCGCATGTGATCCCACGTGATCCCGGGCAACCGGGATCAGCCCAAAAAACAAAACGCCCGGCGTGAAAACACCCGGCGTTTTGTTTTTTGGGGGGCTTGCCCGCTCAGCAGGCCGGTTGCGCCGCAATGGGCAGCGGTTCGTCCAGAAACCCCTGTGCACGCAATGTGACCACCAGGGTGTCACGCCAGCCACCGGCCTGCTCGGGCTGAATGGGCGTGGTTTCATGGATGACACGAGCGTCGTCGAGCAACAACAAAGACCAAGGCTCGCTCAGGGTGAAGCGCTGACCACGCGGGCTGTCCATATCAAACACGCGGGTTTCACCGCCCTTGATACCGTGGCGGCCAATCAGAAACACCGCCACCCAATTCACGCCATCGCGGTGTGCACCTTCGGGCGTGGGGCGGCCAATGCCATCGGTGGTGTCAATGCGAAACTGGTGCGCTTCGGTGTACCAGGTTTGCGCCCCCTGCGCGACCGATGCCACCCGCGCCAGCCACTGCAGCAAGGCGATCCAGGCGGGCTGCTGCACCACGTCGGTCCCCATGGGCTCAAACCAGCGCTGCATGCCGCCATGCAATGCGTTGTAGGCCAGCGGTTGCCAGTGGGCGCGATGGGGCATGGGCTGCACCTGAGAGGACGTGACTTCAAAACTGGCATGGCGACGCCGGCGATAGCGGCCACCGTCCTTGAGGTACTGATCGAGCGGCAAATCGTTCCAGCTGGGCACCAATGCCTGCAAGGCCTCCAGGGACACCCCGGCCAAAGCGCACACACCTGCGGCACTGAGCACGGCAAAGCCTTGCGCCGACAACTGGGCATTGAGCTGGTCAGGCGCGGTCAGCGGCGGTGGCAAGGTGTTCTGGGGCATGTCAATGTCCGGGCAATCAGGCGAAAGCAGCAAGCATAACGCCCCGCAACGGTCATTTGCAGGGGGTCCGGCATCTGATCGCCACACTCTTGGAGCGAATGCGAGTGGTGTGCGAAGGTCTCATCGTGGCGAGGGCGCCGCTCCCACAGGCAGTGGGAGGTGTTTTGTAGGAGCCTGCTCCCACGGGAACATTTGCAGACTGGCCCGCTCTTTTCAGGCGTAACGCTGGCTGGCCAGCTTGGCTCCTTCGGCCAGAGCCTTGAGTTTGGCTTCGGCCACAGCGCGGCTCATGGGGGCCAGACCGCAGTTGGTGCAGGCAATCAGGCGGTTTTTGGGCACAAACTGCAGGGCCCGACCGATGGTGTCGGCGATTTCTTCAGGGGTCTCGATGGCCGGGTTGGCCACATCGATCACACCCACCATCACATCCTTGCCTTCGAGCAGCTTCATCATCTCCATCGGCACATGCGAGTGCATGCACTCCAGGCTGACTTGCTGGATGCTGCTTTTGGCCAGCGCCGGGAACACTTTTTCGTACTGGCGCCATTCGTGACCCAGCGTTTCTTTCCATTTGTTGTTGGCTTCGATGCCGTAGCCGTAGCAAATATGGACCGCGGTGGTGCAGGTCAGGCCGCGCGCGGCCACTTCGAGCGCCTTCACGCCCCAATCGGCGGCTTCGTCCATGTAGACGTTGAAGGCGGGCTCATCGAACTGGATGATGTCCACCCCGTCGGCTTGCAACGCCAGCGCTTCCTGGTTCAACAGCTCGGCAAAGGCCATGGCCATCTTGACCTTGTCGCCATAAAAGCGGTCGGCCACCGTGTCCACGATGGTCATGGGGCCCGGCAAGGTGAATTTGAGTTTTTTCTGGGTGTGAGCACGGGCCAATTGGGCCTCGAATGCGTGCACACGGCCCTTCAGACGCAGGGGCGCGATGACTTGCGGCACCTGCGCGTCATAACGGTTGTTGCGGATGCCCATGGTGACTTTGTTCTCAAAGTCGATGCCCTCAACCTGTTCGACAAAGCCATGCACAAAGTGCTGACGGGCTTGCTCACCGTCACCGATCACGTCCAGCCCCGCGTCTTCCTGCGCTTTGATCCACAACAGCGTGGCGTCGGCCTTGGCTTGTTGCAGCTCCGGGCCCTGGGTCGTCCACTGAGGCCAGAGTTTTTCGGTTTCGGCCAGCCAGGCGGGTTTGGGCAAGCTGCCAGCGATCGCGGTGGTGAACATGTCAACAATCCTTGGGTTGAAGAATTCAAAGCTCAGCAGTTTGCCGCCAATCCAAATTCCTGGGCAAGCAGCTCGTAAGAACGCATTTGCGCCGCAGGGTCATGTGTCCAGGTGATGACGACCAGCTCATCAACCATCAGCCGCGCAGCCAATTGGCGCAACTTGCGCCCCACGGTGGCGGCCGAGCCGATCAAAGCCCCTTCCCGCAAGCGCTGCAAAGCGAACTGCTCGGCCGGGCTGTAGTCGCGCACAGCCGCTTCGGGCGACAGCAACGGGCCGATTCGGCCCAGGTTGCGGTCCATTTTCCAGCGGGCCCGGCTTTCGAACAAGTGCAGCGCCTGCTCATCGGTTTCGGCAGCCAAGGCCCACACGCACACGGTGGCGACAGGCTTGGACAACGCGGCACTGGGCCGGAAAGTCTCGCGGTAAATCTGCAAGGCTTCGTCAGCGCCCTGCCCGTCGGTGATGAAGTAGGCAAAGGCGTAGGGCAGCCCCAGGTGCGCGGCCAGTTGGGCACCGTAGTCGGAGCTGCCCAGCATCCAGAGCTCGGGTGAAGTGTCCGACTGCGGATAAGCGTAGACGTTGTGTCCAGGGTGGCTGGACGGCAGGCTCTGACCTTTGACCCAGGCTTGCAATTCCATGACTTGCTGCGGAAAACGCTCGGAGGCGTTGCGATCCGCGTTGAGCAACTGCGCGGTGCGGCCGTCGCTGCCAGGTGCGCGGCCCACACCCAGGTCAATGCGACCGGGTGCAAGGGCATCGAGCACCCGAAACTGCTCAGCCACTTTCAATGGCGCATAGTGAGGCAACATCACCCCCGCACTGCCCAGACGAATGCGCTGCGTGCGGGCCGCGATGGCGGCCATCAGCACCTCGGGGGCGCTGCCCACAATACTGGGGTGGCTGTGGTGTTCGCTGACCCAAAAACGGCGGTAGCCCCAAGCTTCGGCCTGTTGCGCCAAGGCCAAGGTTTGGCGGATGGCTTCATCCTGGCCCCGCCCCGCCACCGCCACGGACTGGTCGAGGATGGAGAGCTGGAGCGTCATGGCCGGGGTTCGGCCGCGGCCATCTCGGCCTCTTGCAGGGCCCGCCACATGACTTTTCCGCTGCCGCTTTTGGGCAGGGCGTCGGCGAAACTGACCACACGTGGAATCTTGTACACCGCCATGTTGTCCCGGCACCAGTCAATGATGTCCTGCTCGCTGACCTGCCCCTTGTGGTCTTGCCGCAAAACCACGACCGCCTTGACCGATTCGCCACGGTAACTGTCACGGGTCGAGATGACGCAGGCTTCCTGAATCGCCGGATGGCGGAACATCAGGGCCTCCACTTCGGCAGGCCAGACTTTGAAGCCACTGGCATTGATCATGCGCTTGAGGCGGTCGGTCATGAAGAAATACCCGTCTTCATCGACCCGCCCCATGTCGCCCGTGCGGAAGAAACTTTTGCCATCGCGCTCAAAAAATGACGATGCCGTGGCGTCCGTCCGTTTCCAGTAGCCTTTGAAGACTTGCGGCCCACTGGTCACGATCTCACCGGCTTCCCCTGCTGGCAATTCGGTCAGGGTCTCAGGGTCAACAATACGGGAATCCACCCCGATGAAAGGGATGCCCAGACATTGCTTTTTGGGGGCATCCGGCGGGTTGGTGTGCGAGGGGGCTGCGGTTTCAGTCAGGCCGTAGCCTTCCACATACCGCAGGCCAAACTGATCAAGCAGACGCTGCGCCACCGCTTCGGGCATGGCCGCTCCGCCACCGCCAATGTAGACCAAGCTGCTCAAGTCGTATTGGTCCATGTGCGGACTGCCCAGCAGGTCGATCACCATGGTCGGGATGTTGGTCCAGTGCGTGACTTTCCATTTGGAGATCAAATGCCCCGCCACATCGCGGTCCCAGCGGGGCATGATCACCAGACAGGATCCCAGCAGGATGTTGGTGTGCATCAAGCTGACCATGCCGGTGATGTGGAACATCGGCACCACGCACAGGGTCACGTTTTCCGGCGTGCCCGTGCCCCACAGGCCGCTGGCCAGGGCGTTGTGCATGATGGTGCCATGCGTGTGCATGCAGCCCTTGGGCAAGCCCGTGGTGCCACTGGTGTAGGGCAACACGGCCAGGTCATCACGGCCTGAGAGCACCTCGGGCAAGGTCACGGGCGGCAGCGCCATCAGTGCGGTCCAGGCATGGACCTGACCCGAAGTCAACGCAGGCAAGTCACGCAGAGGCAAGAGCCAAGCGCGCCATGCTTCGGGCAGGTCCTGCGGCGACACAGCGGCCGGATCAAACACATCGGTGAACTGGGTCACCACCAGATGCCGCAAGCGCTGGTCGGCGGGCAAGGCCTCACTGGCCTGAGCCAGTTCGGGGGCCAGATCGCTCGTGGTGATCGCCACGCGGGTATCCGGGTCGGTGATGTAATGTTTGAGTTCTTCGGCCCGGTTCATCGGGTTGACCGGGACCACCACGGCATCAAGCCGCAAGATGGCGAAATGAGCAATGACCAACTGCGGGCAGTTTTGCATGTTGAGCACCACCCGGTCACCCCGAACCACCCCCAACAAAGACAGTTGACCCGCCAGTTGCGTCGCAGCATCGTGCAGCTCACGGAATGTCCAGACACGGCCCATGAAGACCAGGGCTTTTTTGTCAGGGTAACGCAGCCGACTGATGGCCAGATTGGTCCACAGTGAGGCGCAAGGAGCCTCCAATTGGGTGGGCAAACGTTTGGGCCAAAAAGCATTCATCACCGGTGCGGGCATGCTGTTGTCTCCTGATTTTTTCTATTCACGAATGTTAATCGCGTCCACCCGGGCTGCATGTTCCGCTGCAGTCGCGCCCGAGACCGGGGCTGACTTTGTTATTTTTCACATTTAATTTGTATCCAAGTGTACTTATTGCAATTATTTAGTATTCTTTTTCAATCAGGTTGGCATTTTTATCATTAAAATACAGACATGCACACACATCAAACTCCTGAAACGCTCGAAGACTACTGCGGCACCACGTATGCAGCCAAGCTGCTGGGGCTGTCCGTGGGAACCATCCAGACACTGGTCGAGAAAAACGAACTTCAGGCGTGGAAAACGCAAGGTGGACACCGCCGCATCTCGATGCCGTCTATCCGTGAGTACCAGCGCAAGCACAACATGCTGATGACACCGGTGGACAGTCGCGAAGGCCGTCTAAAGGTCTTGCTGGTCGAAGATGATGCGGTGACACGCGACATGCTGCGGGACTTTTGCAACCGCTGTGAGATGCCTGTGGATTGCACCGCCATGTCCTCCGGTCTGGAAGCCCTGATTGACATTGCCAGCATTCAACCCGATGTGCTGATTGCCGACTTGAACATGCCCGGCGTCGATGGTTTCGAGCTGCTGCGGACCTTGCGCCAGATGCCCCAGTTTCTGCGCATGACCAGTCTGGTGATCTCTGCTTTGACCCCCGAAGAAATCGCCGCCCGGGGGGGGCTGCCAGAAGGCACCATTTTCATGGCCAAGCCCATCAACATGCAGTGGTTCAACGGATTTTTCACCGCACTGATGGCCGGACGCAAAGTAGAGTTTCAGGGAGCATAAAACGCTCCCCCTTTTCCCATCCAAACGCCCGGTGCATTCACCGGGCGTTTTGCTTTGAGAGGACATGGCACAGACTTGGTATGCTTAGCGAAAAGCAAGCCATGAATTTCGCCAACTCTTCCGACACATTCCGAGCCGATCATCGTCAATCCAAAATTGCCGACCGGCTGACGCAAGCCCTTGCACACGATGGGCTGGGGGTGGTCTACCAGCCAGAAATGGACCTGCTCACACGCGAAGTGGTCTCTCTGGAAGCCCTTTGCCGCTGGCACGATGCCGAACTGGGCCAGGTTGCACCCGATGAATTCATCGGGGTTGCAGAGGCCAGGGGCTTGATTGTTCAAATTGGTGAATACCTGCTGCAGAAAGTCCTCAAAGATTTACCCGCCTTGCTTCAACGCTGGCCCGCCAGCAGAGTGGCCATCAATGTTTCGGGTCTGGAGTTGGGTTTGCCTGATTTCGCGCAGCGCGTCACGGCCCAACTTGCTGCAGTGAACCCTGATCTGGCTCACCAACTGGAGTTCGAGGTCACTGAATCGGTGTTTCACCACAATGTGCCGCAGGTCCGAGAGAATTTATTGAGCTTGCGGGCTTTGGGCATCACGGTGGCCATTGATGACTTTGGCACAGGGCAATCGAGCCTGTCTCGTTTGCACACTTTGCCATTTAACAAGATCAAACTGGACCGCAGCTTTGTGCAGGCACTGGAGGACCCCATGGTGCAGGCCATTGTCAAGGCCATGGTGCAACTGGCGGACAGTTTTTCACGGTCCTTGGTGGTCGAGGGCATCGAGACAGAACAGCAACTGGCCCAACTCGCTGGTCTGGGATGCCGTTTAGGACAAGGTTATTGGCTTGGCCGCCCCAGCACTTTGCAAGAGCTGCCGTCTGGCCTGTCATGACCGCCCGATGTTAGGCACCCGGCGCAAAGACCGAGGTCAATGCGCATGAGGTCTCAGCAGCTCGTTCACCAACAACAAAATACGCGGCTCAATGTCTGCAAAACGGATGCCATGGTGGTATCCGGTGATTTCGCCTTGCGCATTGAGCAAGGGCTGCACTGACTGGATATCCGCCATCATGTCAAAGCGCTCGTGTGTTCCTGTCGCCGCCAGATGGAAGTCCATTTGCAGTTGCAATTGCTGCCCGGGTTCCCCCAACGACTGCGGTCCCACCAAGGCGGCCCCACTGCCGCTGAGGTCCTGAAACTCAAATCCTTGGTCAATTTTATGCCCCTCTGGTGTGTGCATCACCTGCACAGGCAATGCACATTTGACACGCTCATGCGATCTGAAACGGGTTTGTTGAACGCTGGTGGGACAACTCAACAACATGAAATTTCGGGGACGAAGCAACAAGGTTTGCAAGCGACTTTGAAACTCATAAAGCGACACCCCACAAAAGACCCTCACACCCAGGGTCTCACCTTCGCTCAACGGCACAGCCCAGCCTTTTTCTTGGGGTGTGCGCAGCATGATGAACTCACGCTCGACATAGCCAATCAACTGCGTGTAGTACTTGCGCGGTTGTGGGCCGCGCGTGATCACCTGCACCGTTTGACCAATGCGCAAATCCATGTCGCTCAGACGCAGGGGTGATGCTGTTTCTGCTTGAGAAGGCATGATAAAAATCTAAATTTTTGGGAAATTAATAAATATGATAAGGCCATCATCCACTGAAAACAGCTCAAGGAGTCACTGTGCCCACCCACCTCCGTCTTTTGTGGCGCAAGCCCTATAAGGGACTCATGCGGTTCTTGTTTGGCCGCGTGACTTTTGCGGAACGTGAAGAAGATCTGGAGTTTCGCTACAAGTTGGTGATCGTCTTGATGACCTCGGGCGCGCTCGTCACCGGCCTTTTCATCCTTGGCACGCTCAGCGCGGTCAATCCAATACACGCATCCCACCAGCAGTCGATGATTTTCTTCACGGTCACGACCACCGTGTTGTGGTTGGTGTTGCGTGGGCACCCCGAACGGTTCAAATGGGTGGGCTGGACGTATGAACTGGCAGGCCTGTGGGAATACACCTCATCGCTGATTTACGTCTCCAGCGATGAATTGCGGCTCTTGTGGTTTTTCACCAATGTACCCGGCGTATTCATCTTGTTGGGAAGGCGAGCAGGCTGGGTGATCACCATCGGCACTATGCTGGGTCTGGCCCTGGGCAATGCCCATTTGGACAGACCTTACTCACCCAACGCCATCGCAACGGCCTTGTTTTGCTTGCTCTATCTGGGGATTTTCTTTCACACCTACGTGGGCCGAACTTTTTCCTACTTCAACCGCATGCGCGACTACAACGCGCGTCTGCAAGACCTGGCCAGCCACGATCCGCTGACGCATGTGATGAATGCCCGCGCCTATTACGAGGCATGCGAACAGCAAATTGCGCTGAGCCAGCGCAGTTTGCAGCCCTATTCGGTGTTGTTTGTGGACCTGGATCATTTCAAGAAAATCAACGACACCTATGGGCATGCAGCAGGTGACGAAGTGTTGCGCACTGTGGCCCACACCTTGAGGCAGCAATTGCGCAACTCGGATTTGCTCGGGCGCATTGGCGGCGAAGAGTTCTCAATCTTTTTGCCCGAAACAGCGCTCTCAGGAGCTTTGAAGGTTGCAGAAAACCTGCGTACAGCCATTGCCCAGTGCCCCTTGAACCTGAATGGGCTGTCCTTGAGCATCACAGCCAGCATTGGCGTGGCCGCACGAGGAGACCACATCCAAAGCATGCAAAACATTCAGCAGCAAGCCGATGCGGCCATGTACCAAGCCAAAAAAGCCGGACGCAATCGGGTGTCCACACTGGAACTGGCATCCGCCAGTTGAACGCTTTGCCGCGCGGTCACTGGGGCGCTTGCCAATTGCCCTTGCGTTTCATGGTGCCCCAACCGGCTTCTTTTTGAGTGGCCCAGCGGTACAAGCCAACGATCCGCCACCAGGCGTTGAGTTGGCGGTAGCCCAAATTTTCGGCCACAGCCACCAGCACCAGTTTGAATATCTGACGGACCTGGGGGTACATCTGAAAAGACAGCTGTTCCAGCAAAACGCCAGCCACACTGAGCAAAATACCCAGCCCGAGTGAGACCAGCAAAAAAGCAGCGAACGCAGCCCATGAAATCAGGTCAGCCGACCATGCGTAAGCCGTCCAGAGATAGCCCAGGCATTCCACAACAGGCCCAAGCCACTCAAACAACACCATGTAAGGAAACGCCACCCAACCCGGCCAACCACCCGAGCGCGAAAACATAAGGCCCCAGTGAGCGTTCAGACTTTCCGACAAGCCCCTCTGCCAGCGAATGCGTTGGTTGCGCAACGTTTGACGGTCTTCAGGCACCTCGGTCCAGCACACAGGATCGGGCACAAACTCGATGCGGTATGGCAGGCCTTGCTCACGCATTTGATGGTGAATGCGGACCACCAGTTCCATGTCTTCGCCAATCGTGTGGGTGCGGTAGCCCCCTACATCAATCACGGTTTGTTTGCGGAACAGACCAAACGCACCGGAAATGATCAGCATGGCATTGACGCTGGACCAGCCCAGCCGTCCAAACAAAAATGCCCTGAGGTATTCCATGACCTGAAACAACGCCCAAGGGTTGGAAGGCAGGTCGATTCGGTGCAGATCGCCACCTCGCACATCACAGCCATTGGCAGCGCGAATCGTGCCGCCGGTGGCCACCATGTCAGGGTGCCTGAGAAAGGGTTTGGCGACTTTCTGAAGGCTGTCACGCTCCAAAATCGAATCGGCATCGACACCGCAGAACAATGGATAACGAGAAGCGTTGATACCCGCATTCAGGGAATCGGCCTTGCCGCCGTTGCGTTTGTCGATCACACGCAGTTTGGCGTGTCGGGGCGAGCGGTAAATGCCCATGATCTCCTGGGTCGGAATTTGCACCCGATACGCTTCAGGATAGGGCAACAGACCAAACTGTTCGATCAACACGGACAAGGTGGCATCCTTGGAGCCATCATTGACCACAATCACTTCAAATTCGCCATAAGACAACTGCAGCAAAGATTCGACGGTCGCCACGATCGTCGTTTCCTCGTTGTATGCGGGCACCAGCACACTGATGGGCGGCATCAGCAGCGAATACGCCATGGGCAACTCTTCCATCTCGCGATAGCGCTGGTTGCGCAACAGTGCTCTGGCGGCCAGCACGGTCAACATCAGGTAAATGGCATGGATGGCCAAGAAATAGGCCACCATCAACCATGTCACGGTCTGAGCCATCATGCGAAAGCCTCCCGCTCCGAGATGACCGAATGGAGCATGTTGATCGCATAGCGATCCCCTGTGCATTCAATCCTTGTTTGAACCTTTTGGACCGACAACCCCGGTATGGACAGCAAGGCCTGGGTGGCCCTGTACCGAACCCACCATTGCGCATCGGTGGTCAAACGTGCGAGCAGTTCAGCATCGTCCAAGCGCCCAATGCGACCCAAAGCCTGGGCCACTTGCGCCCGCACACGCCAATCTTGGTGTTGCGCATGGGCGATCAATGCTTGAGTGCCCTGCTCGCCTTGCATCAGGCGTGTTGTGGCAATCAGCAGGTCGATGTCGTCCGAGTTTGCAAGAAAAGCTCCCAGGCGTTCGCCAGGCACCTGCAAGGACAAGGCTCTGGCCAGACGCAACCATTGCAATGCTGCGGCTGCAGCTCCTGGGGCACATGCCTGTAAGGGCGCAGAAGGCGGCATGCCTTCCATCATGGTTCTGGCCAGCACACCCCTGAACGGTTTGAGCAGCACCGACACCAAGGAAAAATCCAGATCCGTCAAAGTCAGCAAACGTTGCACCACCTGATCGACATGGGCAGAGGCGTCTATTTCCAACAAGGCGCGCGCAGCGTGCACAGCAGCCTGCTTCTCTCCTTGATGCAACTGTTCGAGCAAAGCCGGTACCGCCTGTTCATCCTTGAGAAAGCCAAGCGCCAAAATGGCCATCAGACGCTCGGCCGCATGTCGGCTGCCGAGTTTTCGCATCGCCATCGACTGGCACTCCATGAGGCGAGCCAATGCAGCAAGACGATCTCGACCGGGGCCCTTCAGGGACAACTGACAGTGCAGCCACAGTTTCATGAACGCCCAGCGCTCTTTCGACTTCAGATGCGGAAGTTGCCCCTTCAAATCCTCACCCAGAGCACAACGCATCAAGACTTCGGACCAACGTTGACGAAATGCTGCTTTTTGAGGCTCGCTGCGCCAGCGCCACCAACGCAACAGCAACAAACCCAGCACAGTCATCAAGACCAGCGCCAGTGTTGTCCAGGCCAGCCAAAGGACCACACTCAGCGAAAACTCAGGCGCGTGCGGCACGTGCATTCCCTCCAGAAGTGGTCAGGCAACGCAGTAACCGGGCCGACAGCTCCTCAGGATTGAAGGGCTTGGTCAGGTAATCAGACGCGCCCGCCTGAAAAGCGCGAGCAATCTCTGCACCATCGTCCAAGGCGCTGAGCACCAGCACGGGCCGTGATGCCCAGTCAGGGTGCTGCTGCATGCGCGTCAACACCTCCAGGCCACTGATCTGCGGCAGCATCCAATCGAGCAACACCGCATCACACCGATGCCCGGCGTCGATCAAGGCCATGGCTGCGCGGCCATCGGCCACCCGCAAGACCTGCAATTGCTGGCGTTCAAGCACGAACTGAAGCAACGATGCCATGAACTCATCGTCTTCGATGACGAGGATGGACGGTGTGGGTTGGGACATGCCCGTGATTTCATTCATTGGGGGTACGAAACTCAATGGTGGGGCTTAGCGTGACAGCCAACGGCGATAACTGCCATAGTGATGCACAACAAAGCCGGAAAAAGCCGGATGTCCGGAAAGCGCCTGACTGACCAGATTCAGCTCATGCGCCATTTGGGGCGGCGTCATGTGATTGAAGCTGAGTTTTCGGATGTCGCTGGGCGATGTTTCCACCCCCAGCATCACGCGTTTGCCGATCTTGCGCGCATAGTCCAGCTCCTGGCTCGCGTGGCTGAGAATGCCGTCCGGGCCATGGGCATGGTCTCGGTAATCCATGAGCACCACATGGTCGTAAATGTCTTGCAGGTGTTCACTTGCAGGCTTGAGGCGCCCACCATGCTCCACCTCGATGCCATCCAGCCAGAACGCCATGGCAGGCCCGATTTGCACAGGCAAGTTCATCTGGCGCTTCAAATTCATCCAGGCTTCACTGACTTGCAGAAACTGTTGCAGGTATTGCACTTTGCGGGTCGACCAGTCCTCCAAAACATGAGGCTCAATGTCCAGATTGATGCCGTCAAACCGCTCCAACACCCGTGCTTTCTGGTTGTAGTCCAGCACGCGCTGGACCATCTGCAAGGCCTTTTCGCGATTCTCCGGAAAGATGTACCGCTCGGTGTGCAAACCCCAGGACCCCAGCAAAGCATGGACCTGGATACCTTGCTGGTGCAGCTGCTCGATCAATCGGCCGTACGACTGCGGCTGGCAGAGCAGCATGTTACGGCCCTCGTGGCTGTCGGCATACAAGTACAGCGTGTCCATCTTGCGGCGCTTGAGAAAACCGACCATCTCTTTGGCCTGGGCCGGGTTCTTGAGCATCTCTTCGCTGTCCTGCTCCCACATCCAAATGGCCATGGGCACAACGGCCTTTGCCTGTGCCTGCACCACAGCGCTCAGGCAACACAGCAACCACCCCAGCCACAACCGCGCACTAGCGCTGAATTTCAACATGGTATTGGCCCTTGCCG
>Ga0228701_1001180_pt1 | contig 18482 bp, 13 predicted proteins | sample McNCre117_Aug_MG_2_FD_178017 | JGI IMG/M metagenome (GOLD analysis project Ga0228701, IMG submission 178017) | Freshwater microbial communities from McNutts Creek, Athens, Georgia, United States - 11-17_Aug_MG | ecosystem: Environmental > Aquatic > Freshwater > Creek | place: USA: Georgia...
GTGCCTAAAATTTATAAAGTATGTATACAAGATAAAAAAAGCTATAGGTGGTCTTGGAAAGTTAGGCACATTTAGGCACATTAGGCACAGCTAAGCAATTTAGTTAGTTTCACATTGTTTTATATTATATTTACATTTCATTTCAGGAAAGTGCCGCGATGGTTTAGCTACAAGCGTCAAAGGGCGAAGCCCGCGACGCGTCCCGCAGCCGCAATGTTACCTGCCATGTTTAGCTACAAGCGTCAAAGGGGGCTTCGCCCCCCGCGACGCGTCCCGCAGCCGCCATGTACATCAGGATTCTATTTGCAAAAAAATTGAAAATAAAATCTCAGAAAAGAATATAAAGACATTATAACATTATACTTTAGCCAAATGTCCGACCTCTCAATCGTTGAAAAGTACGAACGCATGAAAGAACAAAACCGCAAAAGACAAGCAAACTATTATGCAGCCAACCGTGAGAAAATCGCCGCACAACGCAAAGCAGAACGAGAACTCTGCAAGAAGCTAAAAGCGATGGCACTGGACAAGGCACCAGCCCCCGCTGCAGAACCAGAGCCACTTGTAACCAAAGTAAAACGAACAAACAAAAAGATAACCATCCAAGACCCGACACCCGCACCCGCACCGACCAAAGTAAAACGAACAAACAAAAAAATAACCATCCAAGAACTGAGACGAACAAACAAAAAGGAAGTGATCCAAGACACTGTAAAGCCGGCGGAGCCAGCGGAGCCAGAGTGGCGAAACCAATCCCTAACAGTAACAGACCTAGAAATATTTCTGATTAATCATAAAGAAAAATCAAAGACAGACATCAGTAATATTCGCCGCATTTTCAAAATCACCAAATGCAACGATTTCATTGAATGTCTTAAATCCGGAAAAGAGCTAATCGACAAAATAAATAACGGGAAAAAGCCAAACGGAGAAGCTTACGGGCTTAGCAGCATTCGTGGAGTGTATCAAACGATTCTGATAATCATTGACAACCTAGAAGGAGTCAAGAAGGCAATAGGAAAGGAAACGGCGCAGCTTTTCAAAGACCAATATGCGATTTACTCGGTCAATGTGGAAAAACGGCAAAGCGAGAACCGAAACAAAGAGTTTCCAGAATGGCACGTACTGATCGACGCAATCCAAACCAAATATGGAACGGATTCAAAGCAATATTTAATGACCAAGATTTACAGCGATGCCATGCCAGTCCGAGATGATCTACAATTGAAAATCGTAGGAAGTCTGGCAGAGGTTTTAGACGACAAAACGACAAATTACATTGTAGTACCGCCAAACCAAAGACTTTTAACTGGCGTTTTAACAGAGTACAAAACCAGAAACACAAACCAAACAGACGGCGATAACGCTGTCAAGTATTACCCTTTTAACAAGGAGATGTCGGGGTTAGTTCGTGCTTATATAAAAAAGAACGAACTAAAGAAAAACGACTATTTATTCGGTACTGGCTTAAATACGAGATTTGTTACACAAATGTTCAAGTCGGTAGGATTCGATGTTGGTATAAATGAGATGAGGCACATTACGGCAACAGCAGCGGTAAATCTGCCACCCGAAAAGCGAGTTCAAACAGCAAGAAAAATGGCTCACACACTAAAAACACATGATCGAGTATATCCAGGACGATTTAATCATCAAGATAGCCCGGATGGTGTCTCAGAGTAAATAAAATCCAATCAATTTCCAAGGCTTTTGCATCTAAATTTCGTCTTCTCTTGTGAAGTTTCGCACATCGTGGACACATCAATGTATTGGGTTCAATGTATTCTACAGGCCATGCTTCTTGTTTGCGTTTATAACGGTATACATTTCTACAATTCGAACAATGCGCAGTATTAAATTTGGTATCATGAATCACTTCCATATTAAAATACAGTCTGATTATTTTTCTCTAAATACAAACGAGTAAAAGCATGAAAACACTAATCCCTATGGCAAGAGTTGTAATGATTGAGTACGCCACGACAGTGCAGTGAATGTTATTCATTTCTCTATGAGTTATGCGGATAAAAAAATCCGCATAACGAATTCGTTTAACGTCTCTAGGACGTTAAACTCATCGTGAGATTTAGTTTTCACATAATCGTACACGATGATTTTTTAGGGAATGCTTCTTGTCGTCGCAGCACAGCATAAACCCTTTTTCTTTTATAACCAGCCCGATCATAAACATAAGATGGATATGTCCAACCAATAGTAACTAGAGTATGCCATGTAACTGTTTTTTTCATCATCTTATTATATCGCTACACAAAAATCGGGGCATCCTTTATGTTGTTGACGTCGTGTGCCTTGTATGTGTCCAACAATATGTTACCAGAACTCGGGTTGGGATTTTTCAATGTTGTCGTGTGAGTCCCACCAGCCCCGAGCAGCGAAACAGCATCACCCGAGGTTCGGTAGGATTGATTATTTTGTCGGGTCTTTTGTCCAATCGTGTACCCGCTATCGAGTGTAAACACTTTATCTTCTTTCTTACCAATGTATCCAGCGATGGCACCGCCAAGTGAATGCCCCGTTATCGTCGTGTTTACCGGATTGTATTTTGCTTTCGCTTTTTCCAGAGTAGAACCGGCTTCTTTATAACGATTGGTATCTTTAAGATGACCCGCAGCCAGCCAAACGTCAGTACCAACATCTTTCAGATTGTGAGTACCAGCGACGGTAAAGAGCAGTTTCTTTTTCTTGTCATTGTAAAAGACTTGTTGGTTATCATTCGACAAGTCCTTGTCAATCTTGTAGTTCTTTTTTTCCAACTTTTCGAGCGCCGACTTGTCGCCGTATGACGCTTTTAACGCGGTATGTAGCTTTAACGGCATTTATTATATGCCGATATAATAAATGACCACTATAGAAGTAAAACACAATCCTAAATTAGATTTAAATGTCCCCGAGTTTGTTTGCGACAGTAGTCCCTTAGGAAATCATTTAAACGAATACCCGATGTTACGAGAGCTAAATCGATATGGATTTAACGGGATTTTAGGACGCCCGGGTTCTGGCAAAACATCGCTACTTGTCAGTTTTCTCACAGGGAGGGGGAAGAAACGAATTCTGCGAAGGTCATTCAATAGTGTTATTCTTGTGATGCCAACAAGCAGTCGCGATTCGATGAAACAGAATCCATTCGCAGGACACAAGAAGGATAAAATGTTCGATGAGTTGGACTATCCAACGCTGGAAAAAATATATAATATGCTACAGGCATCGACTGCAAAAGATGAGAACACACTGCTTTTATTAGACGACGTAGGAGCAGCGATGAAAAACAAAGACATACAAAAACTGTTACGATTGATCATTTATAACCGCCGACATCTTAAAGTTCAAATATGGTGTCTACTGCAGTCATACATCAGTATACCGAAAGAGGTGCGCAAATTGTTCACGGGGCTGTTTATTTTCAAGCCGAGTAAAGTCGAATTCGAGAACATAATGGACGAATGTTTCGAACTGAAACGCGACACCGCACTGGAACTAATGCAATTTGCATATAAGAAACCGCATGACTATTTGTTTTTGTCTGTTGAAAACCAAAAAATGTACCAAGATTTCGACGAGGTCATAGTACATACGGAGGACGATTTAGAAAATAAAATATCAACATGAGCGCGATAAAAATGGTGTTACCATTTTTACCACGCGAATTCTTTATACGGATTTTTTATATCCGTATAATTCATAATTCATTATGACACGTAACAAGAACCACAATCACAATCATAATAGTATAAAAGTGATTGTAAATACCGAGCGACCGAAGAGAAGACGGCGAAGACAGAATCGGAGACCGCCCGCATCATCATATCACGCTGTACAAACGATAATTCACGGTGGGAGCATCACACCGAACATAATGCCGAATCCGTATCCAACAACAAACAAACCCGTATATAACATCGAACCGTCTCACGGCACCGCTTCTTTTCAATCACACGTACCCGTCAACCAACCAACGGGACAAAGTACGCAAGTACCAACAAACAGACCCGAATTTACCAAACCAGCCGAGAGGAAAAGGCTTCCAGATGAGGACATATCGGGCATTCAAGAACGAATGAAAGCACATAATGAAAATATGAGAGCCATGCGCGAACACATATTCTCACGCCAAGAACCGACGGCAGGCAGAACCGGCGAAACGTCGAGCCACGAACCAATGCATCAGCCGTTTGTGCAAGCGACACAACCGCAAGCCGAACCTTCTAGAAGGTCAACAGCAACAATAATAAATCCGGAAACAGGTCGGAATATTACCAGAGGCGGAAGTACTCACAAGAAGTTAATCCGCAAGGGCTTAATGTCTAAAGAAATATAACTCTCGGTTTCGACTGCGGAAGAGGTGTGGGTGGCTGTACCGGTTTTTCGGCAGGCGCTGCGTATTTGTTAATAATGACAATATCTTTTTTACTCTTCCGTTTCGGCGGTGCGTCACTATCGGAATCGCTATCGCTTTCAATGTATTTCTTTTTCTTTTCAATCTCTTTTTGTAATCGAGCGGCTTCCGCATCATACTCTTCGTTCTTCTTACCATAAGACTCGCGTCTCTTTTCCTTTTTAGCGACCCTTTTTTGCATCGCCAACTCGTCCAAACGACGCGACTCTTCTTTCATTTGGGCAACGGTCTGACGCTTACCAATCACATTAGTTTTAAAATTATTTCGCATTTGTTCGATGCGCTCAGCGCTGAGATGCTCTTTTTTCCGTTTATCAACTTTAGACGGCGCAGCAGGCGCAGTAGCGGGTTTTTCAATACCGCCCGATTCTACGCTCACGTTATCGTCACCATCATCATCCGGAGGTTGTAGCTGCAGCTCTTTTCGAACGGGCATATATATTTAGGAAAAGAAAATAATTTACCAGAGAAATATATTTCTCTGCTAAATACATACATGGATCTGACCAAATTCAAAAGTGAGGACTCTGACGTGATACAGCGACTGTACCAAGAAACCGGCGACCCGAAGGATGCAGTGGGGACGTACGAAGAATTCATGAATTTACCGCTGAATGAGGAGTACAAAATCCGCGAGTACAGGGTCGCCAAGCTACGCCGCTTAACACAGCAGATCGACGAGGGGTATCAAATACTAATATCTAAGGATATATCAAATAACAATGTTGAATCAGCAGCAGCAGCCGGAGAACAATAAATGCGTTGTAGATGAATCGTTTCTCGTTGTGCTGGACAGCAGAAATGCAGACAGTTTTTTAAACGGGAGCATGAAAAGTAGTGTCATATACAATTTTGCGCAATCAGTGACGGAAAAAAAGGGTGCTATTCAGGTGACGTGCTGTGTGGTGAGTTTCGTATGCCCAGTGTCATTTTACCAAATCAACTATACAAATTGTATGTTATCCATTGTTCTCAATAGCACCCCGTATTTCATTCATATACCAAACGGAAACTACACTGTGCAAAAGTTCATAGCAGCCATGGTTACGTTATTACCAGCGGGATTTAGCATAACATTAAACTCTATTAACAATAAGCTAACCATGACACACACAACCTATGATTTCGAAATCATCGGTTTCCAATCAACCGTAGGCAGCGTGATGGGGTTCAACTCGTCTACGAATTATTTTAGCACTGGCAAGGTTCTCAATATGCCTTTTTGTGTCAATTTCAGTGGGCTTAATAATATCAACATTTATTTAGAAAACATCAACACGCCAAATATTGACAGTAAAAGCAAAACGAAGGGCGGTGTTATCGCAAGCGTCAACGTCAATTCACCGCCCGGTGGTGTGATTATGTATGAAAAAAAGAACAGTTTTTCTTTCGTTATTGACTATGACACACTCAACTATTTGCAGGTTGATCTCATGGACGATTTAGAGAATTTTTTAGATTTAAATAACCAAGATTGGAATCTCACACTACAATTTACGAAAAAAATAGAAAAGCAGTTTCGTTTTTCTGATACGTTCGAAGATATACTTGGAAACCCCTATCCAAAATTTCAACCGCGTGACTCATTTTAGACGAAATAAAATCTATGTTTAGATTATACAGAAAATGACAGACACTTCGCAACTCATACCGAACCAACTCGCACTCACCTCAGATGTCATGTTTTCTCTAAAACCGTCATCCGTGCGAGGGAGATCATACCGTGCATCCATCCCCGCCACAAACAAATCCGTCTTTACACCACTAGACACTGCCATTTTTTACCTTCCGTGTGGTCGCAGAAACACATATATTGATCCGACTCAGTCTTATTTACGATATACCGTTCGTAACAACGATACAACCAACGCTATGTACTTCGATAATACGGCAACCAGTGTTCTGAATCGTTTAGACGTTTTCCATGCGTCCAATCTGTTGGAATCGGTACAGCAGCTGAACGTTTTGTATTCTTATTTGTTCGATATGAATATTACAGGCAGCCAGAAATCCGGTCTTTCGTCCATGCTTGGAACCAATGTGACGATGAACTCACGAGCAGGAATCCAGCTACCCGCGGCAAATGCGACAGCCCCGTCTCAATACACGGCATGCATCCCTATTCTCAGCGGTGTGTTTGGTTTAGGCAGTGACAAGATGGTACCCGTGGGCATGCTCAACGACGATATTCGTGTAGAAATAAGTTTCGAATCTCAAACTGTTGGAATGGTCGCAACCAACGGAGCTCAAGCTGCATGGAGTATCATCGATATTCAAATGGAATTGTGTTTTGTCGAATTGAGTGATGAGGGCGAGAACATGGTTCGCAGTGTTTCATCCCCCGAAAACCCGATATATCTTCATGGCAACACATGGAGGCATTTTGTATCGTCTCTGCCCGCCAACACCAGTGGACAAGTTTCGTACCTTGTACCCGCCCGCTTTGCGTCTCTCAAGCAACTGGTTGTCTGTCCTCGCCGAGCCGCCGACACTACAAGTATTACATCATACAGTGTTTCATCACGAATCAATCCTAATTTTTCGTTTTACAATTGGCGAATCGGCAGCGCATTGATCCCGAGCAAACCGATTTATTTGGAAAATGTCAATACCACTGGTGGGTATGCCGAGGTCTTTGCCGAGCTGCAGCGTAGTTTGCATTCACTGGATAATGCGGCCAACGCGAGTGCCCTTAATTTCACGTATTTTAATGTATGTGATAATGTCGCTACAAATTTGGCAAACACGGGCGTTGTAGCTGCACAGGCGAGCGGTTCTACTGCTTGGCAAAACGCGTTTTGTATCGGCCAAGAAACAGAACTTTTCGCACAGAGAAACGATACTCTCATGAGCGGTATGAACACGTTATCGTCACAAATTTTCTTCGAGGCAACGATCAACAATGCAATTGGTGCCAACAGTTACATATTAGATTATTACGCGCAATACGATCACATTTTGTGCATCGAGGACGGAATCATGTCTGTGCGTTTCTAAAAGGTTCGAGCTAAAAATTCGTTATTGACGAAGTTTTAGCGAATTCGACGACAGATTTAGCGAAGCTAAATTTGTCGTCTCATAGGGATTTTTTTATCAACCTATCTTATAATGGCATACGGGCAGAAATCTACAGGTGAAAACCGCTACGGACAAAAGTCGAGGGGACACGGGGCTTACGGAGTAAAACATGCACACAAGTCCAAAAGGGGAACGGCGACAATACCCGAAGGGCATACGCCTAGTCCGACAAAGATGGCAGCACATGAGATTGGCAATTTCGGAATGACGCATCAACACCATGGTCATTGGTAATTTATTTATACGGATTATTTTATCCATATAAATTATGAGTTTAACGTCCTAGAGACGTTAAACGAATTCGTTATGCGGATTTTTTTATCCGCATAACATATAAAACATGGCAGCGAGCGAACTAAGTGCAAATATGAATTCAAGAAGCTACACGCTATTTATTAGCAGTAGCGATAAGGTCAGTGGAAATAATAACAGCGCCACTTATAATATCAATTGGGACGATTTTTTACCGCGCGATTACAGCGTTTATAAGATGGGTTTTTCATTTCAATCTGGCGGCGGGAATTACAAAGATACGGCGATAACTCAATTCTCTTCGAGTATAGTGGGTTATATAGTTGGCAACCAGCTATACGTCAACGGGCTTACGGGGTCAAATTATCTATCAGCAGGGCAGACGGTGAGCATAACCAACGGCAGTGTTTCTCAGTGTCTGATCACAAAAGGTACTAACGTTCAAAACGGGTCAGTAACTCTTTCGCAGTCTGTTTTACCGGCAAATACATTTCAGGGGTACTCTATCGGTACGAGTTTGTATGTAACGAGTGGTACGCCTTTAGTCGGGGTGCCGATTATTTCGTCTGCAGGCGCGGTCAGTATGACAGGGTCATCGAATCCTTATACATTACCTGCATCCATCAATTCACCGGCAGTCACGGCATCTGTCAGTCCAATTTCTGTGACAGGACTTATTGGTGTGTCGATCACAGCGAGTGTTTTACCTACGCAGCAGATCACAGGAAGCATCACTGGTACAACTCTTACTGTATCTGCAATCAATCAGGGGACTCTTTCTCTAGGCACGAGTTTATTGGGGGCAGTTTCCGGAACGCTGACGACATGTACCATCACAGCCATTCTAACGGGAAATGGCGGAGCCGGCACCTATACCGTAAGCGCCAGTCAAACGCTCGCATCGACGACTATTTACACTAATGGTATCAATTCGTGCAGTCTCAACGTGTCTGCAAGCACGGGTTCAGCAATCACGAGCGGAATGGTTATATCCGGCAGCACATTACCGAATGAAACAATCGTCTCTTTTGGTGGTACTGGTAATGGCGGCACAGGAACATACCCACTCAATATAGCAGCGCAATATATCGCATCAACCACCTTCACAGGGGCGAGTGATATTTTAACCGTCACAGCTACGACTAACGCAGTTAATATGATCCCCGGCATGCCTATTTTCGGTACCGGAATAGCAGATGGAACAATAATAGTATCCGCTATCAGCGCGACGAATGGCCTAGGCACATATACCGTAAGTGTATTTCAAGCCGTCGCATCAACTACAATCACGTCCACGCAGAGCGTTTTTACTGTCACTGCGGGGTCAAATATAGCAGTAAATAAAGTGTATTACAATGGGGCAGCATACACGACACCGCTTACTATAACAGGGTTGGGGACAGGTACCGGTGGCACAGGAACGTATAGCATTCTGACAAGTACGCTCATAGCAAGTACGTCATTTTACACGAATCAAACGTATGGAATCCCTTTCATAACACAATCTTCCGTAGTTTATTCGGGCGTGAAAATTGTTATGAATACATTAGGGAAATCGTACAGTTTCGATACGTCAACCATGGGCACGAGTAATATCATTGGCTACGCACAGCGTGATATGCAGACATCAACTAGTAACTCAAACAGTTTCGCAGCATTCTATTTGCAATTTCCACCGAAAACGATCAATCGCCCGAATCAAAATTTAATCAACATACAGTTATACAATTTAAACAACAATTTGCTGCTTACAGACACGACTGCCGCGGGCGTACCAGTTGGCGACTGCACGCCCTATACGCTGATAATGGAATTCACACCGATACCCGACAGCCTTATTCAAACGCAACGATACTAGAGAAATAAATATCTCGTCTTATTAAGAGATGTACAAATACACAAATTCAACGTATTTAGTGGATAAATCGCTAAGCGGCATCGAAACAATTAGCGACGGAGCTGGTACTATCATAAGTCAAGGAACTGTTACTGCAATCAATCTGAGCATTAGCGGGAGCATAACCGTACCAGACAACAGCATACCAATCAGCGCAATCATTGGCGATTCGGCAACTCAGGCCGGATTGCAGGCGGCGATAAACACATTAAACAGCCAAGTCGCGACTATAAATGCAGATTTGTCTCAGTTCAGTTTCGATAATGACAGTGGACTCGTAGTCAACGAGAATTTTATAGCAAACAACGGTTTTTCAGCCAAAGATGCGATTTTTACTAATATGCCGGTTGTTGGAGGAGAGGCACTAATCACTGCAAAAACGGTATCAGATACCTATGTAACCAAATCGACATACAGTACATTGAGCAGCACCGTATCAACCCTATCGACAGCACAGACTAGTTTGTCTTCGACAGTCTCAACCCTATCAACTTCGCAAAGTAATTTGTCTTCGACAGTTGGCACAGTAAGCAGTAGCCTTAGCACACTAAGGAGCACCGTCTCAACCCTATCGACAGGGCAGACAAGTTTGTCGTCGACGGTAACTACAGTTTCTAATTTTCTAAATACATTTTATACCACAAATACAGAATTTTTCGATTACACGAGCGACACAGGGCTTATCATTACACAAAATGCAGTAACACAAAGCATTTCTGCACAGGGCTATGTCAATCTTTTCCAAGGCGCACAGGTTGTGGGAGGGCTAACGGTAGATAGTCTAAACAATATCCCGAGCAGTAAAATTCATTATCTGGTAAACGTATCGAGTGATATCCAAGCACAAATTAATGGGGCTTACGCAGCGGCGAGCGGAGCGAGCGCAGGGGCGGCTGGCGCGGGGGCTGCTGCAGCATTGGCGCAAACGACAGCAACGGCCGCCGCCACTGCAGCCGCGGCAGCACAAGCGAGCGCGGACGCGGCGGCAGCGAGCGCAAAATCAGCAAACGACAATGCCAATTCTGCGCACACCGCCGCATCCAATGTCCAAACAAATCTCAATAACGTTATTGATCAGCACTGCGCGCATTTTTCATCAACCGCAGCGAGCCAAACCGAGAGAACCTACTGCGGGGGGTTATTCAATGTGATACCCGGAACACAAAATACGGACGCAGAATTTTATGTGGGGAGTTCACCCGATACATGGACGACTCAAATTTTGGCGAGCACGGGAACTGTCGTCTCTAGCGGTTTTAAAATCGGCAATATGGTGACGGAAGCCTTAGGGTCACTTGTTACCAGCCCGCTTACGATCGACAAAAACGGAAATATAACGACAATTACCGGAAATGTCACATGTGGAAATGTGACGGCAACTGGAAACATTAGCGGCGGAAACCTAATATCAACCGGAGTGACTACATCCGTCACCCTAAAATGCGTCGATATCGTCGCTGGTAAAACAACCTTCAAAGTCGATAACTACGGAAATATCACGAATACTGGAAACATATATACAAACAATATAATTTCAACAAATATAGCTGCTACAGGTGGCATTTCGTGTTCTAATTTCGGAGTTTATAATCCGGCGACACCAGCAGTACCGCAATGTAGAATCGATCTTAATGGGAATATTTCAACAAACGGAATGATAACGGCGACATCTGGGATTCAAATTACAAACGGATCGAACATCATAAAAAGCAATGGTATCAACACTGTAATCGGGGACATCGGTAGCACAGTACAGATATTTGGTAAACTGATAACTTATGACGTACTAGAAACAGCGCTTACTGTCGATAAAATATACCAAGGACAGAACGAGAATATTTCTATGTCTATGTTGGAAGCCGTTAATTATAAGCCGTCATGAATTTTATATCCTTATAATATATGCCTATCAGTTGTAACAAATTATACACAACCGCAATACATGGACGATTCGGAGTATTTAACGATACAGTCAATAATATCACAGCGAGCTCAACATTACAAGGGAACGTCTACATAAAAAACAATCTGTTAATAAATGGGCAAACCATAACGTACGCGGAATCGATACCACCATTAACAAGCAATCAATGCATTATAACAGGACAGGCAAACGACTGGTTAAACGGAGAATACGTCGTGAGTTCGTCTAACGGTTCAGCGAGTGCATATTACATTTTCGATAAAGCGCCGACCGTCTTCGAAATGGCCAACAATGATTGGGTTCAGATTCTCATTGAGCGGCCAACTGTAATCACTGGATACTCAATTCAGTTACCTACAACAGCAGTATATACAAACAAACCGACATCGTGGACTTTCCAAGGTTCTAATGACACAATAACATGGATGAATTTGCACACAGTGACAAACAATAATACCTTAGCATATAATGCAGTACCCGTGAATTTTTCATTTACAAACACTACACCATATTATTATTTTCGTTTCACGGTTCTCAACCTTACTGTAACAGTTGGAATTCAAGATATTTCAATCGTAGCAACAACGACATTGTTATCGACGCCGCCGAGCGATTGTACGCTTTATAACAGCGGAAAATCCACTCTTACGGATTGTTCAGTAAACGGAATTGTAAATTTTCAAAACACGCCGACGATAAATGGTAATGTACTCATCACACAAACGGATGTCAACAACACATATTTAAAGCAAACAGATGCAAACAACATCTATTTAAAAATCGCAGACAAATCCACGACGACATCGTACGGGCAGCTAATCGTTTTCAATGACATTTCTGTGAATGGAAACATCATGCACAAGACCTTTTATACGACCCCTATGCCTTTTCCAACAACTGGTACAGTGATATCGTCTCAGTCACAATATTACGCAATTTATCAATTCAATTCAAACGGGACATTCACACTGAATCAACCAACAACTATGAATTACTGTATTGTAGGATCGGGAGGTACAGGCGGCAATGCAAATGGAAACGGAAGTATGACCGTTCAAGTCACTGCACTTCAGCTAACACAATTTCGCGGATTCATAAATGGTTCTGTTTTAACCGTGCAATCCATCGTCGGCGCGGGGATCATCGCTTTAAAAAATCAATTCAACAATGGGGCGGGCATACCATCCGGAACACTGGCGGGAACAGGTGTTCAATCGGGAACGATGATTTTATCTCAAATATCGGGAAACACAGGGGGCATCGGCACATACAACGTTTCGATATCACAAATTACCAATTACTGCTGTGGAGGCGGGGGTGGCAGTGGTGGTCAAGTGGTTACTGGTTCGACTTTGTTTCCAGCAGGTACGTACTATATCACGCTGTCAAGTACTGGTACGTCCGTTTTATCAGGAAATGGCATAACCATAACAGCTGCCAGCGGTAACAATGGCACAACACCAGGGGACGGCGCAATGGTTCAAACGGGGGCATTGAGCCCCGATTCGCAAACATATAACGTTGGTGGTAGCGGAAGCAGCCTTTTCCAACCAGGGACTTATTGGTACCCCGGCACAGGATATCAGGTAACGATCGGGACAAACACATATACGTTTGCAGCTGGAGGCAGCGGCGGAAGTTGGGGCGCATCAGCCAATGTGGTTTCGTCGGCAGCAAATACGGGAAATGGTGGTGGCGGCGGCGGAAACGGTACGTACGGATTTTTTAACGGCGGATCTGGTGGAACCGGTACGGTCTTAGTTTGGTATCCAGATGCACCTTTTCATTTCACAAGCAGTGTTATGGTACCAACTCTGTTGGCTACTGATATTCAAACAGCGGGAAACTTGTATTTATCCGGAAATATCAACAGCACGCCCGTCACAAAAATAAATTATCTATCCAACGTCACAACAGATATCGCTGGCACTTTTACTACTATTCAATCCAACGTGAGTACACTATTGACGAATAGTGTAGACACCGTTTCAGACCAAACCATAAACGGTAACAAAACATTTTCGGGAAATACCAACCACACGGGCGTGACAGATTTCAATAACAGCGTCTTTACAAATAGAAACACAATATATTTATCGTATGATGGGGATACAAACCATTATTTGCAATATAACGGAACTTATGACGGTGCATATTTGGCAGGTTATACCAGTGTTGTTCTCGGCTTAACTGGATATTCACCAAATCTCGTTGTCAGTAGTGCAGGAACGGCTATAAGCGGGGGTTTATCAGTCACGGGGGGAGTAACGTTTTCAGTCGCACCAATGATCGGGTCAAATACTGTAGCGACTCTACAAGATGTGGCCGGCAATTATGCTCGACTAACGAATTTCAGTGCACTGAGTACAACAGTCAGTAATCTGTCGTCGGCATTATCAACAACCAACGTTTCCACAACGTCAATGAGCACTCTGCTAAGTACACATACGGCGAACGTCGCATCACTCAGCACAGCAATCAGCACAACCAACGTATCCGCAACGTCAATGAGCACACTATTGACAACGCATACGGGAAATGTCACTTCACTTTCGACAGCAATCAGCACAACCAACGTATCCGCAACGTCGATGAGTACACTATTGGCAACGCATACGGGAAATGTCACTTCACTTTCGACAGCAATCAGCACAACCAACGTATCCGCAACGTCGATGAGTACACTATTGGCAACGCATACGGGAAATGTCACTTCACTTTCGACAGCAATCAGCGCAACCAACGTATCCGCAACGTCGATGAGTACACTATTGGCAACGCATACGGGAAATGTCACTTCACTTTCGACAGCCTTAACAGGGTACACAGGAACAACAGCAATGTCAACGTCAATTTCAACTGCAATATCGTCACAAAATTCAACGATGTTGTCGAATGTCACAAGTCTCAGTACCGCGGCATCAACGGCTTTGTCATCCGCCATCAGCACTCAAAATAGTAGTATGATTTTAACAACCGGATCGTTATCAACTGTGATATCATCGCACACGAGCAGTCTGACATCTTTATCGACCGCTGTAGCTGGATACACGACAACAGCAATGTCAACATCAATTTCAACTGCAATATCGTCACAAAATTCAACGATGTTGTCGAATGTTACGTCACTAAGCACCGCGGCATCAACGGCTTTGTCATCCGCCATCAGCACTCAAAATAGTAGTATGATTTCAACAACCGGATCGTTATCAACTGTGATATCATCGCACACAAGCAGTCTGACATCTTTGTCAACCGCTGTAGCAGGATACACGACAACAGCTGTTTCAACAAGCATCAGTACCGCAATATCGACACAAAATTCAACGATGTTGTCGAATGTTACGTCACTAAGCACCGCGGCATCAACGGCTTTGTCATCCGCCATCAGCACACAAAATAGCAGTATGATTTCAACAACGGCATCCCTCTCAACCGTTCTAGGAACGCATCTCACGTCAACAGCCGTTTCAACAAGCATCAGTACAGCAATATCGACTCAGAATTCGACAATGCTATCGAGCGTTACGTCGCTCAGTACGGGAGTTTCAACCGCAATTAGTAGCACAAATTCAACGCTAACATCGAGTGTTACGTCACTAAGCACCGCGGTATCAACGAATTTGTCATCGTATGCAACAACGAGTTCGCAGACCAATTATGGTCATTTGTCAGACGAAAATATTTTCCATGGGGTTCAAAGGTTTCATAACACTGTCCTATTTGCGAATGACGATGGTCGCAGTCCTGCGCCAGTGATAAATTCGTATCTTAATTATAATCAATCAGGGGGGAACCTCAATCTGTCAAATGCCATGATGTGTATTGGTAACCAAAACGACACCAGTCATTATTTAAAATACACAAATGTTGGGGGGCAGGACGGTGTCGTTTTGGCAGGATATGCCAGCCTTAATTTCAAACTAACCAGTGCATCGATTTCAAACAACCTAATGATAAATGCAGCGGGAACAACGGTAAATGGGTCTATGATAGCTAACAACAATTTCTCGGTCGGAGGGACATCGACTTTTAGCTCTGTAACCATAAACGGCACTTCTACTATCAATGGGACAGCAACATTCGCCGACATTCATGTAACGACACTGCCAGCAAAGGACACATCGACTGGTGTCGCGTCGACCGCTTATGTTCGTAAAGTTTGCATCGCAGGATCTCTTGGTGTTAGCAGTAATGGATATATTGGTGGTTTTCCTATTTTCGGAAGTGTCTCAGATTTATCTGTTATTGGGGTAGGTGGGCGAGTTGATATTGTAACACTTATGCCGGGGTGGTCAGTGATACTTTATTCTGGGATAGGATACACAGGTTCATCCGCAATAATCGAGAACAGAAACACGGGCATTTTAACTGCTCGTTTAAATTCTCTGGCTATAGGTGGAACTGATGTATGCACATTACGAGGATATTCATCTGGTAATACTTTTACGGTAACTGCATTTTTAAGTGGGGGTTCGTTTGGGGCTAATTACATGATTGATAATCCATGGACTGGACAAGTGGCTGATATTCTTGTTACAGATCAATTGACAGGAAGTGGTCATGTAGGAACATATCGAATATATGGTACATGGAACTATTGTACAGGAGATGGAACAAAACCCGCGGTGTTTACATGTTTCCAATTCGGGAATGGGAGCGACAGCTGGTATTCGATAAAAGTTTATGATTCGAATGGATTAGAATACACGACAAATATTTCGTAGGTGTTTAATCAAATTAAATCTCGTCATAATCTAATATGTTACTGGATTTATTTTGCTGTCTTCTCGGTTTCTTATCGGTGAAAAACAACGAGGCTAAAATCGTACCAAAGCGTGAGTCATTTACAAAAAAACGGTTGTCAATGACACGGAGTAACTCAGCGGAATCTTTAAAGAAGCGGGGTTCGAACTCATCCATGGAAAACACGCGATATTTCTAACCAGCTATAAACCACAACCACAGCGTTTCAAGTTTCAAAATATCAGGGGCTTGCCATTTTGCAGCCATCTCATATTCTTCGGTCTCAGGGTATATTTTGTGACGACGAAAGAGTGAAAAATTCTGTATTTTAGCTTTCGTGGGTGCGCAGGTTATTTTCACGTGTATTTCCGGATTTTCCGGTATTGAAATTTCTAGCATTATATATAATGCCATTTAAAAAAATTACGTTCGATGCCGTACAAAAGGAGTACAAGCCCCTACTAACGGAAAAGCAAATTGAATGGATTTATTTGTGTTTAGTTGGAGTTATTACTGAGAAAAACAACAGCACTCTACGTGATTTGGCTTACCGCGGGAAAAGGAAGGACGTTTAGCATATAAAAATCTCTGGATATTATACGGAATGTCGAATCCACCACAACCACTAGACGAATCGAATCTACAGAATACCCTTCTAGCTATCCCCGCTAAATTCACTCTTGCGAACAGCAGCATCATCAACCAGATCATCCGATTGGTGAATGCGAAATTCTGCGGCGTGTCTCTTTACGAGCATCGCACAGATCCGAGTTTAATATTATTTTTGTGTGATTGTGTGGAACAATCATTTACCGACCCGAAGGCTAAAAAAGTGGACAAAAAGGCCATGGTTAAAAAGATAATTCTCATTTTGGTACCTGCCATGACCCCCGACGAAATGACGGCTGTCGATTCTATCGTAGAGTTTCTGCATTCTAGCAACAGCATCGCCGGAGCCATCGAGGAAGAAGTAGTAGAAATCGCAAAGCCCTTTTTAAGTAGGGTAGCCTCTTCGTTTCGCAAAGCTATTGGATGTTAGAAGGAAGCCCGTTAGTAGAGCAGTCAATGCACATAATTCAGTCTTTAAGATGGTAAGTCATATCACACACCAACCTGTATTTTATAAACTTTTAGCAAAGACAGTGTTACTTAAAAGCGGGATACCACTGAAAGCTATACTGTTGATTCTCGTATTCATTTAAATTTTCTAGGTAGTATGTATACTTAGAAAATGTTTGGCTATTTAGCGACTGGTTTGGTGAGCGGTGTGGGGGCGTTTCTTTTTACGTATTACTTTTATGAGTATCGGATCGCTAATGACAAAAAGGAAATCGACCGTTTACGTGAATCGTATTTCGATGACCTAAAGATGTTGAAAGAACAGATTCATCGCTTCGATAATCATCACAGAATTTCTTGTAAGGCTACTGGGCGGAGACCATCGAAATGTGAGAATGTTGTATTGGGGGAGTAGACATGGCGGGGAAATGGAAAAATAACATAAAACAATGTGAAACTAACTAACCTTATTTCCGCTATTTCCGCTATTTCCGCTATTTCCGCTTTTTTCAAGGTATCTATACAAATTTGAATTCTCATGGAGGACTTTTGAAAAAGCGGAAAAAGCGGAAATCGAGGAAATAGTGGAAATAATTATAAGTATGATAATTTACAAACACAACAAAACTATTCTAATCTTTTTCGCGGTTTTATGTATTATGTTGGTTGAATGTGATAAACGAGGAGGGTGATTGATAGTATTGTACATGGGTTGGGTGGATTGGGTGGCTGGGGTGGCTGGGGTGGCTGGGGCTTAAATGGAACTTTTATTCTCTACGGTGGAAAATGAAAATAGAAGAAAATGAGTTGTCGGTTTCTGAAACAAATGTTTGATTTAAGCCCCAGCCACCCCAGCCACCCCAGCCACTTCTTATTTTAGTTGGTTTCGGTCTTTATGTTGGTTTTATGTATTTTTTACGCGAAAGTTTTTTAAACCTGACCTGACCTTTGTGTCGTGTTTCGGTGTGTGTATATAGTATACGTTTTTTTGCTGCGTGTGTCGTGTGTGTGTGTGGGGGGGGTGGCATCGAATGTTCGAAATCGGTTTGAGGCTTCACATCGATTTCGAAGCTTTTTTTGTGTGGGCGAGGGGCGAAGCCCCGAGACAAGAA
>Ga0228701_1001181_pt1 | contig 18481 bp, 18 predicted proteins | sample McNCre117_Aug_MG_2_FD_178017 | JGI IMG/M metagenome (GOLD analysis project Ga0228701, IMG submission 178017) | Freshwater microbial communities from McNutts Creek, Athens, Georgia, United States - 11-17_Aug_MG | ecosystem: Environmental > Aquatic > Freshwater > Creek | place: USA: Georgia...
TAGCACTTGGTCAGCTTGCAACAGCAGTCTGACAAAAGTTACAGCTATCAGGAGTGGTAGTTCAGTTGGTTAGAATACCGGCCTGTCACGCCGGGGGTCGCGGGTTCGAGTCCCGTCCACTCCGCCAGAAACGAGAAACCCTTGTAAGTCATTGATTTACAAGGGTTTTTTCTTTTCTAATTTTTCATCTTCACCGCATGTTTTCACCGCATGTTCTCGATCAGTGAAGTTGCACTAGCTTTGCTTAACGTTGGATCTCTTCATCAATCAGTTGAAAGAGCTCGATAGATAGATGCTTTGCTGATCTTGTACTCAGACATGAGATCCATGATCTTGGTCCCTTGATCTCGCTTTGCGCGCACTTCAAGCACTTGTTCATCGGTCAATGAATGTTTGCGTCCAAACTTGATTCCCTTGCGTTTGGCTAACTCGATTCCTTGCACTTGTCGGTCTTTACGCAGGTCATTTTCAAAATTTGCGATAGCTCCAAGCATCGTGAACAGAAGCATTCCAGTTGGCGTTGATGTATCAATCTGCTGGTCAAGCACTGCAAGCTTCACTTGCTTGTCTTCGAGTCTTCGCATGATGTTTAGAAGGTCACGTGTAGAGCGTGCAAGACGGTCTAACTTTGTGATGACAAGTAAATCACCATCACGCACGTAATCAAGGCAAAGCTGAACTTTGCTATGCGCTCATCTTTGTAATAGTCATTTATAAAAGTAGCTCTGTGAACTCGCACGTCACCAAACGCATATCGTTGAATCCCACTAATCAAAATTTCAACGCAAGCACTAGCGCACTCAGCATCAGTTGCAAGGAAAGTGTTGAGCTTTCGTGCTCGAATCAACTTGCCAATTTCTACAGCAGCATCTTCACTGCCACCATGAGACTCCAACACCACACTGTTCATGTGGAGTGTCTTCTTTGACTCATCTAGCTGCTTGAGAGCATTTTTGAAGTCAGTCAAGTCTTTAGGTGTTATTTCTTTTTCAATACGAATCGTGACTTCTTGAGTGCTCAGATATGGTTCGTAGATGACTGTTGAGTAGCAAGTTGAAAAAGTAAAGAAAGCAAGAGCAATACAGAAAAGTGTCTTTACACAAGACTTCAAATTGGTTTTCATTGAAATATTGTTTCGTCAAGTGACTTCAAGATCAGAGAAGTTACTAATCTTGACAACACCATCCGGGAAGCGTGCAACCACCTCCAGCTCTCCGCCCATTGCTTCAATGTGACTGCGAAGGGTGGACAAGTACATGTCGGTGCGCTTTTCAAGTTTTGCGACAGCTGGTTGTTGAATATGAAGGACTTCAGCAAGCATTTTCTGAGACAAGCCTCGTGCCTGACGCAACTCGTGAAGTGGCATTTCAGCCAGCATTGCGATTGCTTTCGCTTCGGCGCGTGCTTGAGATTGGGGCGTCATATTTGCCCGCAAGCTGGCGAATTTCTTAGTCATCTAACAGCCCTTCCTTTTTTAGTTGTTCAAGATGTTCGTCATAAAGTCGGTCGGCAATGGGCACATGTGTTGTGTACCAACGGCCATTGCCTGTTTTGTCTCCGCCAATCAGCAAGATTGCGGATCGTCTAGGGTCGAATGCGTAAAGCGTGCGCAGTGGGTGCCCGTCGTGCTGTGTTCTCAACTCTCGCATGTGGCTGTGTTTCGACCCGTTGATGCCGCTGCTATGAGGAAAGCCTAGTGAAGGCCCTCGTGCTTCCAGCAGTTGAACGGAGGCTGCAAGGGAGATTTGCTCGTCCTCCGTCAAACTGGACCACCAGCTCTCGAATTCATCGGTGTACTCAACGTCCCACATGAGAAAAATATATCCTTCGTGGAATATTCTGTCAATGGAATGTTTTTGAAGGTAGTTAGCTGCGCAAAGCCACCAACCCCGAGGCCAGTGCGGTGCCGACCACAATCACCACACCGCAGCCCATCATCCAGGGGGTGACCACCTCGTCGAGCACCACCACGCCAATCACATTGGCAAAGACGGGAATCAGGTAGGTCACGGTCATGGCGCGTGCGGGGCCGGTGCTGGCCATCAGCCGAAAGTACAGCACATAGGCCAAAGCGGTACACAGCAAGCCCGCCACACCCAGCGACACCCAGGCATGCAGCGGAGGCATGTCGGTGGGCCATGTCAGCAGGGCTGGCAGGCACAGCCCCAAGCTTGCCCCCCACAAGCTGCCGCTGGTAGTCACCATCGAGGGCACACCTTGCAAGTACTTTTTGGTGAAGCTGCCGGCTAAGCCGTAGCACAGGGTAGCCACCAAGCAGGCCGCCACAGCCAGTCCAGAGCCACCGGGTTTGAACGATATGCCGCCGGGCACATCGATGGCCAAGAACACCACACCTGTGAATCCCAAGGCCAGCCCAAGCGCGCGCGACGCATTGAGTTTGTCGCCCAGCCAATACCAAGCGATGAGGGCGCCAAACAGCGGCGTGGTGGCGTTCAAGATAGAGGACAGACCGGTGCTGATGGACATCAGCGCGTAGGCATAGCACGCGAACGGAATGCCCGAGTTCAACAAGCCAGAGGCAAAGGTGCGGCGCCAGTTCGCACGCAGCAGTGGCAACTCGCCGCGCCACAGCAAGATCGGCAGCAGCATGAGTGCGGCGCAAGTCACGCGCACCCAGGCCGTGGGAAAGGTGCCAAATGCATGCGCGCCTTCGCGCATGAACAAAAACGAAGAACCCCACAGCAAGGCCAGCAACACAAACTCAGGCACCCACGCCCGCCAAGGCAGCGAGGCTTCGTTCATGCGTGCGCGGCTTCCAGGTGCAGCAAGGCTTTTTTGCGATCCAAGCCGCCAGCGTATCCTGTCAACGAGCCATTGGCGCCCACGATCCGGTGGCAAGGCACGATCACGCTCCAGGGGTTGCGTCCAATGGCCGCACCCACGGCACGCACGGCCTTGAGATTGCCAATGTGTTGCGCGATGTCGCCGTAGGTCACGGTGTGGCCGTAGTCCACGCTTTGCAGCGCTTGCCAAACTGCGCGCTGAAACGGTGTACCCCAAGCGGGGGACAAGGGCACATCAAATGTGGTGCGCTGGCCGCTGAAGTATTCGTGCAGTTGCTGTGCAGCTTTCTGCAAGATGGGGTGTTGGGGGGCGTCCACCCAGCCTGAGGTGTTGGGCCAATGCTGCTGCCCGATGAACCAAACGCCCGCCAAACCTTGCGCGTTGGCGGCCAATAAAACATCGCCAAGTTCGGTGTGAACTTGATGCTGCATGAGGGGCGTTGACAAGGGCTTCATGGTGAGTCTTTCAGGCTTTTGAACATCATAGTGTGCAAGGGCCAAGTGCAACCTTGGCTCTTTACAATCATCGCTATGCAAGTCAATGCCTCTATTTTTAAAGCCTATGACATCCGTGGTGTTGTTCCCTCGACCCTGAATGTCGACGTGGCCGAAGCCTTAGGCCGCGCCTTTGGCACACACGCTGCTGCTTCTGGCGAAACCACTGTGGCCGTGGGGCGTGATGGCCGCCTGAGTGGCCCCTCCCTGGTCGACGCCCTCATTCGTGGCTTGGTCGCTGCGGGTGTGCAGGTGATTGATGTGGGCGCCGTCACCACGCCCATGCTGTACTTTGCGGCCAGCACCCTGTGCAAGAGCGGCATTCAAGTGACGGGCAGTCACAATCCCAAGGACTACAACGGTTTCAAAATGGTCTTGGGTGGTCGTGCCATTTATGGCGATGAAATTCAAGGCTTGCGCGAGATCATGCAAGCCGACAGCTGGACACTCAAAGCGGGTGGCAGCGTCAAGAAGGTGGATGTGACGGCCGACTACGTGGCCCGCATCGTCGGCGATGTGCGCTTGAGCCGACCCATGAAAGTGGTGGTCGATTGCGGCAACGGCATTGCGGGGGCCACAGCACCCGGTATCTTCCGTGCCTTGGGTTGTGAAGTGATTGAGTTGTTCAGCGAAGTCGATGGCAATTTCCCCAACCACCACCCCGACCCCAGCAAGCCGGAGAACTTGAACGACGTCATCCAAGCTTTGAAAAACACAGGCGCCGAATTGGGCTTGGCGTTTGATGGCGATGGCGATCGTTTAGGCATCGTCACGAAAGACGGCGAAACCATTTACCCCGACCGCCAAATGACCTTGTTTGCACAAGACGTGTTGTCACGCGTGCCCGGCGGCGCGATTGTGTTTGACGTCAAGTGCTCGCAGCGTTTGGCGCCTGCCATTCGCGCAGCAGGCGGTCAAGCCCTGATGTTCAAAACAGGTCACTCGCTCATCAAAGCCAAGATGAAAGAAGTCGATTCGCCCTTGGGCGGCGAGATGAGCGGCCACATCTTTTTCAAAGAGCGTTGGTACGGGTTTGACGACGGCACCTACGCCGGTTGCCGCTTGCTCGAAATCGTCAGCCGAAGCCCCGATGCCAATGCCGTGCTGAACGCTTTGCCCACCAGCTTCTCCACCCCTGAGTTGAACGTGGGTTGCGCCGAAGGCGAACCACACCGCTTGAGCGCTGAGCTGCAACACATCGTGTCATCAGGCGAACTGCCTTCGCCCGAATTCAAGCCCGAAGCCTGTGTGATTGATGGCCTGCGCATTGACTGGGCCGATGGCTTTGGCTTGATTCGCGCGTCTAACACCACGCCTGTGCTGGTGCTGCGTTTTGAAGGCCAGACCCAAGCGGCACTCGACCGCATTGAGCACGACATGTTGGTGCTGCTGCGCCGCGTCAAGCCCGACGCCAAGTTTCAAGAGGCAGCGCATTGAGCGTGCGCGACAGACAAGCACCGTTGAAGGTGCTCATCGTCAAGCTCTCGTCACTGGGCGACGTGGTGCATGCCATGCCCGCGGTGATGGACATTCACGCTGCGTTTCCCAATGCCCAGATTGACTGGGTGGTAGAGCGTGGCTTTGCTCCTTTGGCCGCGCGTTGTGCGGCGGTGCACCGCGTGATTCCGTGTGACCTGCGCCGCTGGCGCAAAGCATTTTTCAACGCCGACACCCGCGCCCAAACTCGCACCGAGTGGCAAGCCTTCAAAGCCGATTTGCAGCAAGAAGCGTATGACGTCATCGTCGATCTGCAAGGCCTGACCAAGTCGGCGTTGGTGGCGTGGTTGGCGCGCAAAGCCAAGGGCGGCAAGCGCTACGCCTTGGCCAACCGCACCGATGGCTCGGGCTACGAGCGCCCCACACGCTGGGTGGCCGATGTGGCTGTGCCCATCACGCCGCACGTTCACGCCGTGGCGCGTGGCCGCATGTTGTGCGCCCAAGCCTTGGGCTATGACGTGCCTGCGCACTTGACCTATGGCTTGGGCCACGCGGCGGCGCAACGCAAACCCCTGGTCGCCTTGGTGCACGGCACCTCGCGGACCGACAAAGAATGGCCTTTGTCGCATTGGCATGAGGTGGGGCTGCGTTTGAAGCAACAAGGTTTTGATGTGGTGTTGCCGCATGGCAATGAGGCTGAGCGCATTCGCAGCGTCGCCATGGCCGAGATGCTGCCCGGTGCCCAGGTGTGGCCCCGTTTGTCTTTGGATGACTTGACCACCGAGATGGCCCAATGCACAGGCGTGATTGGCGTCGACAGTGGCTTGAGTCACATTGCTGTCGCACTCGATTTGCCGCATGTTCAGATTTACAACTTTGACACGGCTTGGCGCACGGGCCCCGAAGGTCTGTTGCACCAAAACAGCGTGACCGATTGCCCCACGCCCAGCGTGGACGCGGTGTGGCAAGCGTGGACGCATTGCCTGGAAGCCAGCCAAACACACCAAGGAGCAGCGTTGTGATGCGCATGCTGTACACCTGCGCCATGTGGGCCTTGCAACCACTGTTGCGTCGCAAGTTGCAGCGCCGTGGGCGTGATGAACCCGGCTATTTAGAAGCCATCCCTGAACGTTTTGGGCACTACACCCAAGCCCCCGCACAAGCCACTGAGCCGCGTTTTGTGTGGGTGCATGCGGTGTCTTTGGGTGAAACCCGTGCAGCCGCTGTGTTGTTGCAAACTTTGCGCGAGGCGCAACCTGGTGTGCGCATTTTGCTGACCCACGGCACGGCCACTGGTCGTGCACAGGGCCGTAGCCTGTTGCAGCCTGGCGATGTGCAGGTGTGGCAGCCTTGGGACACACCTGCAATCGTGCAACGGTTCTTGGGTCATTTCAAGCCGTGCTTGGCCGTGGTGCTCGAAACAGAAATCTGGCCCAACTGGGTGGCGCAATGCCGCCAAGCGCAACTGCCCATGGTGTTGGTCAATGCCCGCCTGAGCGAAAAAAGCCTGCAGCAAGCCCTGCGCCTGTCGTGGCTGGCACGCCCTGCCTACGCAGGTTTGCATGCGGTGTGGGCCCAAACCGAAGACGATGCCACCCGTCTGCGTGCGCTTGGTGCCAAGGTGCAAGGGGTGTTGGGCAACCTCAAGTTCGATGCCAAACCCGATGGCCAGCAGTTGGCGCAAGCGCTGGTCTGGAAACAGCAACTGCAACGCCCAGTGGTTTTGCTCGCCAGCTCGCGCGAAGGCGAAGAGGCCCTGTGGCTCGATGCCTTGCAAGCCCTCAAAGACAACCCGCTGGATGCGCAAGACCATGTCAACGCCGTGCATTGGCTGGTGGTGCCGCGCCACCCGCAGCGCTTTGACGAGGTGGCTCAGGCCATTGCGCAACGTGGCTGGACTGTGTCACGCCGCAGCCGCTGGACCAATGGACCAGACCTGGCACAACAAGATGATGTGAACACAGTGTGGCTAGGCGACTCGCTGGGTGAGATGGCGCTGTATTACGGCTTGGCTGACGCTGCGCTGCTAGGCGGCAGCTTTGAACCTTTGGGTGGCCAAAACCTGATTGAAGCCACCGCCTGTGGCTGCCCTGTGCTGATGGGGCCGCACACCTTTAACTTTGCAGAGGCGGCTGAATTGGCGCTAGAAGCCGGCGCTGCCTTGCGGGTGGACGATATGGCGCACGCGGTGACCACAGCCTTGCAAATGGTGCGCTTTGGCCCGGATGAAAACGCCCATGTGGCGGCGTGCTTGGCTTTTACCCAGCAGCACCGAGGTGCTGCGCAGCGCACGGCACAGGCGCTGCTGCCTTACCTTCAACCCTCGAGGGCTTAAGGCGCCAACAAGCTGTTGATGGACTGCAAGTCCTCAGGCGTCAAGGTGCCTGCAGCTTGGCGCAGTTTCAAATTGCCCACCAACACGTCGTAGCGTGCTTTGGCCAAATCGCGCTTGGTTTGGTAGAGCTGACTTTGCGAGTTCAACACATCAATGTTGATGTTCACACCCACCGAGTAGCCGAGTTTGTTGGCATCCAAGGCGCTTTGTGTCGACGCCTCAGCGGCCTCGTACGCCTTGACCTGACTCAGTCCCGTGACCAAACCAAAGTAGGCGGTGCGGGTGGCTTGCGCCGTGTTGCGTTTGGCGTTTTCAAAATCGGAGCGTGCTTTGTCTTCCAAAGACACGGTTTCTTTGACACGGTAGTGGGTGGCGAAACCGGCAAAGAGGGGGACGTTCAAGACGATCGCTGCAGAGGGGTTGAAGACATGGTTAGATGGCACTGTGGCGCCACTTGTGGATGTGCCGTCTACGTTTCTGATACCAGAGTATGAAACTTGGGCATCCAAGGTGGGCTTGTGTCCCGCGACTGCTTTGTCCACTTCGAGCGTGGCCACATCTAACGCTAATTGGGCTTGTCGTACGGCAGGGCTTGCCACTTCAGACTGAGACACCCACGTGTCGATGCTGTCGGTCGGCGGTGGGATCAATTTGGAGTTGTCTGCCAAGCGCTTGGGTTTTGCATTGCTCATGCCCACCGCCAAGTCCAAAGCCAGACGCTTGATGCGCAAATCGTTTTCAGCCGCAATTTCCTGGGCTGTCGTCAAGTCAAAACGCGCTTGGGCATCACGCACGCCGGTGATGGTGGAGGTGCCCACCTCAAAGTTGCGTTTGGCCGACGCCAGTTGCTCGCCAACCGCTGCTTTTTGTGCTTGCACCGAGGCCAAGCTGTCTTCGCTGGTCAGCACATCGAAATAGGCTTGCGAGACACGTACCAACAAATCTTGTTCAGCCGCTTCGTACTGCGCCGCCGCTTGTTCGAGTAAACGACCGCCTTGACGGTAGGCAGCCCAAGCGGCAGGGCGGTAAATCGCTTGTGTGACCGTGATGGCACCGGAGCCAGTGCCGAAAAAGCGATCTTGGGCCAATGTTGCAACGCCATCATTGCGCACTTGAAATTTGGTCCGTGAGACAGTGGCCGACAACGCAATGTTCGGCAAGATGCCGCCCAGGGTTTGATTGGCCTTGGCCAAGTTGGCTTCGAACTGCGCCTTGGCCGAGATGAACCCAGCGTCGTAACCACGGGCTGCTTCGTACATCTCGACCAAGCTTTGGGCTTGAACGTTGGATGCAAAAGCCAAAGCAATCGCTGCCGTCAAAGGCAGGGTGCGAAACGAGACGCGAGATAGCAACATGAGGTTCTTTCAAAAATCAATACGTTGGCACGGCGTGGTCAAGCTGTGACGACCATGCATGAATACCACCGGCAATATTGGCCACATGGGCAAAGCCCTGTTGTGCCAAAAACGCTGCTACTTGCATGCTGCGGCCACCGTGGTGGCACAAACAGGCAATGGGCTGGTCACGGTTCAAATCTTGCAGTCGCACGGGCACGGTGTTCATCGGAATCGTGAGCAACTCAAATCCTTGCGCGCTCACGCAGGCAGTTTGAACTTCCCACGGTTCGCGCACATCTAACACCACGGCCACGCCGTGTGCAGATTGCGACGCGATCCAGTCTTGCAGCTGAGCCGGTTGAATTTGGTCGATCATGCCGAACTTTTAGAAGTGAAAGCGGGTGGGCTCTGTAAAGCCTTGTAAACGTGGCGCCGAGGTGTCCCACAAAGCTTTGCTGCTCCAAGCTGCGTCGGAGGTGCGGGTGTAGAGGGTGGCCACCATGATGGGGTCTTGGCCCACGATGGCGATCAAATGGCCACCCACTTTGAGTTGTTGCAACAAGGCCTGTGGCACTTCCAACACCGAGCCACCGAGTACGATGGCGTCAAACGGTGCGTCGCCTGATGCACCTGCGCTGCCGTCGGCCACGCGGACATCCACATTCGTGATGCCTGCGCGTTGCAAATTGGCGCGTGCGGTGGCAGCGAGTTCGGGATTGACTTCCAGGCTCACCACGCGTTGGGCGCGGCCAGCCAACAAGGCCGCCAAGTAGCCGCTGCCGGTGCCAACTTCCAACACTTTTTCGTTGCCGCTGAGGTGCAGGTCGTGCATCAAGCGGGCATCCACACGGGGTGGCACCATGCTTTGGCCGTGGCCCAAGGGAATGTCGGTGTCGGTGTAGGCCAGGGCTTGATAAGCCTGGGGGACGAACAATTCGCGTGGTACGTGTGACAACACATTCAACACCGCTTTGTCCAGCACTTGCCAGGGGCGAATTTGCTGCTCGACCATGTTGAAACGGGCTTGTTCTTGGGTATTCATCTCAAAACTCCAAAGGCGGTAAATGATTCAGTTGGCAAAATTTTAACGGGCCGTGCTGTCAGCGCCTGACGCCCATTTGCGTTTGAGCCATTGGGCAAAATCGTCCAGGTAGCAATAGACCACCGGCACGACCACCAAAGTTAACAAAGACGAGGTGATCACCCCGCCAATCACAGCCTGACCCATGGGTGCGCGTTGCTCTGAACCTTCCGACAAGGCAAAGGCCAGGGGCACCATGCCGAAAATCATCGCCAAGGTGGTCATCAAAATTGGGCGTAAACGCACTTCAGCGGCCAGCAGCAAGGCGTCGTTGCGTGCCAGGCCTGGGCGCACCGAACCATCGGGCTGCACCTGATCTTCGCGCGCGCGAATGGCGAAGTCGACCAACAAAATCGCATTTTTGGTCACCAGGCCCATCAGCATGACCACGCCAATGACCGAGAACATGGACAAAGCCGAGCCAAACATCAGCAAGGCCAAGACCACGCCAATCAGCGTCAGGGGCAGGGCGGTCATCAAGGCCATGGGCTGCAAGAAGCTCTTGAACTGGCTGGCCAAGATCATGTAGATGAACACAATCGCCAACACCAAGGCCGAGATGGCGTAGCCAAAGGATTCGGCCATGTTTTTGGTCGAGCCACTGAACTGGAAGCGATAGCCCGGTGGCAGTTGCACGGTTTCCATCACCTTGCGAATGTCGGCTGACACTTCGCCTGCAGCACGGTTGTAGACGTTGGCGTTGATGGCCACTTCGCGCATCAAATCACGGCGGTTGATTTGGTTGGAGCCCGTGCCTTCGACCACCTGAGCAAACTGGTTCAGGCGTGCAACGCGGGGGCTGCCGTCAGCAGCGGTGCCCACGGTGAAGGGCAGGCGTTCCAGGTCTTGCACCGCGTTGCGCGCACTCGGTGCCAAGCGCACATTGACGTCATAGGTTTGGTCATCCGCAGCACGCCAGTTGGTCACGGTTTGGCCCGCCACCAAGGTGCGCAATTGGTTGCCCACATTGCCCAAGGACAGCCCTAAATCGTTGGCGGCTTCGCGCTGGATGTTGATGTCAATCGTGGGTTTGTCGGGCTTGATGCTGGAGTCCAAATCCACCAAGCCGGGGATGGTGCGTACCTTGTCCATCACCTGGCGGGTCAGACGTTCGAGCTCGCGCAAGTCGCTGCCTTGGAGTGAAAACTCCACCTGTTTGTTGCCACCCACGGTGTCGAGCAAACCCGCGTGGGTGACGGTGATGCCAGGCACTTGGCGCAAGCGCTCGCGCAGCACCGCCGACATTTGGTCCACGCTGCGTTGGCGATTTTTACGGTCGAGCAAGCGCACATACACGTTGGCGTAGATTTTTCCGTTGGCGACGCCGGTGTTGATGGTCGAGAGCGTGTAGCGCACCTCTGGAAATTCACGGATGATGGCTTCGACTTGCTGGGCCTTGGCTTCGGTGACTTCCAGCGATGAGCCCACGGGTGTGTAAAAGCTGACCGAGGTTTCCGAGAAATCGGCCTTGGGCACAAACTCGGTGCCCAACAGCGGCACCATGAAGATGCTCACCACAAAGGTGGCAACGGCCAAGGCCACGGTGGCGCGCTTGTGGTCCAGGGCCCATTTCAAGATGCGCTGGTAGAACGCCACCAAACGGTCGGTGGTGCGTTCAAACCACGCGGTGATGGGGCCAATGGTGCGGTCATAAAACGCGTTGGAATGGCCGTGCTCGCCATGCGCGTGGATGCTGGGGTCGTGCCAGACCGATGACAACATGGGGTCAAGCGTGAAGCTCACGAACATAGAAATCAATACCGCCGCGACGATGGTCAAGCCAAACTCGTGGAAGAACTTGCCAATGATGCCGCCCATGAAGCCAATCGGCAAAAACACGGCCACGATGGACAGGGTGGTGGCCAACACCGCCAGGCCAATTTCTTGCGTGCCATCCATGGCGGCGTCATAAGGCGCTTTGCCCATTTGCACATGGCGCACGATGTTCTCGCGCACCACGATGGCGTCGTCAATCAACAAGCCCACGCACAGCGACAAGGCCATGAGTGTGATCATGTTAATGGTGAAGCCAAACATGTACATGAACAAAAACGTGCCGATGATGGCAATCGGCAGCGTGAGTCCGGTGATCACCGTCGAGCGCCAAGAGTTCAAGAACAAAAACACGATCAACACGGTGAGCAAGGCGCCTTCAATCAGGGTTTGGCGCACATTGGCCACGCCCACGCGGATGGGACGTGAGCCGTCTTGCACCGATTCCAGCCGCACGCCTTGGGGCAATTGGGTTTTCATCTCGGCCACGGTTTTGTTCAGGCCGTCGATCACTTCGATGGTGTTTTCGTCTTGTGCTTTTTGCACCGTCATCAACAAGGTGCGTTGGCCGTTGTAGAGCGCCAGGCTTTCCACTTCTTGGCCGCCGTCGTTGACTTTGGCCACCTGGCCCAAGCGGATCGGTGTGGTGCCTTTGCGCGCCACGATGATGTTGGCAAACTGTTCAGGCCGCAGCATGCGCCCCTGCACTTGAATCACACGGTCTTGTTGCAGTGAACGCAAGCTGCCCACGGGCAAATCCTGGGTTTCGGTTTTGACGGCATTCACCACCTGGTCGGCGCTGATGCCCAACGATTCCATGGCCTGCGGGTTCAGGTACAGATTGATTTCGCGCTTGGTGCCGCCCACCACCGTGACCGAGCCCACACCCCGCACGTTTTCCAAGCGCTTTTTCAGCACCTGGTCGGCCCAGTTGGTCAGCTCGACGGCTGAAGGTGCAGTGCCTGCTTGGCCTTGTGCAGGTGTTTCAGGCACCACCGCCAGCGACCAAATGGCACGGCTAGAAGGGTCAAAGCGCAAGACTTTGGGTTCTTTCACGTCGGTGCGCAGAGTGGGGCGAATGCTGGCCACTTTTTCGCGCACATCGTCCGCGCCCTTGCGACCATCGATGTAGAGCTGAAACTCCACCACCACCACCGACATGCCTTCGTAGCTGCGAGAGGTCAGGGTGTTGATGCCCGCAATCGAATTGACGCCCTCTTCAATCTTCTTGCTGACCTCGCTCTCCACAATCTCGGGTGACGCACCTGGGTATTCGGTGGTGATCACCACCACTGGAAAGTCAATGTTGGGGAATTGGTCGATCTTCAGGCGCTGGTACGAGAACAAGCCCAGCACCACAAAGGCGAGCATCACCATGGTGGCAAAGACCGGATTTTTTAAACTGACTTTGGTGAACCACATGGTGTTGAATGTCTGTGGTTCAAGGTGCGCTGGCAGCAGATGCTGCCACTTGGGCCGCGGCCGCGGTGTATTTCACCCGCAGCCCTTCGCGCAAAGCGCCCACTTGGCCTTTGAGCACGATGCTGCCTGCCTCCAAGCCCGTCACGCCGACCCAAGGCTCGGCATCGGGTTGCGTCAAGTCCATGCCACGCACACCCATCTCGACAGTTTTGTGGGCCACTTGAAAGTTGTCGCCCACTTTTTCAACCACTTGCACATAAGGTTTGGCGCGGTCAGTGCGCACGGCAGACACAGGCACGGCCAGCACTTGGCTGCGGCCCAAACCCAACAAACCTTTGGCGAACAAACCGTGGCGCAAGCCTTCGGGTTTGTCCAAGCCCAAATACACCAACACGCTGCGGCTGCCCGCTTGCGCGCTGGGGCTGATGCGCTTGACCTTGGCGCTGATTTTTTGCGTCCGGTCTTCCACTTGCAGAGAAGCCACTTGGCCCACCCGCACGTCCACTGAATCGCTGGGGCTCAATGGCACTTCCACTTCGAGCTGGCTCAAATCGACCAGCTCCAGCACTTTGGCATCAATGCCCACGCGCTCACCCAATTGCGCACTGCGTACCGCGATGACGCCGGCAAACGGGGCGCGCAGCACCGAGTCGTCCAGGGACTTGCGCGCCACTTCGGCGCCCGCAATGGCGGCTTTGTAGCTCGCCATCGCGCCTTGGTAGGAGGCCGAGGAGTTGTCCATGGCCGTCTTTGAAATGAAGCCTTGGTTCACCAAGGCTTGGTTGGTGTCAGCTTGTCGCTGCGCAATTTCCATTTGCGATTTCGCTGCTTGCGCTTGCTCTTGGGCTTGTTCAAAGCGGCGTTGGTATTCGGTGGGGTCGATGCGGGCCAACACCTGACCTGCCTTGACGCTGTCGCCCTCACGCACGGTGATTTCTTTCAACTCGCCTGCCACGCGGGCTTTGATGAGGGCGTAGTTCAAAGCCTTCACGGTGCCTGAAACATCGAGCCCTTGTGTGATGTCGCGCTGGCTCGCGGTGATCACATCCGAGCTGGCGAGTTCGATTTGGGTTTGCACACTGGGCGGTGCAGCCGCCGCTTCTTGCTGCGCACGCTTGGCTGAGAGTGCGCGCAAGATGCCGCCGCCTAAAGCCAAGACAACAACGCCGATCACGAGCCAACTGGTTTTGATTTTCATGGGGTGGTGGGGGTGTGAGTGGGGGCGGTCATGCCGTGCAACAGCACGTCAACTTGCATGTGGATGAAACGCTCGGGGTCCACAATCTCTGCCGAGGCGGCACAGGCCCCCATGGAGTGTTTCCACATCATCAAAAAAATCATCGGCGCGACCACGGTGTAGACGGCTTGCTCCAGGTCGAGTGCGCGAAACTCGCCACGATCCACGCCACGCGCCAAGATTTGCCGAATCAAGGCATTGCCAGGGCGAATCACCTCGCTTTGGTAATAGGCTGCAATGTCGGGGAAGTTGTGTGCCTCGCTCATCACCAATTTGGCGATGCCGCTGGCGTTGGTGTTGCCAATGCGTTCCCACCAGGTTTGCATGGCGTAGCGCAGCATGTCGGCGCTGCTGCCCTGAAAACTGTTGAACTCCTCGTTCCAGGCGGGAAACAGCGAGCCGATGTTTTCATGGATCACCGCTTTGAACAAATCTTCTTTGCTTGGGAAATACAAAAACAGCGTGCCTTTGGACACACCGGCACGTGCCGCGACTTCTTCGACACGCGTGGCGGCGAAACCTTTTTCCACAAACAACGTCAATGCGGCATCCAGCAGTTCGCCTGGACGCGCTTCTTTACGCCGCTCCCGTTTTGGGGGCGACTCCGGCGAGATGAGGAGGCTTTCGATGGACATGCTGTTAATGACTGGTGGGTTAGTAATGTAGCCGATTCACCAGTACCCGTGAATCAGGTGGTCAACAGCAGCCCCAGCCATTCACGCAGAACCCAAGCGCTTTCGCGCAGCCCGGTGCCGCTGGGTAACCATTGCAACAGCAGCCGCGCGTCGCTGCGCACATAACCCATGGGGGCTGGGGTGACGACCAAGCCGGCTGCTTCAAACTGCTTGATGCTGCGTGGCATGTGCCAAGCATGGGTGACCAAGGCGATGCGGGTCACGCCATCGGCCTTCAGGAGTTGGGCGGTGAAGAGGGCGTTTTCGCGCGTGTCGCGGGATTGGTTTTCTTGCCAGCGCAGGCGAGGGCCACCGATGTAGCCCAGCGCCACGGCGGCGACCTGGGCTTCGGACATTTGCTCGGACTGGCCTGCCCACCCGATGCCGCCGCTGTAGGCCATGGGCAGCTTGGACGCTTGGACCAGATACACACCGTACAGCAGGCGCGACATGGCATCGGGCGACAGCACGGGGCCACCGTATTCCGCCGCATGTTGTTCCACGCCACCGCCCAGCACCACAATGGCTTGCACGTTGTGACGTTTCAGATCCTCCAACTGAAGCGGTGCGACCTGCGGCAGCAGATGGAGAGACAGCCAAATGGCCACCGCCTGACAGCTCAGCAGCCACAGACCCACGCAACTCAACCCTGCCAAACTCAGAGGCAAGCGCGCCTTGATGGTCTGACGCGACGCAGACACACGCCGCCATGCCCACAGCAACATGGCCATGACACACAGCAGACCGCTGGCAGCAGGCAGCGCCAGGGTGGTCAAGATGGGTTTGAGTGCGAGCAGAGAGTCCAAGAGAGGCCTTGTCACGAAAGGAGGCAGCCCCTTGCTGCCAAATGATGAATCATAGAATCGAACCCTCTATGACCAATACCGCATTCACTCCCCATATTACTGGCGCCCACAAGGTCATCACCTTGGGTGGCGGCTGCTTTTGGTGCACCGAAGCCGTGTTTGTTCGTGTGCAAGGTGTGCTGGATGTCGAGTCAGGCTACTGCAACGGCCATGTCCTCAATCCCAGCTATGCCCAAGTGTGCGAGGGCACCACGGGCCACGTGGAGGTCGTGCGTCTGGTGTACGACCCGCAGGTGGTGCGTTTGCGGGACTTGCTGGAAATCTTTTTTGTCATCCACGACCCTACCACCTTGAACCGTCAAGGCCATGATGTGGGCACCCAATACCGCAGCGGCATTTACCTCAGCGACGAAGCCGACCGTGCCGAGGCCCAAGCCGTGCTGGATGAGGTGAACCGCTACTTCAATGGCGCGGTGGTGACCGAGTTGCAAACCTTGCGCAACTATTCGAGTGCCGAGGCTTACCACCAAGATTATTTTGAACACCACCCCGACCAGGGCTATTGCGCCCATGTGGTGGCGCCCAAAGTGCAGAAGTTTTTGCAGACCTTTGCGGATCGTGTCAAACATGGGTGACTGCGTTCGCCAGTTTGCCGTGATGTCGGCTTTGGCTGTGGGCTTGGGTACTCAAATGGTTGGGGCCCAAACCCACGACGACACCACACATGCGCCGTTGGCCGAGGTGACCATCACCGCACGCCCTGATCAAGCGAGTCCCTTGTTCGCGCCTGCTTTGCAACTGTCTGGCGCGGCCTTGACCCAAAAACAAGGCAGCACCTTGGGCGAGACCCTGGACAACCTGCCAGGCATCGCCAACAGCTCGTTTGGCCCCAATGTGGGACGCCCTGTGGTGCGAGGTTTGGAAGGGGACCGCGTACGCATTTTGCAAAACGGTGGCAGCAACATGGATGTGTCGAGCCTGAGCTTTGACCATGCGGTGCCGATCGACCCGTTGACCACCGAGCGCATTGAGGTGCTTTATGGCCCTGCCACCTTGCTGTATGGCAGCAGTGCGGTGGGCGGCGTGGTGAACGTGATCGACAACCGCATTGCCCGCGAACGTGCGTTCGACTCCCAGGGCGGCGTGATGGGCAAAGCCGAAGTGCGCGCCGGTGGTGCTGCGCGTGAGCGCAGCACGGCTGCCATGCTCGAGACGGGCAATGACCGGTTGGCTGTGCATGTGGACGCCTTCGATCGCAACACCGCCAACCTGTATGTGCCCAAACCGATGGACTGCACCTTGAACGGGGCGACTACCACGCAACGCCGTGTGTGCAACTCGGCCAGCAACACCCGGGGCGCAGGGGTGGGTGGCACGCTGTTGCTCGACCATGGTTATTTGGGTCTGTCCACCAGCGAATACCGCAGCAGCTACGGCACCGTGGCCGAGCCCGATGTGACGATTGGCATGCTGCGCCGCCATACCGTCATGGAAGGTGAGTGGCGTGATATGGGGCCGAATGTTGACGCGCTGAAGTTTCAGTGGGGCCAAACCAATTACACCCACACCGAATATCCAGGGACGCAAGTCGGCACGCGCTTTGACAACGCGGGCAACGCCTTGCGTGTCGAGGCTCGCCAACACACCCAGCCCCTGGGGCAGGGTTTGGTGCTCAATGGCGTGCTGGGCATGCAGCGCGACAGCAACCGTTTGTCGGCCCAAGGCAGCGAAGCCTTTGTGCCGTCGAGCCGCACCGACAGCGCCGCTTGGTTTGCCTACCAGGCTTTGAAAACCTCTTGGGGTCAAATCAGTGCGGCCCTTCGCACCGAAAGCGTGACGGTGGCCTCGTTGGACAACGCCGACCCCGCGCGGTTTCCAGTGGAAGAAAAACGCTTCAACCCGCACAGCCTGGCCTTGGGCGTGATGCGTGATTTACGGCAAGGCGAGGCTTCAAACGGCTGGCAACTCAGCAGCAATTTAAGCTGGAACCAGCGCGCTCCCAAAGATTACGAACTGTTTGCCCATGGCCCGCATGCGGCCACCGGAACATACGAGCAAGGCGATCGCCGCAGTGCGATGGAAAAAGCCACCCAGTGGGACCTTGGCGGCGCTTGGAAAGACGGCGCCCACAGTGCCAAGTTGACGGGCTTTGTAACGCACTTTGACAACTACTTGTCCTTGCAGCCCACAGGTGAGTTCAAGGACAGCAGCGGTGCCATCGTGGCATCTCCTGCACTCGGGGCTCCGGTGTACCAGTACGAGGGGGTGCGCGCCCGCTTGGTGGGCGTGGAGTCCAGCGCCAAATTGCGCATGGTGGGGGGCTCGCAAGCGCTGTGGACATCCAACGCCAGCCATGGGCTGATGGATTTAGAGCTGCGTGCCGACCAGGTGCGCGCGAATGATTTGACCTACAACCGTCCCTTGCCGCGCATCGCACCAACCCGTTTAGGCGCCGACTTGGTTTGGAGCCGGGCCGCGTGGGGCGCGCGTTTGGGCGTGTTGCATGCGGGAGCGCAACAGCGTGTGCCCCATCTGGGGGACGTGACAACAGCCAGCTATACCTTGCTCAACGCCAGTGTGAATTACCACACCCACACCGGTGCGACGCACTGGATGATGTTTGCCAAGCTCGACAACCTCACCAACCAGCTGGCCTATTCATCGACCTCGGTGCTCACCCAAACCATGGGCAGCAACGCACCGCCCTTGGCTGGGCGCAGCTTGAAGCTGGGCTTGCAAGCCAGCTTTTAAAGCGCAGCGCATTCGCAAGCTGCGGCTTGCTCAGCACTGACGCGTTCACGGCGCCAAGCGTTCGCGCATCCAGACAGATGGCGTCTGTGTGTCTGCCGAGCGGCGGTAGCGCAAACGGTCATGCAAGCGGCTCTTGCGGCCTTGCCAAAACTCCCATTGTTCGGGCACCAGTCGGTAGCCGCCCCAGTGTGGCGGGCGAGGGGGTTGCAACAAAAACTGCGCGCCGTATTTGGCGGCATTGGCCACCAAGGTGGTACGGCCTTCAATCACCTGGCTTTGCGGACTGGCCCAGGCGCCAATGCGCGAGTCCAGCGGGCGGCTGTGGAAGT
>Ga0228701_1001185_pt1 | contig 18463 bp, 15 predicted proteins | sample McNCre117_Aug_MG_2_FD_178017 | JGI IMG/M metagenome (GOLD analysis project Ga0228701, IMG submission 178017) | Freshwater microbial communities from McNutts Creek, Athens, Georgia, United States - 11-17_Aug_MG | ecosystem: Environmental > Aquatic > Freshwater > Creek | place: USA: Georgia...
CAGTTGTGTCGTTTGATTTGGGTTCCGCAACGTTTGCAAGGCAGACCGGTCATGCCATAGGCGTTGAGCGAAACGGCAAAGTAGCCAGATTCACCGTTCACGTTTTTGTACTGTTCGTCGAAACTAGTTCCGCCTTCAGCTACTGCTTTTGCCAAGATTTCACGAACATGTTCGAGAAGTTCTTTGGCCTTGGCTGCAGAAAGGGATGCCGCCGGCTGGTCGTAGTGAAGTTTCGAACGCCAAAGCGATTCATCCGCGTAGATATTGCCGATTCCACTAAGTGTTTGCTGATCGAGCAGTACTCGCTTGATGCCCGAGTTCTTCTTCTTAAACTTCTCGAGGACTGCACGCTCGTCGAAGTCAACGTCGAGTGGGTCGCGCGTGATGTGGGCCGCAGAGGCTGGAATGAGATCGCGCCACCAAGTTTGTTGTCCGCTCGAATCGGTTCCCAGACCATTGCTAAATCCGCCCGGCAGGCCATCCTTGGTCGCAACTAGCTCGTCAATCGCAAGTGAACCAAAGAGGCGTTGGTCGACGAAACGCATTTCAACCATCTGACCGTCTTCGGCACGGGCATGGATGACGACTCGCGTGAGTTTGTCTTCGGTGAACCCAGGGGTACGCAGCAACATTTGGCCACTCATACCCAGATGGCCAACCATGGCCAACTTGTAATCGCCACCTCGTGCTGAAGGAAGCTCGAGAGGCATCCACAGGAATTTTCCGCGTCGCACTACCGCCAGGATTTTTGAACCGATCATGGTCGCCTTGAAATCCTCGACACCGCCGATGTGGCGTTTGAATGACCGAGCGTCAAGCACATCAATGTCGGTCACTACGGCATTGGTGAGTGCCGGAGCCAAACCCGCTCGAACGGTTTCAACCTCTGGTAACTCCGGCACTACTTTGCCTTTTTTGGCTTTGGTAGCTTCGAAAGCGCGTCGATTGCCGCATTGGTTTCGGCGAGCTTCTTGCTGCGCCCCTGACCGGAGCCAAGATCAACTCCGTCGATACTGACGGTAGAGAAGAACGTGCGGTCGTGATCTGGACCTTCGTGAGTGGTCACATAAACCGGAGCCGGCTTGGATTGGCTCTGAGAACGCTCTTGGAGGGTAGTCTTTGGGTCGCTGTTTGCACGAAGCGAATCAGTGTCTTCGAGTAGCGGGAATATCAACCGGCGAATAATGCCCTCTGGCGCCTCAAGCCCCTTAGAGACATAGGCTGCGCCAAGGATTGCTTCGAAAGCATCGGCGAGCAAGTTCTGCTTTTCACGACCACCGGTTTGTTCTTCACCCTTGCCAAGTCGAAGAAATTCACCGAGACCGATACTGGTGGCAACCTGCGAAAGTGCGGTGGCTGAAACCACTGCGTTCTTGACCTTGGTTAGCTCGCCCTCAGGAAGATCGGTGAGCAGGTCGTGAATATGTGCAGTTACAACAAAACCCAACACCGAGTCCCCGAGAAACTCGAGGCGTTCGTTGTTGGGTATGTTGCCATTCTCATACGCGTATGAGCGATGGGTAAGTGCGAGTTCGAGCAGCTGTGGCTCGATGTCAACGCCTAAGCGGTTGCTGAGTACGTCGACGTTCACGCTAAGACCAAAAAGTCTTAAGCGTCAGCGACCTTGCGGCCCTTGTACTCAAGGAATAGCGCGTTGCCGGCTGAGTCCTCAACTACCTTGGCACGGTGAGGCAAGCTATAAACGGTCTTGCCATTCTCGATGGTCTTGACCAAGGTAACCTCAGCTGCCTTCCACTGCGAACGACGTGCGTGAGTGCGGGCGCGAGATAGGCGTCTCTTTGGTACTGGCATGGTACTTACTCTTCCTTTAGCGTAAAACTCTGTAGTGCAGCAAACCTGGAATCAACCGGGGCTTCGTGCACGTGGTGCGGATTCTCTGCCAACTTCAAACCACAATCTGGGCACAGGCCAAGACAGTTCTTTCGACAAACTGGTTTGAACGGGAGGCTTAGAACAACCGCGTCACGGATGACTTGCTCAAGATCGATTTGCTCGTCAGTGACGACAAATTCATCCTCGTTGGTTAAAGAATAGGCGAAAAGCTCCTGAAAATCTACTTCGACAGGCACAGTTAGCGGATCGAGGCATCGACTGCACTCGCCATCGGCATCGGCAAACACCTCTCCGGTGGCCAAAATACCCTCGTGAACCGACTCGAGACGAAGGTCTAGATCCAGGTCTACTCCGGCTGGAACGTTGATGAAATCTTCACCGAGAGCCTCAGGAACCACGATGTCGAGCTTGTACTCGCGCATTGCGCCTGCTTTGTGCATCAGGTCGTGAACTGCGATCACGTATGGAGAAGCGGCGCTCATGGTTTATTTCTTTCTGTTGACCGCCGAGGTTGCGAGTGCTCTTGCGACGGCTTGTGGAACATATTTTGTCACCGAACCCTCTAGGTCGGCAACCTGCTTGACTAGCGAACTCGAAACATGGCCATGCTGCGGGTCAGCCGGGATAAAAATTGTCTCGACACCGGCCAGGTCGCGATTGACCTGAGCCATAGGCAGTTCATAGTCGAGGTCAACATTACTGCGGAATCCCTTTACCAAAACCGAGGCGCCAACCATGCGGCAGTAGTTGACCAGCAAACCGCTGTCTAGGGTGTCAACGATGACCTTGGCGTTGCTGTGAATACCGTGCTCGGCGAGGCTGGCACGAATAAGTTCAACTCGCTCAGCGCTCGAGAAACGAGGAGTCTTGCCCGGATTGTGCACGACAACGACGTGTAGTTCATCGACGACTTTGGTGGCTCGGGCGATGATGTCTAGGTGCCCCAGAGTGATTGGGTCAAATGAACCTGGGTAAACGGCAATCGATGGCATGTCTAAAGGTTAGCCCAGGCTTTTACTCAAATACACTCCAGCAGATTACGCCTTCGTTAAATTACTTTGCCTTGCCTGGTCTTCTTGATCGAGTGCCTGAGCAAGGATAGGGTTCTTCTCAAGAGTCGGATCTGAATCCAAGACCTTCTCGGCTGACTTACGCGCGGCCTGGATGAGTTTCGCATCCTGGATCACTCGCAAGAGCTTCAAACTCGACCGTCCACCCGATTGGGTCGCTCCGAGGACGTCGCCCTCGCGCCTCAGCTCGAGGTCAATTTCGCTCAGCTCGAAGCCGTCCAGGGTCGAAGCTACTGCGCGCACTCGATCCAAGGCAAGCGATCCCTCTTCGGCAGAAGTTAGCAACAGGCAGAGCCCAGCGTTGCCACCACGTCCGACTCGCCCGCGTAACTGGTGAAGCTGACTCACGCCAAACCGGTCGGCGTCCAAAATGACCATCACGGTTGCGTTTGGAACATCCACGCCAACCTCGATCACCGTTGTCGAAACCAACACATCGATTTCGCGAGCCGAGAATCGACCCATGACATCTGCCTTTTCTTCGGCCGTCATGCGCCCGTGTAGCGTCTCAATTCGCAGACCAGAAAGCGCAGGGATGTTTCGCAGTGAATCGGTCATGCCGAGTGCCGATGCCAAAGGCTGTCGGGGTTTCTTGGCTAATTCGGCGGCGGCTTCGTCCGTGCCATCAGAGAAAATCAACTCTTCCTCGGCGAAGCCACCAGATTCGATCAGCTCCTCGCCGGGATCGTCCTCATCGATGCGAGGGCAGACAACAAATGCCTGTCCTCCGGCAGCCAACTCTTCAGCGATTCGGGTCCAGGTTCTGGCCACGAGCGTTGGTTGTGATAGCTGAACGACATGCGAGGTAATGCCCTGACGCCCCGCCGGAAGTTCGGTAAGGGTAGACACGTCGAGGTCACCAAAGACAGTCACCGCAAGGGTTCTTGGAATCGGAGTCGCGGTCATGGTGAGCACATGCGGCGGAAGCTTGCCCTTATTTCGAAGCGCCTCGCGTTGGTCAACGCCGAATCGGTGCTGCTCGTCGATGACGATGAATCCGAGATCAAAGAACTCAACGTTCTGCGAGATTAGTGCATGGGTGCCAATCACAATTTTTGCCTTGCCGCTAACCATCTGCAATAGAGCGCGCTTGCGCTCGGCTGACGGCATCTGGCCGGTAAGCAGGGTTAGCCCTACCTCTTTCGCAAGGTCCTCTCCCAAGGATTTCTCAATCGACTTGAAATGCTGGGCTGCCAGCACTTCGGTTGGCGCCAACAGGGCCGATTGACCGCCAGAATCGGCCACAGTAAGCATGGCACGCAAGGCGACGAGGGTCTTTCCGGATCCCACTTCACCCTGCAACAGTCGATTCATCGGATGCGCCTTGGCAAGGTCTTCGGCAATCTGGTTGCCAACTTCGACCTGACCGTTGGTCAAGGTAAAAGGCAAAGCCGCATCGAACTTGGAAGTGATGCCCCCGCTCGGAGCTATACGAGGGGTTGCCGGAGTGGCTAGGTTTTCGAATCTACGCTTGAGCAGCGTTGCCTGAAGCATGAAGGCCTCGTGGTATTTCAGAGTGTCTCGGGCCTGCTGCCACTCGGCGTGTACTTCAGGACGATGAATCTGATTTATCGCCTGATTCAGAGAAAGCAAACCGTTTGATTTGACCACTTCGGCTGGCAGCTCATCCTGGATTGGTTCAAGGGTGTCTAAAACCACAGCCATCGCGCGCTGGATTGCCCAGGTGGTTACCGAAGAAGCAGCAGGATAAATCGGAATCGGCAGCTCTGCCCAGCGCTTAGCGTCTTCATCCGAGATCTCTTCGGGGAAGAGTTCATATTCGGGGTGAGCCAACTGAAGCTTGCCGTTGTAGCTACCGATTTTGCCCGCGAAAAGACCACGCAGGCCCGGGCGCAAATCCTTTTGGCGCCAGGCTTGATTGAAGAACGAAAGCGACATGTAACCGTGGCCGTCGGTGATGCGAACCTCAAGGATGCTGCCGTTGCGCCCCTTCATTCGGCGTTCACGAACCTCAAGGATGTCGGCGACGACGGTTGCAGGTTCACCGATTGGCAACTCAGAAATCGGAGTCAGTGCGCCTCGGGTGGCATAGCGGCGAGGGAAATGCTGCAGCAGGTCGGCGACGGTCTTTAGGCCAAGGTGCTTTCCAAACGACTTCGCAGTGCGGTCACCCAGCACGCGATCGAGAGGTTGTTGTGGAAGCAGCATTCAACTATCTTCGCCTGTCGATCAAGGCCCGCGCGGTAGGCTTGACCGGTTATGACAAGAATCATTAGCGGCGTTGCCGGCTCTCGCAAGCTAGCCAGCCCAGCCAAAGCCACCCGCCCGACCAGCGATCGCATTCGCGAATCAATCTTCAACCGCCTACAGGCGCGAGACTGGGTTGATAACAAGCGCGTGCTAGATCTTTATGCCGGAACCGGCGCCTTGGCACTCGAGGCTGTAAGTCGCGGTGCAATCTACGCGATGATGGTCGAGCGCGATGGTCAGGCTGCTGCGGTCTGCGTGAACAACGCGAACATGATTCAGAAGGCGATGGCCAGCGAAGGTTTTTACGACCAGGTGACCAAGGTTGCCCAGAAGGCCGTGACCTCATTCCTGAGCACCGATACCTTGGTTTATGACCTCGTCTTCATCGACCCGCCTTACGAGGTCTCTAACGAAGAAGTAGCCACCAACCTAAAGGCATTGATGCCAAGATTGGCAAAGGATGCGATAGTCATGCTTGAGCGTTCTAGTCGAAGTGGTTCAGTCGAACTGCCTGAAGGTCTCGAGCTCGACGAAGAAAAGAGTTTCGGAGATACGACCGTATTTTGGTTGACGAAGGCGTAAACGGCCGCACGAATTAAGAAACCCCCGACCAACGGTCGGGGGTTTACTTTTGGCTTTAGTTGAAGAAGCCCTTTAGCGAACGCTCTTCTTCGCCAATGTAGATCTGCTGTGGGCGACCAATTTTGGTTGCGGCATCCGTGTTCATCTCGCGCCAGTGAGCGATCCAACCCGGTAGGCGACCGAGGGCGAATAGTGCGGTGAACATGCGTGGTGGGAAGCCCAGCGCCTTGTAGATGACGCCGGTGTAGAAGTCTACGTTTGGGTAAAGCTTGCGCTCGATGAAGTAGCTGTCTGAAAGAGCAGCAGCCTCTAGCTCCTTGGCGATGTCAAGCAGTGGATCCTTGACGCCAAGTTCGGCTAGAACCTTGTCTGCGGTTGCCTTCACGATTCGGGCACGTGGATCCAGGTTCTTGTAAACGCGGTGACCGAAGCCCATCAGGCGGATTCCGTCTTCCTTGTTCTTGACGCGGTTCACGAAATGCTGAACCGATTCGCCAGAGTTCTGAATCTGGGTAAGCATTTCGAGAACTGCCTCGTTGGCGCCACCGTGTAGTGGACCGAAAAGAGCGTTGATACCCGAAGAAATCGAAGCAAACATGTTTGCCTGACTCGAACCAACTAGGCGAACAGTCGAGGTTGAACAGTTCTGCTCGTGGTCTGCGTGCAATACGAGAAGCGTCTCAAGAGCCTGGGTAACCACCGGGTTCTGCACATAGGTCTCGGCCATGTTGCCGAAGTTCATGCGCAAGAAGTTCTCGACATAGCCAAGGCTGTTGTCTGGGTAAAGCAACGCCTGACCCATGCTGTTCTTGTTGGCATAGGCGGCCAAAACTGGAAGCTTGGCAAGCAAACGAATCGTTGAAAGTTCTACCTGCTCTGGATCGCTAGGGTCCAGTGAGTCCTGGTAGAAAGTTGATAGTGCAGAAACACCAGCGGCAAGAACAGCCATCGGGTGAGCGTTCTGCGGCATTGCGTGGAATAGGTTCTTTAGGTCTTCGTGGACCAAGGTGTGGCGTCGAATCTTATCTTCGAAGGTCGAAAGCTCGCTCGGGGTTGGAAGCTCACCGTAAATGAGCAAGAACGAAGTCTCTAGGAATGACTTGGTGCCAGCCAACTGCTCGATTGGGTATCCGCGGTGGCGAAGAACGCCAGCGGCGCCGTCGATGAAGGTGATCGCTGATTTGGTTGACGCGGTGTTTACAAAACCCTGGTCATAGGCGGTCAAACCTGTGGTGGCAGTCAACTTAGAAATGTCAACGGCCGATGGGCCATCTACTGCCTGAATCACTGGGAATTCGGCTGTGACATCACCATAGGTGACTGTTACTTTGTCGCTCGAGGTCATCGAAGCTCCTGTGTCTCTCTTATGCCCTTGGTTTGGGCTAAACCAAGCCTATGGCATCGCGAAGTCGACGCGCACCTTCGGCTATTTTGTCATCGGTTGCAGTAATCGAAAAACGAACATATTCGGTGCTGAATTCACCATAGAAGGTGCCCGGCACGACGACAATGCCCAGCTCGGCCATGCGGTCAACTGTCTTGAAACAGTCTTCACCAAGGGTGGCCCAGAGGTAAAGCCCTGCCTCGCTTTCAGCCAGCTTGAAACCGTAATCACGAACCGCTGCGAGTAGCACCTCGCGACGCTCACGATAAATCTCTTTTTCGATGGCTACGTGCTCTTCGTCACCGAGGGCAACCACCATGGCACGCTGAACCGGCAGTGGGGTGTTTAGACCAGAGTGCATGCGCAGATTGACAAGACCCTTGATCAAGGATTCCTCGCCCACTGCGAAAGCGGCACGGTAGCCGGCCATGTTCGACTGCTTGCTGAGAGAGTAAACCGCAAGAACTCCCTCGTGAGATCCGCCACATACGCGTGGGTCAAGAACCGAAGGGATCAATTTTTCTGACCATTCATTCCAACCAAGTTCGGCGTAGCACTCATCACTGGCAAGCAGCGCTCCGAGTTCACGTGCGCGATCCACGGCGGCCTTCATCTCGGCAACGTTCATCACTCGACCATCTGGGTTACCAGGCGAGTTAATCCAAATGAGTTTTGCGTTTGCAGGCCACTTGGCTGGGTCGTCCTCAGAGACGATTTCAGCGCCACAAAGGGCCGCACCGACTACGTACGCAGTGTAAGCAACGTTCGGCTGGACTACAACGTCACCCGGACCAAGGCCCATAAGCAGCGGCAACCAGCTAATTAGCTCTTTTGAACCGATGGTGGGCATAACCTGATCTGGTTTCAAACCAGGAACACCGCGGCGACGGCCAAACCACTCGACTACCGCGGCTTTAAACTCGGCCGAGCCTCCGGTTGATGGGTAGCCCGGAGCATTTGATGACGCGTTGAGAGCATCTTGAATAATGCTCGGAGTTGGGTCGACCGGCGAACCAACTGAAAGGTCAACTGCCCCACCAGGATGCAAGGCAGCTTTAGCCGCGTATGGCTTTAGCTGTTCCCATGGGTATTCCGGGAGGCGATCAAACATAAAAGGTTTCGAAACCCGAATTAAGCCTGAGGAGGCAGTACTGAAATGACTGCGTGGTCCTTAGCTACCTTGCCAACCTTGGCAGCACCACCAGGTGAACCTAGGTCATCAAAGAACTCGACGTTGGCCTTGTAGTAGTCGGCCCACTGCGAAGGCAGGTCATCCTCGTAATAGATAGCTTCAACCGGGCAAACAGGCTCGCAGGCTCCGCAGTCAACACACTCATCAGGGTGAATGTAGAGTGAGCGCTCGCCTTCGTAAATACAGTCAACTGGGCATTCTTCGATACATGCCTTGTCCTTGACATCGACACATGGAAGGGCGATTACGTAAGTCACTGAATTTCCTCTGCTTTTCTACAACTAAGTCTATTTTATTGATGTCCGCGGGCTGACTTGCGCCAAGAACCGGCTCGAATGTTCGGGAAGAGGATGATGATGGCAATCAACCCGAGGGAACCGTAGGCCCAAATGTTGCCAAGTTGGTCGCCTGGGATCAGCAAGGTGCCGTCTGGTTGAGGTTGCGAGAGCCAGAAAACGGTCGCGGCAAAGGTTGCTGCCAAGAGATATAGCGCTCCCCTGCTGTTGCGTAGCAAACGTATTGCCAAAGCAAGCGAACCGGTCATAACTAGGGCGACAATCAAGCCGATCGGGGTGGCTGCATCGTCGGTCGCGCGCACCTGGTGCAGCAGGGTGCCGGCTACTCCGGTCAGGAAACCCAATGGAATGGCCCAGAAGAAAGTTAGCAGCGGGCGCAGGTGAACGAGTGGATTCGGTGACGCCTTTCGAAGTCGCTCGGTGCGGTCGTATCTAAATTCCTTGCCAGCCACCACCGAATAAGTTTCAGCACCGACTGAAACCTGGCTGCTGTGAGCTTCGAGTGCCGCTTTCTTTACAGCTGCGGTCTTCTCGCCGCCAACCTGAACATCGAAACGCTCACCCGGCTCGGCAATCACCCAAAAAGCTGGCGCCCGGCCCTTGCGCTGCTTAGCAATCATGCGAATTGCCATGGCTGAAGCTTCATGAGCCATCTTGTGGTCTGGATGCCCAAACCCGCCCTTGGCGTTGTAGGTGAGCACCGCATCGGGCTTGAAGTCTTTGATTGCCTTGACAATGTCTTCCGCGATTACGGCCGTCGAAGCAGCCGATAGGGCCATTTCGTCGAGCTTGCGAGGCTTTGCCGGCTTACCGAATGGGTTTAGGCGCATGCCTGAGTCAAGATAGGCTCGGGTGCCGGCGAATTCGTGTCTTACATTTCCGAAGGCGGCTAGTGCTTCGCGGAGTTCTCCCGCGCGAAAGGCACCCATGGCAGCCAGGTTTCCCTCAAGTGATTTCAACTCTTCGAGCTTCACCTTGCCGCGCTCTCCGCGAGTCAAGGTGAGAACCATGACCTCGGCCTTGGCTGCGATGCGATCGGCAATTACGTGCCCGGTGAATAAGCTTTCGTCATCCGGGTGTGCGTGAACGATGAGCAGTCGCTGTGGTTGAAAAGTTGCCTTAGCCATGAGTCAACTTTAGGCGCAAAACGAAAACCCCCGGCCTAATGACCGAGGGTTTTCGAAGAGATTTAGAGCTACTTGCCCTGGCTCGCGTTCTTGCGCTGCGAGTAAAGACGTGCGCGCACGGTTGGGTCGAGCTCAACCTTACGAATGCGAGTCGCCTCAGGGGTAACCTCGACACACTCGTCTTCACGAGCGAACTCTAGACACTCTTCGAGTGACAGGGTGCGTGGTGGAGTCAGAGACTGGAATTCATCAGATGAAGAAGCACGCATGTTGGTGAGCTTCTTTTCCTTGGTGATGTTTACTTCCATGTCCTCCGAGCGAGAGTTCTCGCCGATGACCATACCGGTGTAAACCTCGCTTGTTGGCTGAACGAAGAACGAACCGCGTTCCTGTAGACCAATCATTGCGAACGGAGTAACCACGCCGGCGCGGTCGGCAACTAGCGAACCGTTGTTGCGGGTCTGAATGTCGCCAGCCCACTCGCCATAGCCAGCAGAAATCGCATTGGCGATACCGGTTCCCTTGGTGTTGGTTAGGAACTCGGTGCGGAAACCGATCAAGCCGCGGCTTGGAACACGGAACTCCATGCGAACCCAACCGGTTGCGTTGGCAACCATGTTTACCATCTGACCCTTACGAGCAGCTAGCAACTGGGTCATGGCACCTAGGAACTCTTCTGGAACATCCAAGGTTAGGTCTTCGAAAGGCTCGTGTAGCTTGCCGTCAACGCGCTTGGTAACCACCTGTGGCTTACCAACGGTTAGCTCGTAACCTTCGCGACGCATCTGCTCAACAAGGATGGCAAGAGCAAGCTCGCCACGACCCTGAACTTCCCATGCGTCAGGACGCTCGGTAGGAAGAACGCGGATAGAAACGTTACCGATTAGCTCCTTGTCAAGGCGATCCTTAACTAGACGAGCGGTAACCTTTGCACCCTTGACGCGGCCGGCCATAGGTGAAGTGTTGATACCGATGGTCATCGAGATGGCAGGGTCGTCAACGGTGATCATAGGAAGTGGGCGGATGTCGTTCGGGTCGGCAAGGGTTTCACCAATTGTGATCTCTTCGATACCTGCAACCGCAACGATGTCACCAGGGTTGGCTTCTTCGGTTGGGAAGCGCTCTAGCGCCTTGGTCTTTAGTAGTTCGGTGATCTTCACGGTCTGGGTGGTGCCATCCTGGCGAACCCAAGCAACCTGCTGGCCCTTCTTTAGGGTGCCGTTGAAGATACGAAGCAACGCTAGACGACCCAGGAATGGAGACGCGTCGAGGTTGGTTACGTGTGCCTGAAGTGGTGCAGCATCGTCGTAAACCGGAGCTGGGATGTACTTCATGATTGCGCCGAATAGCGGCTCAAGGTTTTCACCCTCAGGAAGAGTGCCATCGTTTGGCTTGTTTAGCGAGGCGATACCCGCGCGGCCTGATGCATAGATGATTGGCAACTCAAGGATGCCATCGATGTCTAGGTCAGGAACTGAGTCGTGAAGGTCTGAAGCTAGACCTAGGAGCAGGTCGTGAGTCTCTTCTACAACCTCATCGATGCGAGCGTCAGGGCGGTCGGTCTTGTTAACCAACAAGATAACCGGAAGCTTTGCCTCTAGAGCCTTGCGAAGCACGAAACGGGTCTGAGGTAGTGGACCTTCAGATGCGTCAACTAGAAGCACAACACCGTCAACCATAGAAAGACCGCGCTCAACCTCGCCACCGAAGTCGGCGTGGCCCGGGGTGTCAATCACGTTGATGGTGATCTCTTTGCCGCCCGAGTGGTCGCCCTTATAGGCAATAGCGGTGTTCTTGGCGAGGATGGTAATACCCTTCTCGCGCTCGAGGTCACCTGAGTCCATTACTCGTTCGCCCACGGTTCCGTGGTCGCTGAAAGAGCCGGTCTGGCGAAGCATGGCATCGACCAAAGTGGTCTTGCCGTGGTCTACGTGGGCAACGATTGCGACATTGCGCAAGTCATCTCTGGTGGCCTGAGCCATAAGAACATCCTTTGTGAGCGCGCCAAACAGCATAAATAGTTGGCGCTTCGAAAATATTTAGGGGGTGCAGAATTGCATCTTTGAGCCCCTGCCCTTTCAGTCTACCTGAGCGGGGGCAAAAAGTGGAGGTTTAGCGACCTGCCAAGCGTGCCTCGCGACGACGCTTCTGTTCCGCAGGGTCAGGCACCGGCACGGCCTCGATCAAACGTTGGGTGTATGGATCCTGAGGGTTCTTGAGAATCTGATCGCGAGGACCCTGCTCAACAAGTCGGCCATTCTGCATGACGGCGATGCGGTGCGACAAAATGTCGACGACTGCGAGGTCGTGTGTGATGAACAAACAGGCGAACTTGAGCTGCTCTTGAAGGCCTTGAAGCAGATCCAAGAAGCGAGCCTGAACAGATACGTCGAGCGCCGAGGTCGGCTCGTCTGCGATTAGCAGGTCTGGGGTTAGGGCCAAAGCACGTGCGATTCCGATGCGTTGACGCTGACCGCCAGAAAGCTCGTGCGGGTAGCGGTTGCGGTAGCTTCTTGGCAACTCAACGGAGTCAAGAAGGTCTTCAACACGGCGGTGAAGATCTGCACCCTTGGCAACTCCGGCAAGCAGCATAGGCTCACCGATGCTCTCCCCAATCGGCAAACGTGGGTTCAAAGACGAAGCTGGGTCCTGGAAAACAATGCCGGTGTGGCGACGAATCTGAGACAGCGCCTTCATGTCTGCGTTGCTGATGTCATTACCGGCAACCGAGATGGCTCCCTCCTTGATAGGTAGCAAGCCAATCGAAGCACGACCGATGGTGGTCTTTCCCGAGCCAGACTCACCCACGAGGCCAACGATTTCGCCAGGGTAGATCTCAAGGCTGAAGTCGGTCACTGCCTTGAACGCTGGTGCTCGACCGCGCTTTGGGTATTCGATGGTTACATTTTCCAGCTTGAGCACTGGTTCGGTTTTCGCGCCATCGCTGTTGTGCAGTTCGCGAACGGCAACCGAGCCCAATTTCGGCACAGAAGCGAGCAATTGCTGAGTGTATGGATGCTGTGGACGGTTGAAGATGTTGTCAGCCGTGTCGTACTCGACGGTTTTTCCATCCTTCATAACCAAGATATCGTCAGCCATGTCGGCAACGACACCCATGTCGTGAGTGATCAGTAGAACGGCTGAATTCAGCTTGTCCTTAAGGTTGCGCATAAGGTCCAGGATTTCTGCCTGCACGGTGACATCAAGCGCTGTAGTTGGTTCGTCGGCGATCAACAGCGCCGGGTCACAAGCCAAAGCTTGGGCAATCATCGCGCGCTGACGCTGCCCACCAGAAAGCTGGTGAGGGTACTTGTCGACTGAGGTTTCTGGGCTTGGAATTTCAACCAACTTGAGAAGGTCGATTGCCTTAGCGCGAGCATCTTCGGATGAAATATCGAAGTGAGCACGAAGGGTTTCGATGATTTGAAAACCAATCGTATAAACCGGGTTCATAGCCGTCATTGGCTCTTGGAAGATGTAGGCAACTTCTTTACCGCGGAACTTACGAAGCGTCGCGTCGTTTGCCCCGAGCATCTGAGTGCCCTTGATCTTCACACTTCCGTTGACTCGAGCGTTTGAGGCCAATAGACCCATCAACCCCATCGATGAAGACGACTTACCAGAGCCTGATTCACCTACGATTGCCAAAACCTTGCCGGCCTGGATGGAGTAGTTCATGTCGATGGCAGCTGGATACCAGACTCCGTCGACCCAAAAATCTAGGTTGTAGCTCTCAACTTCGAGAACTGCGTTTTTCATTTCGCTCATTTAGTTTCCTCGCGCATCTTTGCTGCTGTTGAAGATTTCGTAGGGATAATGGAGGCGTGAACACCATTAGACCAAAGGTCAGCCTCTACGCCGGAATCGGCGCTGGCATCGCAACCCTCTTGGCCATCGTTCCAACCGTGGCTGTTGGAGCCTGGGGTCAATTTCCGACTTTGATCTGCATGATTGCGGCCATCGACCTGGCCGTTTGGGTTTTCTTCATCAACCCACGCATCAGTTACACCGCTGATCGAATTGTTGTCGTAAACCCGCTGCGAATCTTCAAGGCTGATTGGTTTGCGGTCGAAGGCTTCGAGACCAAATTCGGGCTCGCTGTGGTCACTGGCACCAAGAAGTTTGTCGCTTGGTCCGCGCCAGCTCCGAGTCGCCGTGAGGTTCGCAGAATCTCTAGGCACGATCTCAAGGGAACGAGCCTCGAAAACCAGGCTTTCATCGAGCCCGGACTGGTGCACGGCTTCGAATCGGGAAGCGCCTATTGGCAACTCGAAGAGGTTCGAGCCAGAAACACCGCAAAAACCAACGCCGTCAAGGTCAGCACAAACTGGCTGAGCATTGTCGCTCTCTTGGTAATAGCGGGTCTCGCCTACATCGGTTTGCATCTTTAGTTTTTCTCGACATTCTTCGCCATCGCCAAGTCTTTGCGACCAAGCTTGCGCTTCTGACGAGGGTCAAATGCATCGCGCAAACCGTCTCCAATGAAGTTGACGCTTAGTGCGATAGAAATGATGAAGAATCCTGGCCACCAGAACAGCCAAGGGCTGGCCTGGAATGAATCTTGGTACTGACTAATCAAAGTACCTAGAGACACGTCAGGAGATTGAACTCCGAAGCCAACGTAGCTCAAAGCGGTTTCGAGCAGGATCGCACCCGAGAGCAATAGCGTGACCGACACGATGATGACACCCATCGCGTTAGGCAAAATGTGCTTGAAGATGATTCGACCAGCTGATGCCCCGGCAACGCGTGCGGCGTCGACGAACTCACGCTCGCGCAATGAGAGAAACTCTCCGCGCACAAGTCGAGCCAGACCCGTCCATGCAAAAAGTCCCAGGAATATTGCGAGCGGGAACACTCCCAGGTTTCCAAATTTGGCACCGATTACCGAACCGATAATCACGGTAGGAATGGTAATGATGAGGTCGGTAAAACGCATCAAAACGGAGTCGGTCAATCCGCGGAAGTAACCCGAAACCGCACCGATTACGGTACCCATCAGACCACCGATAAGCCCAACAACCAACATCACCATGATTGACTGCTGAGCACCGCGAATAACAAGTGCGAAGTAGTCATGACCGATTGCATCCTGACCAAACGGGTGGGCTCCGATGTGCACACCATTGCCATCAAACGGGTTCAGGTCTAGCGTTGGCGCTCCGACCAACAACTGCCCGCTATCGCTGTTGCTGATTGCAACCTCGCTCATGTCTGTGATCGATAGGTGCCACCAGCCCGGAATCGTGATCGGGGTTTCGCGACTACCTAGGTGGATACCACCAGCAGTGAATACGAAAAGGATAAGCAAGGCTAGGTACGCCAAGGAAATGTTTGCTCCACGGTGCCTCAAGAAGCGCTTTAGCACTAGTTGCCCCTGGCTTAGGCCAGCGGTTTCCTTCATTTCGATCGAAGCGTCTGCCGTTGCGTTTGCGGCTGCTTGGTTTTCAGTCATGTTTACTTACCCATCCGAATACGAGGATCAAGTGCCGAGTAGGCGATGTCTGCGAGCAGGTTGCCCATCACCGCCAAGAATGAAGTCAAGAAGAAGACACCCATGAGTAGGTTTAGGTCCTGGGTGCTGACCGACTCCAAGAACACAGTTCCCATACCCTTCCAGCCATAAATTGCTTCGGTGATAAACGCACCACCGATCAGACCAGAAAGGTCGAAAGCGATAAGCGTGGTCAGTGGAATCATCGCGTTGCGAAGAGCATGGCGAACCACCACAGTGCGCTCGGTTAGGCCCTTGGCGCGGGCGGTGCGAATGTAATCCATATTCATAACCTCAAGGAGGCTGCTGCGCGCATAACGCACGTAACCTGCGAATGAGATGAGCATGATTCCAAGGGTAGGAAGTAGTAGGTGAAGCAGAACATCCAGCAGCTGCCACCAGTAGTTGTGACTGTCCATTAGGTCGTTCGCCGCGCTAATGGTAGGCACCGGACGGCCGCTAATTGCGTCCGAGTTTACGTATGGATTCCAAACCTGCATGAGCTTGTCCAAGATGAGGAACAAGCCGGTGATGAAGGCTGTGATTCCACCGATTCGGCGCAGAGCTCCGCGATCTTCCTTTGCCCAGAAACCTGCGGTGAAGACACCGACTACAACGGCAACGACACCCATGAGGGCAAGCAAGCCGAGGTTGAGCCAGTGGCCAGGAATCATGTTGAACGGCACGTAAAGCACGGCACCAAGGGCTGCAACACTAAGTGCCGCGTTTCTAGCAGTCTTGTGGTCGAATCCCATAGTTAGGCCAGCGACGACAATGCCCGCACCCGCAGAGAACAAGAAGACCAGAACAATTCCCAAACCCGGGCTCTGGAACCAATTCAGGAGGTTTAGCAGATTCAAGAGTCCGAAGAGGCCTAGTGCCGAGACAGCGTACGAGATCCAGAAACGCTTGCGCTCTCCCCCGATGAAACCGGCCACAATCAACCCCAGGGCAAGCGGTATGGCAATCATGAATGGCGTAGTCACTTGACCATCAGCGAGGAAGTCATTGAAGCCGATCGCAAAGTACTGCTTCAGCAAAACCGCGACCCAGAAAACCGGTAGCGAAAAGAACAAGAATGAAACAAAGGTCATGGAATAGTCGAGGCGAGAGTACTGGCGGATCGCGCTCAATACGCCGATTGAAATACCCAGGATGATGGCCAGCACAGTTGCCGCGGTGACCAATCGAAGGGTCACTGGAACTGCGGCGCCGATTAGGTCGAGTACTGCACCGCCTTGCCGGGTTCTACCAAAGTCAAGGTTTCCAACGAAGACACCCAGGACTCCCTTGAGCCAAAGAAAGTATCGGGCCGGAGGCGGAACGTCGAGTTGAAGTTGCGCGGTCAATCGAGCAATCAGGTATTCCTTGTTGCGGGCCGAACTTTCGGCTAGACCGGCTAGCGGGTCACCGGCGATGGCCTCCATGTTGTAGACGATAAAGCTGGAGCCGAAAAGTACCAGGAAGCTTATGGCAATACGCCGGCCAATGAACGCGAGCATTCTCTTTAAATCTCCATCGATCTATCTGTTACAACAGGTGAAACAAAAAATAAGTCTAATAATGATTTGAAAAAATCGGTGGCCCCGAGAGAACTCGGAGCCACCGATTTTTTAGTTTTCTCTAGTCAGAGACTAGAAGTGCCACTCCCAGTAGTTCCAGGCGTAGGTAGGTGAGATTGAAGTACCCTTCACACCAGCTAGTCCCTTGCTGAACGCAGTAACCTGTGGCCACTGGTACATAGGAAGAGTCCAGGCATTCTTGGTGATTAGAGCCTCAGCCTGACCCATTAGAGAAGCAATCTGAGCAGTGGTGCCCTTGTTCTCCAGCTTGTGCAGAATGGTATCTACCGCTGGGTCGTTCCAACCGGTGTGGTTGTTAGCGCCATCGCTTAGGTAGTTAGCGTTTGAGCCATCCTGGGTAACGCTGTTTAGCACCCAAGCGAACTCTTCAGCGTCGAACTGGTTCTCGCTTAGTCGGCTGCTCCAGTTTGAAGTGGTTGCGTTGCTAACTGAGAAGCCTACGTTTGCTTCATGCTGAACGATAACTGCGTTGTTCTCAACGCGCATCTGACGGCTTGAGCGAAGAAGGTTGATCTTCACAACAGGGTTGTTTGCCGATGCGGCTGGGTACCACTTCTGAACTAGCTTCAGAGCAACAGCCTCGTTTGCACGCTGGATGGTGTCCGAAGGTGCGTTGAGGTTGTAGGTGTAACGAGTTCCGTCGATGGTCACGCTCTGAGTGGTAGCTAGACCATTCTTAGCCGTCACAGCGTTGTAGTAAACCGAACCTGGAAGGGTGAAGTTTGAGTTCAGCAACTGAGCGTTCTTGTTGAACGGCTTTAGCTGGTTGCTCATGGTTGCGTAACGAGGGAAAGCTAGCAAGAACGCTAGGCGCAAGTCCTTTGCCTTCTGGCCCCACTTGTCAGCGAATGGACCGGTGTACTCATCCTTGGTTCCAGCGCCGTTACCGGTGCGAAGGTCGATGTGCTCGTAGGTACCTGAGGTACCGCCAAGTAGACCGATCTGCTTCGAGCCAGCTAGCGACTGAAGAGTTGAGTAACCTGCAGCGCCTGGTGCACCCTGATAAAGGTTGATGTCACCGTTCTGTAGAGCCTGAACCGAAGCGGTTCCGTCCTGAACATACTTGAAGACGATCGTCTTGATTGGGTTTACCTTGCTCAGTGGGTGACCAGAGGTGTACTTAGGGTTCTGGGTTAGAGTCACGGTCTGAGTCGAGCTGTTGTATGACTTTAGAAGGTAAGCACCGTTGCTAACAGCAAGGATTGGCTTCGCAGCTGAGTCATATGAAGCAGAGTCAAAGTTGTAGTCGTTAGTCCAGATCTTTCCGATCTTGGCTAGACGGGCCTGAGCAGACTTGTCACCCTTGTATGCACCGGTGAAGTCTGCAAGGAACTTTGCCTTGTAGGTCTTGTTAGCGGCAGCTGACTGGATAGCAGTCTTGCCGTCGGCCATTGCCTCAAGGGTGTGAACTGGAGATGGACCAGGACCCTGAACTTCCCAGTCTGGCTGGAACTTGCTGTAGTGCAAGGTTACAGACATGTGGTCAGCCGAAAGAGTCGGAACACCCACGATGCTGTGGTCGTATGAGCCACCGTAGCCACCAGAGTAGAACGATGAGCCTGCGTCTGAAGATGGGTCGCCGAGGCCAGCCTTCTTCGAGTAAGCGCTTGATGAGATTACGTGGCTGAGCAATAGGTCAACCGCGTCAATCGGAGTGCCGTCCGACCAAA
>Ga0228701_1001189_pt1 | contig 18422 bp, 17 predicted proteins | sample McNCre117_Aug_MG_2_FD_178017 | JGI IMG/M metagenome (GOLD analysis project Ga0228701, IMG submission 178017) | Freshwater microbial communities from McNutts Creek, Athens, Georgia, United States - 11-17_Aug_MG | ecosystem: Environmental > Aquatic > Freshwater > Creek | place: USA: Georgia...
GAACATGTCGGCGACCTGCTCTTTTTTACCTTTGTTTTGATTTTTGTAGGGAACGACCATAGCATTGATTGATTTGCGTAAGTCTAACGATGTGCTTAGGCAAATTGTTTAGGCAAAAATACCAATTTTATTTGGTTTAATGGGGCGCCATGCTGAAAATACCCACCAAGCACCACATGATGATGAAGCTGATGAGCATGGAGAAATTGACGATGGCTGCTGCGATGCCCGTATCAAAATTGAGTTCGTCTGAATAGGTGATCAATGTCATTCCTGCCGGTAAAATGAGACAGATAAGCAGCATGTTGCGATATTGGAATTCAAAAGGAACCGTGTAGTATAATATTAGTCCGATACTGAGGCCTAAGAGGTAACGTAATCCCAACACTTGAAATACTTTTGCGAAGGCTATTTTGGGTAATCGCACGCTAAAATAAATCCCCATCAGTAAAAGTACCATGGGCTTATTTCCTTTGGCGATGGTATCGATGATGTCCATGGCCAAGGGTAAGACGGGTATTTGGAAAATATTACAAGTCAAGCCGATGAGCATCGCTTGGAAAGGGGGAAGTGTAAAGATTTTCTTGAGCACGTGCTTCCAAGGATTGGAAGGTCCATGATTTCCGGAGAGATAAGTCCCCATGCCGTAATTGACCATGAAGTTGATGACAGAATTCCCTAAATCGAACATAATAGCATAGGTCAATCCTTCCCAGCCCCAAATGCCTTCAATGAGCGGATAGGCGAATAATCCCAGGTTCCAGCCCGCCGATCCCATGGTTAGGATTCCCCGATGTTCCGGTTTCTCCTTTTTAAAAATTAAAAACCCAAGGTAAGAGGATAGAAATCCAAATAACATGGCGATCAAGGGTAACCATCCCAGAGCGGCCGAAAGTTTTACTTTCAACATGGTTGCAAAGACCAAAGCAGGGAAGGTGGTATGCATCAGGAATTTGGAGATGGATTTCGCATCTTTGAGGTCAATGAACTTGAGGCTTTTAAGTAAATAGCCGATTCCAATGATGATTAATGCGGATCCAAAGACCAGGTTGGTCGTGTTCATACTTCCTTGCTTTCAGGTTTAGGGAGTGCGATTCGAAATGTACTTCCTTTGTTTATTTCAGTTGATTTCAAGGTTAATTTACCCTCATGGTAGTTTTCCACGATCCTTTTGGCCAGTGTTAAGCCCAGTCCCCAACCCCGTTTTTTGGTACTATAACCCGGGTTGAAAATTTTCGACATGTTGGCCGGAATGATACCCTTACCCGTATCTGATATGTCGATGTAAAGTTGATTATTCTTACCTTCATGTAAATAGATCAACATTTGGCCGGTGCCACTCATGGCGTCAACGGCATTCTTACAAATGTTTTCAATCACCCATTCGAATAGGTATTTATTTACATTCGCCGTTTGACCTGGTGTCATCGTAGATTTGATTTCAATAAATACCTTAGTAGAAATACGAATTTTCAAATAGCCGATGAAGCTTGAGATTAATTCTTCGAGGTCTTCTTCTTTAAGGATTGGCGTGGATCCAATGTTTGAAAAACGAGTTGTGATGGTTTCCAAACGTTGAATATCCTTGCTTAATTCAATGACAATTTCCGGATTAATGTGGGGTTCATTGCGTAGGATTTCGACCCAAGCGGTCAGGGAGGAGAGGGGGGTCCCCAACTGGTGTGCTGTTTCTTTGGCAAGTCCCACCCAAACTCGATTTTGTTCCGCACGTCTCGAATAGGAAAAGAAGATATACCCAAGGAAGCCGACAATTAAAACAACGAGTAATTGAGAGAGCGGGTAATACCTCAATAATTTTAAGAGCCTCGAGTTGCCGTAATAAATATATTCCTTTTGAAAACCCATATCCATTTCGATGGGCTTATTATTTTCGGCGATGATTTCTTTAAGTTTGGCTTTCAGGAGCACTTGTTTTGCCTCCACATCAATAGCCTCCGGCATCGTGATGTTGATTGAATTCAAATGCCCGCTACCATCTTTCCAGATTACGGGAATGGTGTTATTTTCATTGATTTTTTTGATTCGCTCAAAGAAAAAATTGATGTCGGCATTCTCATCACTCGTCATCACATACCGAATGGTTTCCGCATATAATTCGATTTGTTGCTTCTCTCGTTCCTCTAATTTGGATACCAATCCATCGGTAAAATAAAGCGAGAATCCAGCCATGAATACGCATACGGCAAAGAAAATAACCTTCAACCATGTATCACGGTTGTAAAAGGCAAGCGGCAGGGCAACTTCTTTAGTAAGTATTTTCATATCTCCATGGCTTAAACTACCATTCCTCACAAATTACTCACCGTTTATCCATAAATCAAAAATATTTTTTCTAAGGTACTTTGCATTACATAGTACCTTTTATACATTTGTCCTATCAAATAAACAAATCAAAGCGATGGATATTGAAAATGCCAAGGTGCAGATGCGGAAAGGGATATTGGAATTCTGTATTCTGCAAATCATTTCACGCGGGGAGGTATATGCCTCAACCATGTTGACGGAATTAACATCGGCGAAAATTATGGTGGTTGAGGGGACCTTGTACCCACTCCTTACCCGATTAAAGAATGCTGGTTTTCTCGACTACAAATGGGTGGAGTCAGCCTCCGGCCCGCCTCGAAAATATTATGTGTTAACCGAAAAGGGGGAATCCTTTTTAGCGGAATTACATGGAACCTGGGATGATCTTCAGAGCTCAGTTTCCCAAATCGTTCATCCTCAAACACCCCAAGCTTAATTTTTACAGATATGAAAAAGACCCTATCTATTAATATCGCCGGCATTGTCTTCCACATTGAGGAAGATGCATTTGCTACCTTGGATGCCTATTTAAAATCCATCCATACTTATTTTCAGAATTTCGAAGGATCAAAAGAAATTATTGATGACATCGAAGCGCGTATTGCCGAAAAATTTTGGAATATCCGTGAGTCGGAGAAAACAGAGGCAATTTCACAAGAACATGTGGATGCACTCATCGCATCTTTAGGTACCATCGCCGATTTCCAAGAAATCGAAGATCGTGACACCCAAGAACAAAAGCAGACGGGGGCGCCTAAGGCTGATTTTACCAAGCCATTTCGTCGTGATTTAACCAATAAAAAATTGGGAGGCGTGGCATCCGGAATTGCTAACTATTTTGAAATGGATCCGATTTGGGTGCGTTTGATTTTGGTGGTTGGTTTCTTTGGATTGATTCCGTTGTTACATGCCGCCAACTTTATCTTCTGGGTATACATTGTTTGTTGGATTGCTGTTCCTGGCGAAACGCGTGAAGATTCTGAAAAGTCCTACCGCAAATTCTACCGTGATCCGGAGCATAAAGTGGTTGGCGGTGTCATGGCAGGTATCGCGGCTTATACGGGTTGGGACGTAGGATTATTACGTGTCTTAGCCGTAATCTCTTTGTTCTTTTTTGGTTCAGGAGCTGCAGCCTATATTATCATCATGGCGATCACGCCAGAGGCGAAATCCCTTACGGATAAAATGGCGATGACGGGAGAGCCTATCACCTTGGAAAACATTGAGAAGAATATCAAGGATACTTTTCAGCCGGGTGCAAGTGAAGAGAAAACGTTAACGCGCATTTTACTTTTTCCATTCCGCGCGTTGGCAACTGTTTTCACGGCGCTAAAGCCGGTATTGATGGGTATAAAATGGTTTGCGCAATACCTGGCAGGTATCGTCTTGCTGATCATTGCCATCGCTTTCGCGGTTGCATTAGTAGTTTTAACTACCTCGGGTATTTCAGGATTTGATCATGGGCAAATTGGACTTGCCTTCGGAGAAGCCATTCCCATTTATTTATTAGTACAAGATCTTCCAGCTTGGTCTATCTGGGCCGCTTATGCCGCGATTATCCCCATGGTCTTGGGAATTGGTATTGGTGGTTTATCTCTGTTGATGAATCGTAAACTCACCAACAAAACCTATTCGTATACTTCTACGACGATAGCGATTATTGGTTGGGTCGGATTATTCGCCGCATTCAGTTTTGTGGGGCGTAATTTCCAGCGTACAGCCTCCGTTAGCCAAGTTAAAGAAATCTCAGCTGATTCAGCTTATGTGTTTGATGTGAATCGGGAATCCAACGAAACGATGTGGGAGAAGTTATTGGGAAATACGATGATTACCGACGAGTTATTGGACGAAGATGAGCAACATGATTTCAATCGAGGTGGGTTTTCAAGATCTCAAATTGTGTTAGAGGGCTATGATGGAAAAACTATTCAAGTGATCGCTTTTGCTAAATCAAATGGACGGACACGTTCCGAAGCGGAGGCGAATGCCAAAGCAATTCAATACCATTATGTTCTTAAAGGGAATAAACTGGTGATGGATAGTCACTTTGGTTTGAAGAATTTAAAATTCAGAAACCAACGGATGCGTGTGAAGGTATTGATTCCTTATGGCGTGAATTTCGGAATGACGCGTGAATTTGGCTATTTCATTGAAAATGTTTTGCCGAGTGGGTATTTCAATGAAGACGATGGGGATTTATTTGTGGGATCTAAATGGACATTCTCCATGGATAAGGGTTTGATCTGCTTAAATCGTACCCCAAAAGATGGAGAATCCTCGAATGACAATTCCGATGATTTTGGGGATGAGCCCGATGCTCCCATTCCCCCAATTGCCCCGGATGAAACCATCACCCCCAATTCTTCTGGAGTCGTGTCCATTTCAAAAACAGTCGGGCCCTTCCAATCGATTCAAATCAAACGCTCTGGTTCAGCTTCGATTAAAATCATCAAAGGAAATGAATTTAAGGTTTCCTATCAAGCCAATGAACCCAGTGCAGATTTCGGTCGATTGACTACCGTGACGAATGGCGTGCTGACGATTGGGGATGTTCCCTCAGATATGACTTTGACCATTGAAACGCCCGATTTAGCGCGCGTCGACTTAGGAGGAAACGCACGCACGGAGTTATCAGGTTTTTCGTTGAAAAAGCTTGATGTTATTTTGCATGATTTCCACAGCTTGACTTTGATCGGTCAATCCACCAATCTCGCTGCAGCTGCGTTTGATTCCTCGGAGTTACAAGCCCGGAAATGGGAAAGTGACAATGCCGTTATTGCGGTTGGGAATCAGGCAAGCATGGACCTCAATGTTAAAAAGAGTCTAAAGGGAAAGAAAGCAGAGCGGGCAGATGTGAGCTATAAATCGTATCCAAACTTACAGGTTTCCTTTTCGAAAAATAAATAATTTTGACGGTCATGCAACGATGGGTTTAATACGCGCATCTTGTTCGCATCGTTGAATTTAAATATCCACCTTATGAAAAATCGCTTACGTTTTATTTTAAGCTTATTGGTGTTAGCACTGTCTATCCAGTCATTTGCGCTTGCACCGGATCATATCACCAAAAAAATTAGAGTAGGGAATTTTCAATCGCTTGAAATTGGTAGTGCCTTCGAAATCCATGTGTTTAAAGGCAATGTTTATGCTCTTTCTGCGACCGGTGATGAAAAAGCCTTGGAAGATTTAGAAGTACGTTTGGAAGGTTCAAAGCTAATTATAGACCTTGATGAGTCCTATTGGAAGAGCTGGAAAAACTGGAAGGGTGGAGCCAATAAAATTGTTCTGAATATCACGATGCCTCGTTTACGTGACGCAGAATTTAATGGAGCAACCAAAGTTACGTTAGAAGGTTTTACCGATGAGGAAGAGATGACTTTACATGGCAGTGGTGCCTCCAAAATTAGTTCCACTAAACTGGTAGCTGATAAGTTGGTCCTAGATCTTTCAGGTGCCACCAAAGTGGAAATGAAAGGCCAAGTGCTGAAATTATCGTTAGGCCTGTCTGGTGCCAGTCATGTTATTTTATCGGATATGATTGCACGAGATGTCGATGTGGACGCAAGCGGAGCAAGCCATGTTCAATTGAATGTACAAAAATCATTACGCGTGGATGCTTCCGGAGCATCAAAAATTGAATACTCAGGCAACCCGTTGAATCTGACGAAAGATTTGAGCGGAGCCTCGGTGGTCCGACGCGCGAATTAAGGATTTTTCTCACCTGCCGGAATCCGCAAGTTTAGGTAATTCGCCTGAGGCGGAACCGGACAGGCATACGTCTTATTGTAGGCACAAAAAGGGAAATAGGCCTGGTTGAAATCGAGTAGAATTTGATTGTCTTTTATATTAGTTAGGGGTAACTCCAAATACCGACCGCCTCCATAGGTTTCCGTGGGGGCGGTTTTGTCTTTAAACGGTATGAAAAAATCCCCGGAGTCATATTGGTAAACAATCAATTCAATGTTTTGACCTTCTATTTTGGCTTTCGCTTTTCCGAATACCAACAAAGAATCCTTGCTGCCATCCGTCATCGCAAGTCCTACACGTTCAACCTTTTCATTTCGAATCACTTCAAAAGAGATAAGCCATTTCGGCGAATAGGGAAAATAGGCCAAGCCCTTAAAATTAGCACGGTCGGGGATGGGTGAATCCTCCGCGGTTTTAAATTGCTCGTCTTTCGCTTTCCGACTTTCCACAGTTTTCAACGAGTCTTCACTCGATTTCGCTGGGATTGTGCCCTGCTTGGGTAGGCTCACATAAATCAGGCAAACGATTATTGCAGCAATTATCAAGAACCAGCGATTGAATTTCATGGGAATGCGTGTAAATTTGAATTTGTAAAAATATAAAATTAATCAGATGTTTACAGGTATTGTGGAATCAATGGGCGTTTTGGAAAGTAAACAAACCCAGGGCTCAAATATCGATTTTTGGTTTTCATCTTCCTTCACGGATGAGTTAAAAATCGATCAGTCGCTCGCCCACAATGGTGTCTGCCTAACCGTTGTCGAAATTAAATCCCCGCAATACCGGGTAACTGCCATTCAAGAAACTCTTCAAAAGACCAATTTGGGCGATTTGAAAATTGGACAAAAAGTCAATTTAGAGCGTTGTATGCCTGCGAATGGACGATTCGATGGCCACATCGTTCAAGGTCATGTGGATTTGACGGGTATTTGTACCGACATCAAAGTGCACGACGGTTCCTGGGAATACCATTTTCAATATCCTGCGGGTCATGTGACCGTTGAAAAAGGATCCATTTGCGTCAATGGGACATCCTTAACGGTCGTAGAATCTGGAAAAGATACGTTCTCAGTCGCGATTATTCCCTATACCTACGAACACACGATTTTCCACCAAATGAAAGTTGGTGACCGCGTGAATTTAGAATTCGATATTCTGGGTAAGTATATGCAGAAATTATTGGCCCAGCAATTAGCTCAATAGATCCTCAATCGCATCTTCGACTTTCTCGAATCCAAAACGATTCCAAACAGCGTCTTTCTGCGATTGGATTTCGGACAATCCTAAATTACCGATACTGCCCAAATGCGTATGATTAATTTCGCGGCTGCTACCATTGAATTCACCCGCTTCAATCATTTTTCCTACTTGAACATAAGCCTCGCGAAACGGCATTCCTTGTACTACGAGTTTATTTACTTCTTCGACAGAGAACAATAAATCATATTTGGAATCTTTCAAAAGATCCGATTTAACTTTCATGTTGGAGATCATGTAATGCGTAATCTCCAAGCAATCCTTGATTTCATCGATGGCTGGCATCAAAATTTCCTTGGTCAATTGGAATTCGCGGTGGTAACCGGAAGGTAGGTTGCTCATCAACAATTGCAATTGGTTCGGAGCAGCCTTTAATTTATTCGATTTTCCACGTAATAATTCCGCCACATCGGGATTCTTTTTGTGTGGCATGATGGAGCTCCCTGTCGTCAGGCTACTCGGTAATTCAATAAAACCAAAGTTTTGCGAGTTGTATAAACAAACGTCCATAGCCAAGCGACTCAAGGTCGTTGCCAATTGGGCAATCGCGTTCAATACGTATAATTCAGTCTTGCCCCTCGACATCTGCGCATTCACCACATTTACATGCGGTGCCTCAAAGCCCAATAAAATCGTTGTTAATTTACGATCCAGTGGGAAGGAAGAACCATAACCGGCCCCCGAACCCAATGGGTTTTTGTTCGCCAAGCGAAAAGCAGACTCCAATAATTCAGCGTCTTCCACCAAACATTCTGCGTATGCGCCAAACCACAAACCAAACGACGATGGCATGGCAATTTGCAAGTGCGTATATCCAGGTAATAAATCATTTTTGTGGGCCTCGCTTTTCGCCAACAATAGGTCGAATAAATCTTCCACCGCATCTGCGATTTCCATGATTTCCGCCCGCATGAATAATTTTAGGTCGACAAGCACCTGGTCATTCCGTGACCGACCCGCATGTATTTTCTTGCCTAAATCCCCCAATTTTTGGGTGAGTAAATATTCGATTTGCGAGTGAACATCCTCCATTCCCTCTTCGATGACGAAAGTACCATCTTCGATCGTATCCAAGATATTCTTAAGTTCCAGGCATAAAGGTTCCAATTCATCTGAGGGCAAAAGTCCAACATGCTCGAGCATGGTAATGTGCGCAAGTGAACCCATCACATCGTAGCGCGCTAATTGCAAATCGTATACAGGGTCGTTCCCAATCGTGAATTGCTCAATGATTGCGTCTGTTTGCTGATTTTCTTTTTGCCAAAGTTTTGCCACGTTCGTATTAGATTAATTGTGATAATATGTTCTGATAGGTTTGAATTCCCTGTTTCAGTTCTTCTAAATAAATAAATTCATCCGCCGTATGGCTTCTACCCGAATGCCCTGGGCCAATTTTCACTGATGGGAAAGGCATCAAGGCCTGATCCGATAGGGTAGGTGATCCGAAGCTTGTAATCCCTAAAGCAGCAGCTGCTTCGAGAACCGGATGTCCATCAGGGATTTTACTGGATTGTAAACGGATACTCCGTGGAGTCAATTCCGCTTGAACAAGGCCTCTTAAAATTTCAAGTACTTGTTCCAAGGAATAACATTCATTGACCCGACAATCAATCGTATAATGACACAAATCCGGCACGACATTGTGTTGTTTTCCCGCTTGAATCACGGTTACCGTACATTTTACGGGTCCCAAAACCGGTGAAACCTCCGGAAATTCGAAACTCTTTATTTTTTGAATATCCTCCATGGCCAAGTAAATGGCATTGGTTCCCTCGTTTCTTGCCGCATGGCCCGCCACGCCTTTGACTTCGGCGTCAATAACCATTAATCCTTTCTCCGCGATAGCGAGTTGGCAATCCGTCGGTTCACCCACAATCGCCCAAGAGATGGCCGGAAAGTCCGCAGATTTTAAGACTGACTCGATGCCTCCCTTGCCCGATATTTCCTCCTCTGCAGTCGCTGCTAAAACCAAGTTAAAGGGTAATTCTTGCTCATAAAACGAACAAAAAGTCGCAATCAAACAGACTAAACTGGCACCGGCATCATTGCTGCCGAGGCCGATTAATTTGCCGTCTTGTATCGTTGCCGCTAGCGGATCATGTATCCAAGACGCATTGGCTTTCACCGTATCGTGATGTGAGTTTAATAAAATACACGGCTTGGTTGCATCAAAGTGTTTGTTGGTCGTCCATACATTATTCCCCAATCGCTGAAACACAATATTTCGAGCCGCTAAAAAATCCTCGATGATCGATGCGGTTCCTTGTTCTTCCCGACTTAAGGAAGGACAAGCCACTAGCTTTTCAAGTAGGTCTTTGGCGTCTATATATTGTTGGTCCGTATACATTAGGCTTGAATCAATGTGCCCTTGTCGGGCTGTGAAACAAAATCAGCGTGGCAAAGCCGAACGCTATGGACGCCTTGTGAGATGGCCTTCAAGGCATTCTCCAATTTGGGAATCATCCCTGCAGACACAATTCCATCCGCTTTTAATTGCGCGAAATTGGCAGAGTTAATCTGTGAAATGACTGAATTGTCGTCATTCGGATCCATCAAAACCCCTTGCTTTTCAAAGCAATAGGTAAGTGTTACCTCAAAGTGGTTACTTAATGCAATGGCCAAGGCCTGCGCCATGGTGTCTGCATTGGTATTTAGTAATTGTCCTTTTTTGTCCGCTGTGATGGGGGCAAAAACCGGACTTAATCCGTTCTTGATTAAGGCAGTTAATCCATCCGCATTGACGGATTCGATGTCCCCAACAAAACCATAATCGATGGGCTCAGGATTTCTTTTCTTGGACACGACGAAGGCACCATCGGGTCCCGCTAGACCGATCGCATTCGTTGAGAGTGCTTGTAATGAGGCCACGATGGATTTGTTGATCCATCCCGCATAGACCATGGTAACAATCTTGAGACTTTCGGAGTCTGTTACCCGGCGGCCTTCAATCATCTGGCTTTGGATACCTAATTCCGCCGCCATGGAGGTTGCAATTTTACCTCCTCCATGAACCAATAATTTGAATCCGGGAATGGACGCAAAATTAGCCAAAAAGGATGCTAAGGCCTCTGGTACATCGATAATGTTTCCACCAATCTTGACGATATGTAAGGCCTGTTTCATACTAGAATAAATAAGGGCTTTCGACCCGCATTTGGGTTAATAAGATCTCTTTTAATACGGCCTGCGCCGCCCAAAGCCGGTTTCCCGCTTGTTGGATCACAATCGAATTCTCCGAATCAATCACCTCATCATCCACGACCACATTTCTCCGTACGGGTAGGCAATGCATGAATTTGGCATTGTTTGTCAAATCCATTTTCGCTTTACTAACCGTCCAAGCCGGATCGGAGGAAAGAATTTTTCCGTAATCCTCGAAGGATGACCAGTTCTTGGCATAGATGTAATCTGCTCCGATAAAAGCCTCTTGCGGATCGTAGCAAATCTTCGCATTGCCCGCAAATTCAGGGGCTAAATCGTAGCCCTTTGGATGTGCAATGGTAAAGTCAACATTCGCAATATTCATCCATTCCGCGAAGGAATTGGGCACACATTGAGGCAAAGCCTTCACGTGGGGTGCCCAAGTCAAAACAACTTTCGGGCGTTCCACTTGTTTTGTTTCTGTAATCGTAATTAAGTCGGCAAAGGACTGCAAGGGATGTCTTGTAGCTGATTCCAAACTCACAATCGGCTTGCCGGTATATTTCATGAATTGCTTTAAAACCAATTCCGAATAATCTAATTCACGGTCGACCAAACCGGGGAAACTGCGTACTCCTACGATGTCACAATATTGACCAATCACAGCCGCCGCTTCAGATACGTGTTCAGCCTTATCTCCGTTCATAATCACCCCCTCATTCATTTCCAATTGCCAGGAATCAGCTCCGACATTCATTACCATCACATCCATTCCGAGGTTCTGAGCCGCTTTTTGCGTAGAAAGGCGGGTACGTAAACTCGAATTAAAGAACAATAAACCCATGGTCTTGTTCTTGCCCAAATGCTTGTCGGCATAAGGCATTTTTTTCATCAGCAAGGCCTCGCTGACTAATTTGTCGATGTTGTACGCGTCTTTTACGGAAGTGAAATGCTGCATATAAAGGGTGGTCAAAAGACCTTATATTATTGGCAATTCGGTAAAATTACCATTTTTAACAGATAAATGAAATTTATCGGTGACGTTCCCAGGTGAAAACGTCCAAAGCCTCTGGGCAGTAAATCGTTTTTCGGCCGACTTGTTGAAATTGGTTGGCTAACAAGACAGATTGGGACCCTAGGTTTTCACAAGGGGTTTCGGCCCGAATGAATTGTAAATCCAGGTCTTGAAAGGCCCAATCGATCATGCCTTTCACGGCTTCTTTGGCATATCCGTTTCCTCGGTATTTTGGGTCGATGGCATAGCCAATTTCGGTACTCCCTTGGTCATCTGGCATGCCCGAAAATCCAATTCCCCCGATAGAGCAGGATTTATTCGTTAGGATTATTTCCCAATTTGTGTACCACATAAAATCGAAGGGAAATTTTTTGGTCATGGGAATCCAATAATGTTCTAATGCGTGTTGCATTTCATTTTCATAAAATACTTCTAGCTGGAAAACATTTGGGTTTAATTGAAGGTTTAACTCCAATGCGTTCCTACCAAATTTGAACCAACATTCGAGCAGGCTATGATCGAGTGGAATGAGGGTTAATCGTTCTGTTTGGATGGAAATCATGGAAAGCGGGAAATGTTGACCTACAAATTTGTCGGATTGGTCGCAAAATAGAGATGCTTAAGGAAAGATACTAGATTTTTGTACTCGATTTTATAATGAAGCGTATTAACAACAAACATATATGAAAAAGTATTTCTTTTTATTGAATTGCCTTTTAATTAGCTGGATGGCATCAGCTCAAATCCCAGGTGGATTTGGAATGCCTGCAGCAAAGAAGGAGGCAGTTATTCCGGGAACAGCGCAAGCGACTCCCAAAGGTTCCGCCAAAATTGTCGGATATATATTAGACTCAACGGATACCAAGCCTGTGGAATTTGCTTCTGTCGCATTAATCAACAAAGCAACGAATCGTCCTGTGGATGGTGCGGTTGCTGATCAAGTTGGAAAATTTGTCTTGAATAAAGTTGCCCAAGGGGATTATAAAATCGTTATCTCATTCATTGGGTATGAGAGTAAGACCTTATTTGTGTCAGTTAATTCGAAAAATGACGATCATGATTTAGGGGTTATTAAAATGCCATCGAGCACAAAGATGTTGGCTGAGGTGACTGTTGAAGGTCAGAAAGCCATGATTGAAGAGCGTGTTGATCGTACTGTCTACAATGCAGAGAAAGATGCAACGAATAAAGGAGGGGATGCAACGGATGTCTTGAAAAAGGTTCCCATGCTTTCGGTTGATTTAGATGGTAATCCATCGTTGCGTGGTTCTTCAAATGTGAAGGTATTGATCAACAACAAGCCGTCGACCATCATGGCGTCGAGTATCGCAGATGCCTTAAAGCAAATTCCTGCGGATATGATCAAAACGGTGGAGGTAATTACTTCGCCTTCCGCGAAATACGATGCGGAGGGTTCTGCGGGTATTATCAACATTGTGACAAAGAAAAATACCTTGCAAGGTTTGACCTTGAATTTTGATACGAGTGCTGGGGTTCGTGGTTCGAATTTGGCCTTGAACGGAAACTTCCGTCGGAAGAATTTTGGTATTTCATTGGGTGGCTTTGGGCGCTCCGAATATAATGTGAATGGTAAATTTGAAAGTACGCAAATCACCTATAATAAGGGAATTCCGACGACCAACGTACAAACGGCGGAAACTCGTCGTCAGGGAATTTTCGGTAACTATCAATTGGGTTTTGATTGGGATTTGAACAAATACAATTCAATTACATCGAACGTTCGTTTTGGATTACGCAATGGAAATAACTGGCAGGATGGCTTAAGTCAAATTCGTAACGGATCTTTATCGAGTTTGCGTAATACGAATTCTTTGGATGAATCAGCGAACGTCGATATCAATGTGGATTACACGAAGACATTCGAAAAGCCGCAGAAAGAATTCTCGATTTTATCCATGTATAGCCGCAATAACCGGACAAATGATTTTTACAATTTGATCATGAACCCGAATTCGACGATGAGTCAAATCATGAGCTCGATTAAAAACGCGAATAATTCATTCAACGAGGAGGCAACGATTCAGATGGATTATCAAACGCCAATCAATAAAATGTCGATGATCGAGTTTGGTGCCAAAGCGATTACCCGTAATGTAACATCAGATTACAAATCATTTACAGCAGGGGCTGATGGTAATTATGCACAAGTTAATTTAGCCACATTGCCGAGTAACGTATTTGATTACAATCAAAACATTTGGGGAACTTATGGTTCTTACACCTTGACGACAAAAAATAAGTGGAGCATCAAAGCGGGTGCCCGTTATGAGCATACGGATATCTCAGCGAGTTTCTTGAAGAAGGAAGGTCAAAATACGGTGATTCCTCCTTATGGTGTTTTAGTTCCAAGTTTCAATATGTCGAAGACATTCAAGTCGGGAACATGGCGATTCAGTTATAACCGTCGTATCCAACGTCCGGGTATCGAGAACTTGAACCCGAACGTGAATGCAACGAATCCATTGAATATTTCGACGGGTAATCCGAACTTGGCTCCCGAGTATACAAACAACTACGAGATTTCGTACAGCAAGTTTGTGAAGCAGACTTATATTTCGACGGCCTTTTTCATTCGTAACACAACAGGAGCGATTAATCGTATTCGTGAAGTACGTGGAGATACTGTCCGTACGACCTCTCAGAACATCGGTAATGAAGATGCCTATGGATTTAACATCAACTTAAACATCAATGTATCGAATAAATTGATGTTAGGTGGAGGCGGCGACCTTTCGTACATGGTACTAGCCAACAACGTGGCTGATCCATTGCTTTCCGCGAAAAATGAGGGTATGCAGTCGAATTTCCGTGTGTTCGGTAACTACAACATCGGAAATGGTTGGGGAGCGCAAGTCTTCTCGTTCTACCGTGTCAATCAGATTCAATTACAGGGTTCACAGGGTGGTTTTGGAATGTATAGCTTGAGCTTGAAGAAGGATTTCAAAAACAAGCTGGGCAGCATTGGATTTGGTGCAGAGAATTTCTTGACACCGAATGGTTTTGTGGTTCGTTCTGAGACTAAAACGGCAACGATTTCTCAGATTTCAGAAAATACCATGCGGAATATGAACTTTAAAATCAACTTGTCTTACCGATTCGGTAAAATGACTTTTGGTCCTGCGAAGAAAAAGAAATCGGTGAATAACGATGATACAAAAGGTGGCGAAGGAGATGCGGCACCAGCTGCTCCACAACAACCAATGGGTATGCCGGGCGGTATGCGTATGGGTGGCGGCGGAGGCGGCTTCGGAGGACCACGTTAGTGGGTATTCTTAGTTCTACAAAAAAGGAGGCTCAGGCCTCCTTTTTTATTTGTTTCGTTCGATGGTGTAGTTGAGAAGATTCCCGAGTGATGTTCGGTATTCTGAATCGGGGAATTGACTTAAAATGTTGCGCGCTTCCTGCGCAAATTCCTGCATACGTTGATTTGCGTAGGCGATCCCTCCGGTTGATTTCACGAATTCGATGACCTCTTTTACCTTGACCGGATTTTCCGAATCATTCTTGATGGTCTTAATCATCTGCTTACGGATGGAGCGAGTCGTATTTTGTAAGGCATAAATCAAGGGCAAGGTCATTTTCTTTTCCTTAATATCAATTCCTAAAGGCTTGCCAATTTCCGCATCACCGTAATCAAACAAATCGTCTTTGATTTGGAAGGCAATTCCTACCTTTTCTCCAAATTGATGAGCTAGCTCCACGTATTTATTGTCGGCATCCGTTGATTGTACCCCCACCGCACAACAAGCTGCAATGAGCGTCGCTGTTTTCTTGCGTATGATGTCAAAATATACATCTTCGGTGATGTCTAGCTTACGGGCTTTTTCGATTTGTAAAAGTTCTCCCTCGGCCATCTCGCGCACAGCGGTAGAAACCGATGTTAATAGGTCGAAGTCTTTGTGATCTACAGATAGGAGTAAGCCTTTCGACAATAGGTAATCACCAACCAATACGGCAATTTTATTTTTCCAAACTGCATTGATGGAGAAGAAACCTCGTCGGTAGTCCGACTCATCCACCACGTCGTCATGGACGAGGGTAGCAGTATGAAGTAATTCGATGAGCGCGGCTCCTCGGTAAGTTTTCTCGGTAATTTCGCCCACGCAACCGGCTGTCAAGAAGACAAACATGGGACGCATTTGCTTCCCTTTGCGTTGAACGATGTAATTCATGATGGTGTCCAGCAGCATGACTTTGGTTTTCATGAACTGCCTGAATTTCCCTTCAAATGCTTTCATGGGTTCCTCGATGGGCGCCTGAATCGATGAAAGCGAAATGGACATAGAATTAAGTTTACGTGCGTGTTAGGCACATTTGGAAATTGTGTAAATTTAATCACATTTTGGGATAATTTAGTCCCGAGAATTAAATAAAGCGAAATTTATGAGCAAGATGTTGGTCTTAGCCGGCGGCTCTGTCAAAGGTGCCTTTCAAGCGGGCGTCATCAAGGCATTAGCCGAGAATGGATTTCAGCCCGATGTCATCTATGGAATTTCAGCCGGTAGTTTAAATGCGGCATTTTTGGTGAATGCCTTAGGCCGACAAAAATTAGATGGACAGCCTATTTCTTTCCAAGAGGCTGCGGATGACCTCTGGGATTTTTGGGAAACACGCATTACCCATCCCGAATGTTTATCAAAACCACTTTCGATTTTTGAATTAGGTTGGACGGCCCTGACGAAGAAGTTTCGCGGCTTGGTTTCGACGAAGCCTTTGCGTGATTTGATTGAAGATGTCTTGTCGATTCGAAATTTGCAGGCCAGTCCTGTGGGTTTACAAATCGGTGCTGTGAATATTATGGAAGGACGCATTCATTACGTGGATCCCAGTACCCCCGAATTCATGGATTATTTAATGGCTTCTTCTGCGGTGCCTATTCTGATGCCTGTTGTGAAGATAGGCGGCGAAGATCGACGGAGTTATTTAGATGGCGGTTTGCGGGATGTGACACCGGTTCGTCGGGCGCTAGAAGATGGCGGAAAACACATCGTTTGCATTTCTTGCCATCCTGAAGCCATTGAGGGAGGCTTTTTTGATTCGGGGGATTTACTTGCTTTGGTGGACCGGGTCATGGACATTGCGGTGAATGAAATTCTGAATGCCGATTTACGGGAAACAATCTTGATCAATAATTCCTTACCTGCAGATGGGTCGGAGGTAAATGAGGGACCTTATCAAGGATTCCAACGAGTACAATTGGAGTCGATTCGGCCGGACCAACCTATTAGCATTGATATCCAACACTTTACGAAATTGGATATTCGTCGGATGCTGGAGGTGGGATATTCGCTGGGGAAAGCCCAATTAAACAAAAAAGCCTGACGATTTCGCCAGGCTTTTCTAGTGGATTAAACCACCATGATGTCTTTTTCTTTCTCGACAAAAATCTGATCGATTTTCGCGATAAATCCATCGGTTAATTTCTGGATTTTATCTTCTGCTGTTTTGATTTCATCTTCCGAAACGCCTTCGCCTTTCAACTTCTTGATACTGTTGTTTCCGTCTTGACGGGCATTACGAATATTGATTTTCGCTACCTCAATCTCCTGCTTCACACGCTTCACTAAATCGCGACGACGCTCCTCAGTCAATGGGGGAATCGCCAAACGAATCAATTCGCCATCGTTCATGGGATTTAATCCCAAGCTCGAATTGCGAATCGCCTTTTCAATCTCACCGAATATGCTTTTCTCAAAGGGTTTGATGGCAATCGTACGCGCATCGGGTGTTGTGATGGATGCCGCTCCTGAGATGGGGGTAGGCATGCCGTAATAATCGATCATTAAACCGTCCAACATCGATGTGCTGGCTTTTCCGGCACGGATTTTGGACAACTCAATGTTTAAGTGTTTGATGGCACCCTCCATCGTTTCTTGGGTCGCATCGATATAAAATTCAATCTCTTCCATGGGGTATTAGCTAATTAATGTTCCTACATCTTCTCCTGACACAAGCGCCGCTAAATTGCCTTCCTTGTTCATATCAAAAACGATAATCGGTAATTTATTTTCTTGGCATAAGGTAAATGCCGTCGTATCCATAATTTTCAAACCCTTCTGAATCGCATCCGAAAAGCTTAATTGCGTAAAGCGTGTTGCGGTAGGGTCCTTCTCCGGATCTGCCGTATAGACACCATCCACACGAGTTCCCTTCAAAACCACATCCGCTTCCACCTCAATCGCACGCAAAGAGGCTGTTGAATCCGTGGTAAAGTAAGGGTTTCCGGTACCCGCACCAAAGATAACAATGCGTCCTTTTTCGAGGTGGCGAATGGCTCTCCGACGAATAAATGGCTCGCAAACAGCCTCCACTTTTAGGGCCGTCATCATGCGCGTATAAAGTCCTTGTTTTTCGAGGGCCGCTTGAACGGCCATACCGTTGATGACGGTGGCCAACATGCCCATGTAATCCCCTTGAACGCGGTCGATGCCTGCTTTGGCAGCTGAGGCTCCGCGGAAGATATTTCCTCCACCGATCACAATCGCAACTTCAACACCTAAATCGTGTACTTTTTTGATTTCGGCAGCATATTGGCCTAAAATAACGGGATCAATTACCTCGTCTTTCGTGGACAATGCCTCACCTGAAAGTTTTAAAAGGATACGTTTGTATTTAGTGTCTTTCATGCGTTGTTGAGATTTATGCGTCGCAAATTTAGAAAATTTATCGGCTTCTTGTTTACATTTTAGGCCTTATAATCTTTGGCTTGTGGTAATTTCCACCAAGGCAAATAAGGATGTGCGTGATGCTCAAAATGATAGCCAAAAAAGTAACAAGAGATAAAGGCCCACACGTGATTGCGTGCCTGACTCCGCGATTGCGTTTTATTTGCTGGGTCATGCTCTCCACGATGTGGCAAAAAGGTACCAAAATAGAATAATTGTAGCGTACTCAGGATAGCCGGCAACTCCCAGTA
>Ga0228701_1001194_pt1 | contig 18387 bp, 22 predicted proteins | sample McNCre117_Aug_MG_2_FD_178017 | JGI IMG/M metagenome (GOLD analysis project Ga0228701, IMG submission 178017) | Freshwater microbial communities from McNutts Creek, Athens, Georgia, United States - 11-17_Aug_MG | ecosystem: Environmental > Aquatic > Freshwater > Creek | place: USA: Georgia...
AAGTTTTATCAATTAGAAGTAGAAGCAACACAAGCACCCACTTATACTTTGCAGGTATTCACCAACGATCCGCAAATGATGGAACTATATCGTAGCAAACACGCTGCCAGCTTAATGTATAGCCTACATCATACTTGGGGGGAGCAATGCTTTCATTTTAGCAGTTATATGAAAATTGTGAATTGATTGTGGATAGCTTTGGCCTGAAACAGGCATCAGCACTGTGTTTCAGTTAATTACGCCTTAAAACATAGTAAAATCAAGGGTTTTCAAATAAAGGGGATCCTACTGTATTTAAGTATGATATTCGTCATTTTCCATGAAAACCTTGTTATTTAAGGGTTTTAGTGGAAAAATAAAAACAAAAATTTACCCCAAAATATTTTTTCGTTTCACAAAACCTAATAAATTTGTTGCATCGTTTAAAACTATAAAAAACACATCTATGAACAAAGCAGAATTGATCGCACACATCGCGGACAGCGCAGATTTACCAAAAACATCAGCTAACGCAGCTTTAGACGCTTTCATCGAAGCGGTAACTAAATCTTTAAAGAAAGGTGATAAAGTAACTTTAGTAGGTTTCGGTACTTTCTCAGTAACTAAGCGTGCTGCTAGAACTGGTCGTAACCCTCAAACAGGTGCTACTATCAAAATCAAAGCTAAAAAAGTAGCTAAATTCAAGGCTGGTAAAGAATTAAGCGCCAAATTATAGTTCAAAAAACTAATTTGAAATAAAACCCCTTGGATATACATATATTCAAGGGGTTTTTTTATTTTTGCAGTCCAATCATTCATTTAAAAAATTATCAAAATGGGAAGAGGAGATAAAAAAACAGCGAAAGGAAAAAGATTTTTAGGATCTTTTGGTAAAAGCAGACCACACAAAACAGCTTCAACTGCTCCAAAAGCAACTAAAGCTGCAACTAAAGCAAAAGCTTAAGACCTGCATAAAGATCCCCGAATGCTCGGGGTTTTTTTATGTATCAATGTTATCTTAACATGAATACAAGTAAAATAATAAAATTAGCTATCCTAGGAGTGGGTTGTCTACTCACTTTTATTAACAGCTTTGCTCAATGTTCCATTTGCACTAAAACCGCTAGCCAAATTGGAGAAGAAGCTGGGAAAGGATTTAATGCGGGCATATTATACCTTGCCGCCATGCCATTCGGCATCATGGGGTATATCGCTTACAGATGGTGGAAAGGGGAACAATCTAAATAACTACACCTACTTACACTGTTAAAAAAACTGTTTAGCAAATTCAAAAATATTAAAATGGGGGGCTTGCATCGCATTCGATAAAGCCAATTCCATCGATGCTCTATTCAAAGATTGCATTTTATGTGCTGCAATAATTTGAATGGCTTTGGTTAATAACAATCTTTTCTTTGCGTCATTTGATGTTGCATTTTTTTGATGCAGTTCAATAGCTTCCAAGAGTGCTGTAATGCCTTCTTTTTGAGATGCTATTGTGGGTACCACGCTTATCTGATCAACACGGTGATAACCCATTAACATTTGTTTTAAATGCGCTATAAAAGTTTGGGCAGCTGGCCTATCTGATTTATTCACCACAAAAATATCAGCTATTTCCATCAAACCAGATTTCATCATTTGAATCTCATCCCCGGCCTCGGGCACCAATACAACGATTGTAGTATCTGCAAGGGCTGCGATTTCTACTTCAGATTGTCCTACCCCTACTGTTTCAACTATAATCCTATCAAATCCCGCTGCTTGCAACAAAGTAGTTAATTCTATAGTAGTGGCATTTAAGCCTCCTAAATGGCCTCTAGAAGCCAATGATCTTATAAATACCTGTGGATGTAAATACCATTCACGCATTCTAATTCTGTCTCCTAATATGGCCCCTTGATGAAAAGGTGAAGAAGGGTCAATAGATAATACAGCAATACGTTGACCAGCAAGTACCCAATCTTGCATCAGCGCACTTATCAAAGTACTTTTACCAGCACCAGGAGGGCCTGTAATACCAATAATAGGTACAGCCGCAGGTTGGAGTGTTTCTAATAAAGTAGCCCCATCTGCTACTTGATTTTCAATCAAGGAAATGGCTCTTGCTAGAGACAAATAGTCTCCGGTACATACCCCTTTTTTTATTTCCTCAATGGATAACATCAATGATTATTTAATGAGTTTATAATTTCTGTATTCGCCTATTTTAAAGCCAATAAGATCCTCCACCATTTGTAAGAACTTGTCATTTTTATGCCAAACAGACAATTCTTTTTGATAGCTATATTCCCAATTTTGTGCCGCTACTTTAGAATGCATCACACTAGGATGTGTCCCAGTAAAAGGTATCGTCCTATCTACAGAATGCATTTGATAATTATGACTGGCTAATTTTTTGGCCAAAGTGTCGGGTTCCGTATAATAAGATTGAAACATCGCTACTTTTTTTGCATAAGCATCTGGAGAGCGAATACCAGTATAGTGATATACGGTAGCATCTAATTTTTTAACATGTAACTTCTCACCTTTTTCTGTGCCATTTTCGTACCCCTCAAATGATTTGTATTTTCTAAATCCTTGTGAATCACGATAGGATCTTACACCAATATGGTTTCTAAAAATTCGGATTTCAAAATTATGAACCCTTCTCGTATTTCTAATATGATCATATCCTCCCCAGAAATGAATAAAAGGCATAATAAAGCCTTCCACTTTTTTATCATGATTATGCAATGCAATTTGAGCTTGTATATAAGCAAGGTCTTTTTCATGCATCACTTCATCTGACTGAATATGAAAAGCCCAATCTGCCGTAATTTGATCTAAAGCAATATTGGCTTGTTGTGCAAATACTTTCCCCCCCACTCTCAATTGCATATCCCAAATAGTATCTATAATTTTAATTTTAGGATCGTTCAATGCAACAATAGCCTCCCTAGTACCATCGTTAGAATCACCGACCGCCACAATAAATTCATCACAAATAGGCAAGACAGATTGAATGGATTCCAAAAAAGGCACTCCATAGTCAAATCCATTTCTTACATAGGTAAATCCTGCGATTTTCATGTACACTTAATTTATATCTCAAATAACCGAAAACTTTTGCAAAAAGCCATTAATTTTGAAACACAAGTTTAACTATGCCTATCACCATTTGCTTCGATTTCGGAAATACAAGATTCAAAGCAGCAGTTTTTAAAGAAAAGGAATTAATTGAGGTTGTCATACTTCCTGATGCAAGTATGTCTACGATTACAGAATTTATTTTGGATAGAAAGCCTGATCGTACCATTCTCTCATCAGTCATACATCATGATCAAGCCTTAGAAAGTTTTTTGGCAGCTCATTCACAGTTTCATCTATTAGGACCTCAAACAAAAATTAATTTCTCTACTCCAGTTGGTAAACCGGATACTATTGGTGCAGACCGTTTAGCCCTATGTGCAGCAGCAGTAGACATGTTCCCCCGTCAACATAATTTGGTGATTGCAATGGGCACTTGTATTACTTACAACTTCATTTCTAATGGACATGAATTTTTAGGAGGTAGTATTTCCCCTGGTATGCAGATGCGCTTTAGAGCCATGCATGAGCAAACGGCACTTTTGCCACTTATCAAGCCTTCTTCTGAGTTCACTTTAGTGGGTTATGACACCAAAACCAACTTGTTAAGCGGGGTAATATTGGGTATTGCAGCCGAAATTGATGGCATAATTGGAGCTTATGAGGAAAAATATAGCAACTTTAACGTGCTATTAACCGGGGGAGACCTTAGTTATTTTGTACCTCACTTAAAAAAGAGGATATTTGCGGACCCAAATTTAATATTTAAAGGATTATATGCTATCAGCGAAAACAATAATTAGGTTAACCACGCTCTTGGTTTTAGTTGGTTTTTTAACCCCCTCACAAGCTCAAATTAATTCTCCTTTTTCAAGATACGGTCTTGGAAACGAAGTGTTGAATAACCAAAATGCATCAAGCCAAGGTTTAGGTGGTTTCTCCACAGCATATACTTCTATTATGAATGGAAGTTTCGGTCAAAGCGTCAACTTTAACAACCCCGCCTCCTATAGTAGTTTATATATGACCACTTTTGATATTGGTATGAATCTTAATCAAACAACATTGATAAGAAAGAATCCTACTGGTCAAGAAAAATCTACTTATTTAGTACCCAACTATTTAGCAGTAGGCTTGCCTATTAGTAAGGCTAGAAAAATTGGAATGGCATTTGGCTTACAGCCACTTACTTCTATCCATTATTCAGTAAATGAAATAGTAAGATTATCATCAGGAGACACTGTGATTAATAATTACAAAGGTGATGGTGGTTTAAACCAAGTATTTATTGGAGTTGGTAAGGCATGGAAATACCTTAGTGTCGGTTTTAACACCGGATACAATTTTGGAAGAAAAGATATCGAAACTGTAAAATCAATTTTATACAATCCTGATTCTTCTTATTTCTATCAATCAAAATCTAGTAGCAATACGAATTTTGGAGGTGCTTTTTTAAAATTAGCTGTTTTGGGTGAATTCCCAATTTATAAAACAGCTAAGCCTGGTACCAAAGAAAGCACAGAATACAATATTAGTTACGGTGCAACTTATAGTTTAGATCAAAGTTTTAAAGCTAAACAAGATATCACAAGAACTATTGGAAGCTATACTGCTACCACTGAAGTACCTGTTGATACTGCACTTTCAACTGTGAATAATGCAGGAACTATTAATATCCCTGCAGTGATATCGGCAGGTATTGCTTTACATAAAAAGCAAACTGTTGCAAGAGGTGCTTATGATCAATGGGTAATAGGTGTAGAGATGAACCAAGCTGCATGGAAAGATAGTTATCGTTTTTATGGCAAACAAGATCCACTTTCAAACTCATGGATGATACGTGGTGGTATTCAATACAATCCTGATCCTTACGCTTATGAGAATTATTGGTCTACTGTCATTTTCAGAGCTGGATTTTTTGCTGGCAAGGATTATGTAAATATTGATAACAATGGATTAAAAACGACTGGTATTACTTTAGGTTTAGGATTGCCAGTTAGAAAATATCGTTCCTATGATTATCAATTTACTATTCTTAATCTAGCATTACAATTAGGACAAAGGGGTACGAGTGTCAATAATTTCAGAGAAAGCTTTATGCAGTTTACTGTGGGGTATAGTTTGAGTGATGTGTGGTTTAATAAACGTAAATATGATTAATCTTAGTTTTAATAACATACTTAAGATAGCAGTTACTGGCATCAGTAGCTGCTTTTTTATGTGCGCATGTGAAAACAATGTGAATGATGTTAAAGCATTAAGTGCAAAAAATGGTGGCGTAGATATTGGCAAAGAGGTGGCTATTTACATGAGTAGTGGTGGCAAGATGTCTGCAAAAATAATGGCCCCCATAATGAACCGCTATTTAGTGGATAGCGGTAAAATGATTGAATTTCCCAATAGCATAAAAGTAAATTTCTACAAGGACAGTGCTATTGTTGACAGTAAGTTAACTGCTGGATATGCCAATTACAAAGAATCTGACAACAAAGTGTTCTTAAGAGACAATGTCATTGTATTCAATATGTTAGGAGATACTTTATGGTGTAAAGAAATGTATTGGGATCAAGAAACTGGCAAGTTTCACACCGACAAAGATGTTATCGTAAAGCAACACAACCCATTAGCAAAAACCTATGGTAAAGGCTTTGAAGCTAATCAAGATTTAACCGATATTCGTATCTTCCAATTACAACCAAATAGTTTTGCAATCATTAACGACAGTAGTGCATTACACCCTTAAAATATAGATATATGGAATATAGAAAAATGGGAAAAACAGGCCTCCAATTAAGTACTTTGAGTTTTGGAAGCTGGGTTACTTTTCATAAGCAAATCAACGACAACATCGCAGATACTTTAATGGGCATAGCTTACGATGCAGGTGTGAATTTTTTTGATAATGCCGAAGTATATGCAGCCGGTGAAAGTGAGAAAATGATGGGTCGCGTATTAAGTAAGAAAAAATGGGATAGAACAAGTATTGTATTATCCTCTAAGGCCTATTTTGGATGGAGAGGAAAAGAAAATAAACCTAACCAAACTGGACTTAGTCGCAAACACTTGACAGAAGCTTGTCATGAAGCATTACAAAGATTACAAACTGATTATCTAGATTTATATTTTTGTCACCGACCAGACAAGACCACACCCATTGAGGAAGTCGTGCACACCATGAACACGCTGATTCAACAAGGTAAAATTTTATATTGGGGTACGAGTGAATGGAGTGGTGTAGAAATTATGGAAGCGCATAGAGTGGCTGAAAAATATAGATTAATAGGGCCTAGCATGGAACAGCCTCAATACAATATGTTCGAACGCCATAAAATGGAAAACGATTATCTTGAAATTTTCAAAAATGTTGGATTAGGAACGACTATCTGGAGCCCACTTGCCGCAGGATTATTAACAGGCAAATACAATGAGGATATACCTGAAGGATCTCGTTTTCAATTAGAAGGTTTTGAGTGGCTAAGAGACAAGTGGCTAATGCAAGACAAAATTAGAAAAGTACAACAACTCGCTGCACTTGCAAAAGCATTAAAAGTAAGTACAGCTTCTTTGAGTATTGCATGGTGTATTAAAAACCCCAATGTGAGTACTGCTATATTGGGTGCTACAAGCAAGGCACAGTTGGAAGACAACTTGACTGCTATTGTGACCGCTACTTTATTGACTCCAGAAATTATGGAGCAAATTGAATCTATCATCGAAACCAAACCTGTATTACCAGAATGGTAGGTGATACCATAAAATGATTGTATGCTTTTTGCTATTATTGCTTCTTTACTATTAATTGGTTTTTTCTCTGGCTATGAGATTGGATTTGTTAGTGCCAATCGTTTAAGCTTGGAATTAAAGAAAAAACAAGGTAACAAAGCTGGCATCATCTTAGCTTCTTTTTTAGAAGCACCCACTCAATTCATTGGCACCTGTTTAATTGGTCTGAATATTTCGTTAGTGGTATTTGGAATCGTTTTTGAGGAAGCATTAGACAAATATATTTGGAGCCAAATGGCATTGAGCCCCTATGCGATTTTATTGGGCAATACCATTGTTTCTACGCTGGTTATTTTGTTAATTGGCGAACTCGTTCCCAAGGCCATATTCAAAGCCAGAGCGGCTTCTATGATCACCACTTTTGCACCTATCGCATATTTTTTTCATCTTATTTTTAGGCCTTTAACCATACTCCTTGTCAATACAGCTCAATGGGTAATTAGAAATGTGTTTCAAGTGAAAGTGGTAAACAAAAAAGAAGCATTTACCAAAATAGATTTGGCTCATTTTGTACAACAAACTAAAGATCAACAAGAGCAGCAAGAACTCAATACTGATTTGTTTGAAAATGCCTTGAGCTTACCAGATATCAAAATCAGAGAATGCTTGGTACCAAGGACAGAAATCATTGGCATTGACGTGCATACTTCGATGGAAGAGTTACAAGCTTTATTTGTAGAAACCAAATTAAGTAAACTAATCGTATACGAAGAGAGTTTAGACAATATTGTAGGATATGTTCATCAACTTGATTTATTTAAAAAGCCGAGGCATTTGTCAAGTGTATTACACCCTATTATACTTGTTCCAGAAAGTATGAGTGCGGCAGACTTGATCAACCTTTTTTCCAAAAAAAGAAAAAGTATTGCATGGGTAGTGGACGAGTTTGGTGGCACAGCCGGTATTGTAACCATGGAAGATGTCTTAGAAGAAATTTTTGGAGAAATTGACGACGAGTATGATGAGCAAGAATTTTTGGAGAAAAAGCTGTCCGATACTGAATATATTTTTAGTGGTCGTTTAGAATTAGATTACTTATATGAAAAATATGGCATAGATTTTTCGGCCGATACTGCCGAAACCTTGAGTGGCTATCTTATTCACCACCATGGATCCATTCCCAAACTAAGAAATGTGATTCATTTAACCCATTTTGACGCTGAAATTTTAGCAGTAAGTGACACCAGAATAGAGAAGGTTAAAATAAGGATCCATTAGGATAATTTTTGAGCTTTCAAGTTCGGTTTTGCCTTATAAACAGTAACTTTAGCCTTCATTAGATTTACACATGGCTATATTCGACAGATTCAAAACAGACGAAAATGCAGAGATGTCTTTCATAGATCATCTAGAGGTATTAAGAGGAACGATTGTTCGCTCATTATTTTCTATTTTAATTGCATTTGTTGTACTCTTTATTTATAGAGATTGGATCATGGACCATATTATCATGGGCCCATTATATCCCGATTTTGTAACTTATAAAGCATTCTGTAATCTTAGTCATTATTTACACTTGGGTGACTCCTTGTGTATGCCTCCCGTGAAAGTGACATTACAGAGTACTACATTTGGTGGACAGTTTTTAAGCGCCATTAGTATGGCTTTTATTGGGGGGGTGATTGTAGCATTTCCTTTTATTTTCTGGCAATTTTGGTCTTTTGTAAAACCTGCACTAAAAGAAAACGAGTTAAAGAATACAAGATTTATGATCTTCTTTGTTTCGTTTTTCTTTTTCTTAGGCGCGGCTTTTGGTTTCTTCGTATTAGGTCCATTTACTTTTAATTTTTTAGCTGGTTTTCAATTAGGGACTAGAGGAGCGGTAACAACCATCCCGACATTTGCAGATTACATTGATAACCTTACTAACTTAATATTAGGATGTGGCATTGCTTTTGAATTACCAGTTATTGTGTTTTTACTAACTAAAATTGGCATTGTAACTCCTAATTTTTTAAGAGCGACTCGTAAATATGCTGTTATTGTCATTCTAATCATAGCAGCTTTTATTACCCCAAGCCCTGACTGGTATAGTCAAACCATTGTATTTATACCATTGTACTCTTTGTTTGAATTTAGCATTATCGTGTCAAGATGGGCTTACAAATCTGTGAAAAAAGCAGAGGAAGAGTGGGATTAATCTGAAACCCTTACACTAAAAATATAGTTATGTCATACGTATTTGATATCAACAAACCTATCGCAATAGGTGCAGATCATGCTGGTGTTGATTTTAAAAATGAAATTAAATCTTGGTTAACTTCAAAAGGTTTTTCAGTAAAAGATTTTGGCACTTATAGTACTGACTCAGTAGATTACCCTGATTTTGCACACCCTACTGCAAGTAGCGTTGAAACAGGAGAAGCAGCTTTTGGTATTTTATTTTGCGGAAGTGCAAATGGAGTGGCCATGACTGCTAATAAACACGCGGGTATAAGAGCAGGGCTGTGTTGGGAAACAGAAATTGCTGAATTAACAAGATTACATAATAACGCAAATATGATTTGTATACCTGCGAGGTATGTTAGTATCGACAAAGCCAAAGAAATGATTACTGTGTTTATGGAAACTGCTTTCGAAGGTGGCAGACATCAAAACAGAGTCAATAAAATTAGTTGTTCTTAATACGCATTTTTTTATCAAACTTAACATATGAAAAAAATAGTCTGGATTTTCTTACCTCTTATCAGTAGTATTTCTTTTGCACAAAAAGCGGATGACTTAATTCATTTTAGCAAAATCATTACTAAGGAAGGATTAAAGGCAAAGCTTTCTGTAATTGCAAGTGCAGAAATGGAAGGTCGTGAAACAGCAAGCCCTGGGCAAAAACGCGCAGCAGCTTATATCGAATCAGAATTTAAAAGAATGGGATTATTACCTGGTAATGGTAATAGCTACCAACAAGTATATCCAGTATATCAAGACGAATTAACTGAAAAAAAGTTGAGTGTGAATGGTCGCAATTTTGATTGGGACAAAGACTTTTCATTTGCCTTACAAACCATCAGCTCAGGAAACTTCAATTACAATAGTGTTGTATTTGCTGGTTATGGTTTAGTAGATTCAGCAAAAGGTATCAACGACTACGCTGGATTAGATGTGCAAGGAAAATTAGTGTTGGTATTAGAAGGTAACGAAGCTGGGGTTCCTACAATGGGACCTGGTGGCAATCGTGCATTCAACGCCAACCCTGCTTCTCCCATGTCAAAAATGAGAAATGCAACAGCGAAAGGTGCTGCAGGATTGTTCATCATATCTGCTGATTTTCCTCGCAAAACACCTTCCATGACAAAAGGTGGTATGTATATCAGACCGAATAATAATAAAGGTTTTGTAATGGCCACTATTTCAAAAGAAATAGGCAATGCCATATTAGGAGCCAATACTACTAAAGGCAATTATAATGCTGCCATTAACCTTGTAGCAACAAAAACTGTCAACAACCTAGAAAGCAGCAATGTGGTAGGTTTAATTCCTGGCACAGATAAAAAAGAGGAATATGTAGTTTTATCTGCACACTATGATCATTTAGGGAAAAAAGGAGATGTTATTTGGTATGGTGCTGATGACGATGGTTCTGGAACGGTAAGTGTCATGCAAATGGCCGAAGCATTTGCAACAGCTGCTAAAAAAGGAAAGGCCCCAAGAAGAACCATGGTGTTTTTAATTGTTAGTGGAGAAGAAAAGGGTTTGCTGGGATCTGATTACTATTCAGAACACCCTTTGTTCCCAATGGATAAAACAACTGTAGATTTAAATACTGATATGGTTGGACGTGTAGATACAGAAAGAACCACTGGCGATTCTTTAAACTATGTGTACGTAATCGGTCATGATAAACTAAGTACTGATTTGCCAATTATCAATGAAGCTGCGAATAAAAAATCAAGCAATATCACTTTAGATTACAAATATGATGATCCTAGTGATAAGAATTTTATTTATTACAGAAGTGACCATTATAATTTTGCAAAAAAAGGAGTGCCCGTATTGTTTTTCTACGATGGTATGTTGTTAGCGGATTACCACAAACCAACCGATACTATTGAGAAAATTAATTTCGACTTAATGCAAAAAAGAGTGTTAATGATTTATTACACTGCTTGTGAAATCACCAATAGAGATGAAATGTTAAAGCGTGATTTAAAATTGAATATGCCTGCTCGATAAAGCACTATCGAAGTTCCAATAAAAAATGCCCTTATATTCTAAGGGCATTTTTTATTAAATTATAGATAAGCTTTAGAAAGAAATACTATTCCGATCGAACGTACGAGCTTGCGAGCCGAGAGGGAGGAATATGTATTTTTTCAAAAGCGTCATTTATTGGATTACTGCCCCAAGATATAAGCAAAGATCAATGGCACTACAATGGTAGCATCACTCTCTACAATAAACTTAGGAGTATGAATATCTAATTTACCCCAGGTAATTTTTTCATTAGGAACTGCTCCAGAATAAGAACCATAGGATGTAGTACTATCACTTACTTGACAGAAATAACTCCAAAATGGCACATCATGCCATTCTAAGTCTTGATACATCATAGGTACAACACAAATTGGGAAATCCCCGGCAATACCACCACCCACTTGGAAGAAGCCAACACCTTTACCACCACTATTGGCTCTATACCACTCTGTTAACATGACCATGTACTCGATACCATTCTTTACAGTACTAGCTTTTAATTCATTCTTAATTACGTAGCTGGCAAAAATATTTCCAGTCGTACTATCTTCCCAACCTGGAACAATAATAGGAATGTTCTTTTTAGCAGCAGCTACAATCCAAGAATCTTTAGGATCGATTTCATAGTATTGCTCTAACTCACCGCTCAATACAACTTTGTATAAGAATTCATGAGGGAAATATCTTTCGCCTGCAGCTTCTGCGTCCTTCCAAACCTTCACCAAATGCTTTTGCAAACGACGGAAAGCTTCTTCTTCAGGAATACAAGTATCAGTAACACGATTATAATGATTCTCTAATAAATCCCACTCATCTTGTGGTGTTAAGTCTCTATAGTTAGGAACACGCTTATAATGACTATGCGCTACTAAATTCATCACATCTTCTTCTAAGTTGGCTCCTGTACAACTAATAATGGCAATTTTATCCTGACGAATCATCTCGGCCAAGCTAATGCCTAATTCAGCAGTACTCATAGCACCTGCTAAACTCACCAACATTTTGCCTCCTTCTAATAGATGGGTCTCATAACCTTTAGCGGCATCCACTAAAGCAGCAGCATTAAAATGTCTATAATGGTGCTGTATAAATTGAGAAATAGGTCCTTTACTCATTTTGATTGATTTGCTGCAAAAGTAATTATTTTTTAAGCATAATTAGTACATTGTGGTATAATAACAAATCATGAAAAAAAGCACTCCAAACCTATTATTGGCCCTTGTTTTACTGGCTATACCTTTTGGTTATGCTGCCTATATTTATCCCAGCTTACCCAATACCATTCCTACGCATTTTAATATCAAGGGCGAAGCAGATGGATTTGGTGGGAAAGACAGTATATTTTTAGGTCCTACTATTTTAGGTGCAGTAGGTTTATTTACTTTTTTCTTATTGTCCAATATTAAAAATTTTGACCCCAAAAAGTTCAAGGATCAAGACGAAGGTTTGTTTAAAAAATTGGCCTTATTTATGGTGGGTTTCTTAAGCCTATTAGGTTTAATTATTACTTTCTCTGCAAGTAACCACAGCATCAATATTACTAAACTATTATTGCCTTTTTTAGGATTGGCTTTTACAGCAATGGGTTGGTATATGCCCAAATTACATCAAAATTATTTTGCTGGCTTTAAATTACCATGGACACTAGAAAATGTAGACAACTGGAACGCTACACATACAGTAGCTGGAAAAGTTTGGATCTATGGCGGTATCGCTCAAACCATCACTGGAATACTGTTGGATAGCAAGTGGGCTTTTATTTGCTTTTTGTCTATCACCGCCATCATGGTGATACTGCCTACACTATTTTCTTATCGCATGTTTAAAAATGGTAATCAACAAAATTAAATTTCTATGAATCAGTATAAAAATTTAGGCACTAAATATATTCATGCTGGAGTAGAGCCAGACCCAAGTACTGGAGCCATTATGACTCCCATTTATCAAACTTCTACTTTTGTGCAAGCCGCTCCAGGCGTACACAAGGGATACGAATATGCACGTTCACAAAATCCAACCCGATTTGCTTTAGAAACAGCCTTTGCTGCAATTGAAAATGCAAAATATGGGTTAGCTTTTAGCAGCGGTGTCGCAGCCACTGACGCAGTAATGCGTTTATTAATTCCAGGTGATGAAGTGATTTGCGCACATGATATGTATGGAGGAACGTATAGATTGTTCTCGAAAGTGTATGAAAAAATGGGTATCGTGTTTCATTATGTGGATACTTCAAATGTTGAAAATGTAGCAGCGGCCATCACCGAAAAAACCAAATTGATTTGGATTGAAACACCTACGAATCCATTGATGAATATCACAGATATTGAAGCCGTATCTTCCATTGGCAAAAAGCATAATTGTATAGTATGCGTAGACAACACTTTTGCCTCGCCTTATTTACAAAACCCATTGGACCAAGGTGCCACCATCGTGATGCACTCTGCCACCAAATACCTAGGAGGACATAGTGATGTCATTCAAGGATGTTTAATGATGAATGAAGAAAGTTTGAGAGAGCAATTGTATTTTATTCAGAAAAGTACGGGTGCCGTACCTGGGCCACAAGATTGCTTCTTGGTATTAAGAGGTATCAAAACATTACATGTTAGAATGCAGCGACATTGTGAGAATGGAGAAAAAGTAGCGCATTATTTACAGCAACATCCCAAAGTAGCAAAAGTATATTGGTGCGGATTAGAGGAACATCCCAATCACAGCATTGCTAAAAAACAAATGCGTGGATTTGGAGGCATGATTAGCTTTACTTTAGTGAATGATAGTATGGAGGCTGCCACCAAAGTGTTGTCGAGTACAAAAATTTTCTCTTTAGCAGAAAGCTTGGGAGGCGTAGAGTCATTAATTAATCATCCAGCTAGTATGACACATGCTAGTATTCCAAGGGAAAGAAGAATTGCAAACGGATTGTCTGATGGATTGATCAGATTAAGCGTGGGCATTGAAGACATAGAAGATATCATTGCTGATTTAGCACAAGCCATTGGGTAAACCTAATACTCTGACTTTATGGAAATAAATTTGCAATCCATTGAAACATTAGATCCTCCTAGCCTTGAGGCACTTATTAACGATCTTATAAAAAATGATTTTTCAAGATTAGTGCAAATACTATACCGCATTGATGTATCAGAAGCTAAACTAAAATATATTTTACAATCGCACCCCAATGAGGATGCAGGCAAGCTAATTGCTCAAATTATCATAGAAAGACTAGCCACCACCAAAAAAACTAGAGAAAGCTTTACCAATCCTTCTCAAATAGAAGATACTGAAGAGCGCTTATAGCTAACCCACATTATAAATCACCTAATTGTGGGCGCATCACAATATCTTCTACCACTGCCTGTGGACTTAATTGTGTAGCCGCATAAATCATTTGGGCAATATCTGCTGCTTCCATAATTCTTTTAGGATCCACGCCCGAACCCGACCAGCTATTGGTATATACTGCTCCCGGGAAAACAGCAGTCACTTTAATACCTTTATTTTGTAATTCTAGTCTCAAGTTTTTAGAAAAACCATGCAATGCAAATTTGCTAATGCTATACGCACCCCCATTTTCATAAGCATCAAGTGATGCGATAGAACAAATATTAAAAATATGCCCAGCGCCTTTTGCTATCATAGAGGGTACTAGGTCCTGAGTCGTATAGTAAGCTGAAAACAAATTCACATCTAATTGGCTTGCTAATTGATCCTTAGGAGCATCTATGATATTGCCAGGTAAAAAATAGCCTGCATTATTTACTAGTACATCAGGTATGGTTTTTTCTAAACACCATTTTGTAAAAGCATGTACTTCAGATGCTATTGACAAGTCAGCAGCAAACGCTTCCAATTGCACTTGAGGGTATGCATTTTTTAAATCTAGAACTGCTTGCTCTAAATCCTTTTTAGTTTTACTTGTCAAAAACAATTGATGACCATGAGCGGCAAATATTTTAGCTATGGAAAATCCAATTCCTTTTGAAGCACCTGTGATTACAATATTCATACAAAATCAATACTATTATACAATAAAGATAGGAAGCAATATTGTAAATTCGCCAGATATAAAATAGATCCATGCCTTATAAAGACTTGTTTTTCGACCTTGACCATACCTTATGGGATTTTGAAATGAATTCCAAAGAAACCCTTTGGGATTTACATCAAAGATTTGCATTAGCAGAAAAAGGGATACTTGATTTTGATGGTTTTTTTGATAAATATAGTATTCATAACCATCGTTTATGGGATCGATATACCAAAGGATTTATCAAACAAGAAGAATTGAGGTGGAAAAGGATATATTTAAGTTTACTAGATTATAAGATTGCAGACGAAAAACTTTCCAAAGAAATATCACATGACTATTTGGAAATACTTCCTAATAAAACGAATCTGTTCCCCTATACTATAGAAATATTATCTTATTTGAAAAACAAGGGTTATCAAATGCACCTTATCACGAATGGATTTGAGTCCGTTCAATTTAAAAAAATTGACAACTCCCATTTAACTCCATTTTTTAAGGAAGTAATTACCTCAGAAGCAAGTAATAGCTTAAAACCCAACAAAGAAATATTTGAATATGCTTTGCAAAAAGCCAATGCTACTCTAGCAGAGAGTATCATGATTGGAGACAATGAAAGCGCTGATATTCAAGGTGCGATTAATATAGGCATGGATTCCATCTTTGTAAATCATATCAATGCTAATCCCACTGTACCTGCTACTTACACCATCACGCATCTACAAGAATTGGAAAATATATTGTAATCCTACCAAGTAGCCAATACCGTAATGCCACCTTTAACTACATCTCCAATTTCACAATTGATCTTTGTATCAATAGGCAATAATAGATCTACCCTACTTCCAAATTTAATAAAACCATATTCAGCACATTGATCATACTTGGTGCCTACTGTTGCATAATTACAGATACGGCGGGCCAATGCACCAGCAATTTGCTTACACAAAATGCTTCCTTTTTCATTTTCAATGACAACAGACCAACGTTCATTATCAGTAGAGGATTTAGGGTGCCAAGCTACTAGAAATTTGCCAGGGTGGTATTGATTGTAAATAATGTTACCGGCAATAGGAGTACGATTTACATGCACATTAGCAGGGCTCATAAATACACTTACTTGAATTCTTTTTTCTTTGTAATATTCGTCGGGTTCCACCTCCTCTATCACCACTACTTTCCCATCCGCTGGAGATACGATGGCTGAAGCATCATTTGTCCAGCTTCTGCTAGGCATTCTAAAGAAAGAAACGATGAATAAAAAGAAGCCCAATAGCACTATAAATAAAATCCAAGCAGCTAATGCACTTAAAGGATATAAATAAGAAAAGTTAGCAATATTTAATAATCCTACTACTACTGCTACCAAAGATATGGTGGGTATACCTTCTCTATGTATTGTCATAATTGTATATTAAAGCGCGAAGTTACAAAAATTAAAACAGCAATTGAAGTAAAAGCCAAACAAAAGGCACTGCAAATAAAATGGAGTCAAATCTATCCAAAAATCCTCCATGTCCAGGCATCATCCTACCACTGTCTTTCACGCCTGCCATTCGCTTTAATTTACTTTCAAATAAATCACCAAAAGTGCCCGCTACACTAGCTACTGCACTAATCATAAAAATATACTTTTCTTGAATAGGCACCCAAATGCCTAACACTTTGGTTACTACAATAACCGACAAAACAATACCTGCAATCGTGCCTTCCCATGTCTTATTGGGTGACACCGAGGACAAAGGTGTTTTGCCAATAAAAGAGCCTACGATATAAGCCATGGTATCATTAATCCAAATACTTGCTATCACTAATAATGGTATAGAGAAAGCCCAATTAATAAAAAAGGAATTCATCATAAAGTTTCTCAATTGAAACATCAACGATAAACACATGGGTATATAAATTAATCCGAAAAAGGAAATGGCAATGTTTTGCAAACTTTCCCCTTTTTTAAATTTAATGATTTCACCAGCTAACATCGCTCCCAATACTATGGGCAGTATTTTACTGCCAACATATTTTATACTCATATCTCCAATGCCTAAACTATTAGGGGCTAAAGTCATCATCATGACTACCCCTAACAACAACAACCCCCATTTGTGTATGGGATGAATTTTTTGATAACTAGCAAATACCAACCCCATTAATTTTTGATATTCATACAAACAGCCTAATTGAATAATGGTAAACAATATGAAAAAAGACCATTGATTCCATACTAAACCCGCTAACATGATAATTGCAAATAGGATTGCAGATACCGTTCTTACTTTAAAAACTGAAACATTGAGTGCCATCGTGAATAATTATAAGTTTACAATTCTACTTGATCTAAAGATAATTCTTTTATAAGTTGTAATGCTTGTTCAAATTGTGCTATTGGCACATGTACTTCTACCTTGCCCATAAATACAAAGGCTGAGTCTTGTTTATTCAAGGTTTTGGCTGCAATGCCATTTTCGTTCAGTATTCCCATTATCATAGATGCTGCAGCTAGTTGCGAACTACTGCATAGCTTTTTCCAATCCTGACTCATACGCAATGGATTTTAATTTTTTCAATAAAAAATATACAAGTATAAATGCCAAAATAACCCAATAATAAGTAAGATTACCATTTATCACTGCATCTACTTTTTTTGCATCATCACGTACCCAATACAAAGTAATGACTCCAATGCCATTATGAATAAAGTGCATGAGCATGGGTAGCCAAATAGTTCTAGTATAATAATATACCAATCCTAAAATAATACCCAAAGACATTCTTGATAAAAACCCAAAATAGGAAAAATGAATCGCACTAAATATGATAGCAGTTACAACAATGGAGAGATAAGGTTTGCCAGACCAATCCAATAAAATTTTTTGCAAGCTAGCTCTAAAAAAAAGTTCCTCCATAAATGCAGGAATCAATGCCACTGATAAAATGGCAAATAAAACATCCCAATAGGATTTCATTTGAGTCATTGCCAGCAAGGCTTTTTTATACTGATCCTCCATACCTTCGGCCCACTGTTTTAAACTCGTAGTTAAAGGGATTTTCTCTGTCAAATCTCCCAAAGCACCACTTAAGAATAAGCCAGCAATAGCGAGTGCCACTACATAACTAAACTGTTCTCCCGATACTACTTTATTAAAACCCATATTCTGAATCCAAGATCCTTTTACAAAATAAGCCCCCACCAAAGAGGGGATTCCAAAAGCAATAATAGATGCCAAAGCATTCGCAAATTGAGCCACTTTACTATGCTCTGGTAAGAGTAAAATAGTTTGTAAAGTATTTAAATCAACATGAAGTATGGCAGCAGCAATAGAAAAACTAAT
>Ga0228701_1001201_pt1 | contig 18232 bp, 13 predicted proteins | sample McNCre117_Aug_MG_2_FD_178017 | JGI IMG/M metagenome (GOLD analysis project Ga0228701, IMG submission 178017) | Freshwater microbial communities from McNutts Creek, Athens, Georgia, United States - 11-17_Aug_MG | ecosystem: Environmental > Aquatic > Freshwater > Creek | place: USA: Georgia...
TTCTTGCAAGGCCCGCATGGAGCGTTGGGAGTTTTCGCTGGCAATGGCGGTGTTGCGTGTCACGTCCGATACCGAGTCGGCCGTCATCTTGAGTGCCGCGGCCACTTGCGAGATTGCCACCCGTTGGGTTTCGGCATTGTCAGACAACTGCCCGACGGCCGTGGTGGTTTCGCTGGATGCGGAAGCCACCAATTGGGCATTGTTCGAGATCGAGCGCACGGTTTGCGCCAGTGTTTCAAGCGATTTGTTCAGGTTGTTTTTGAGCCGGTCCAGATCACCTTGGCCATTCGCCATCACGCGGCCATTGAGGCGACCTTGTGCAACACCGGCCATCACGTTCCCCACATCGCCCATCATGGTGCGCAACATCTGCACTGCCTGGTCAGCCTGGTTGAGTGTGGTTCTGAAGTCACCTTCCACTTGCGCATTGATGACCACGTCAAAGCGGCCTTGCGATAACGCCTGCATGGCGTCATTGATGGCCACCATGGTCAGCTTCATGCTTTGGACACTCTGGTTGATGGCTTGCTTCATGGTCAGCAAGTCGCCATGCAATTCGGCAGTTACAGTGTGGTTGAAGTCACCCGCTGCCATGGCCTCTACTGCTGCATTGACCTGTTGCAATGCGCCTTGCTGCACGGTCAGCATCTGATTGAACGCCTGTGATGCTTGTCCCACTTCGTCACTGCCCGTGACCTGGATGCGTTGGCTGAAGTCCGAAGATTTTTCCACGGCCTTCATGCCCATTTGAAGCCGCTCCAACGGCTTCACGATCGAGCGGGTGGTCAGTGCTGATACGAGAACGGCGCAAAACAGTGCCAAGGCTGTCATGGTCAGTATGGTTTTTTCGCCGATTTCGGCGCTGTCCTGTGCGTCCTTGGCAAATAGATCAATGGCGTTTTGCTGTATGGCCACCAACTCTTCCACGCTGTTCAGATACTCGGTTTGTGCCTCAATCATGTGGGTGACCAGGTAATCACGTGCTTTGGCGATTTTGTTTTTCTGAATCAGCTCCAGAATCCGAGCTTCATGGGTCCGAAATTGCTGGCGTGCCGCTGCAATGCGAACCAGATTGGCTTTGCCTTCCGGGGTGTAAACGATCTCTTCAAGTCGTTTAAGGGCCTGGCTGATCACGGGCACCGATTTTTCTACTTTTTCGAGTTCATGAGCCACCACTTCGTCATCGTCTGCGATCAAGGCTGTGCGCAAAGCCCTGGACTGGCGGTTGATCTCGTTTTCAATCGTATGCGCCAAGGCCACCTTCACCAGTCGATCTTTGACGATCAACTGAGTGTCCTCGCTGACGTGTTGCAGTTCTGTGTAACCAACCGTTGAAATCACCAGCAAGGTCAGAATGACCAGCAAAAAACCGCCACGCAGGCGCGCGCCAATGGAAAACTTTTGCAAATTCATGGTGATTTTTTCTTGAAATGCCAATAGTGACATCTTTAACCATTTTATCTGCATTGTTTTTGTTTGTGATTTTTTCAAGCTGCATCTTGTCAGGGGGCGAAAGCCGTGGACGGTGGCCTGCTGACGGCCGCGGCTATTTGGATGTTGACGCAGAAGACCCATGGGATTGATGTGCATCAAATGGCTTGAGGTGACAGGCCATCATTCTTGATGGCTGATCTGCGTGTCGCGGATCAATCCGGAGATTCAAATGGCACGTAGCGTGGATGTTGGTCAGTCATGGGGGCATGGGGTTTTGGGTCTTTTTTGAAATGGCTGCAGTGATCCGTTTTTTCAACCTCATACGGCCCATGCCCGTGGCAAGACGCATGGAACCAAGCCCTCAAGGTCTCACGGGTGCATATTGGCACCGACCGGTTGACGATCTGGCCGACGCCTTGCAAACCGATGGCTTGGGCCTGTCCAGTGAGCAGGCTCGGGCTCGCCTGTTGCAATGTGGGCCGAATGCACTCCATGCGAATCAGCGCAACACCCCTTGGGGTTTGCTGTTGGGACAATTCAAAAGCCCCTTGGTGCTGATCCTGATCGTGGCTTCGGTGATTTCAATGGTGGCCGGTGAATGGGTGGATGCCGGGGTGGTGCTGGCCATCGTGCTGGGCAGCACTTTGCTGGGATTCGCTCAGGAATACCGGGCGGGCAACGCGATGGACAGACTGCGTGCGCAAATCCAGATCCATGCAAGTGTGGTGCGCGACGGACAAGTTCTGACCGTGCCCGCCGAAACTGTGGTGCCCGGCGATGTGGTGTGGCTGTCAGCGGGCAGCCTGATCCCGGCCGATGGGGTGGTGTTGGCGTCCAAAGACTTTTTTGTCAACCAGGCCGTCCTCACCGGTGAAACCTTCACGGTGGAGAAAAAAACCGGCGTGGTGGACGCCGACGCCAGCCTGAGTGAGCGCAGCAACTGTGTGTTCATGGGCACCAGCGTGGGCAGTGGCACGGCGCGTGCCCTGATCGTGCAGACCGGCAAAGCCAGTGTGTTCGGACAAATTGCCGGGCAATTGGCCTTGCGCCCGCCCATGAACGAATTTGAGCGCGGCATCCACCGATTTGGATATTTGCTCACCCGCATCATGCTGGTCATGGTGGTGATCGTGCTGGCCATCAACAGCCTGATGCACAAACCCGCCATGGATTCGTTGCTGTTTGCGTTGGCCCTGGCCGTGGGGCTGACGCCGGAATTGTTGCCCGCCATCATCAGCATCACCTTGTCACATGGTGCCCAGCGCATGGCTGGGCTGGGCGTGATCGTGCGCCGGCTCAATGCCATCGAAAACCTGGGGGGCATGGACGTGCTGTGCACTGACAAAACCGGCACGTTGACCGCTGGCGTGGTGGCCCTGGACGCTGCGCTGGACGCTGAGGGGCAGATCAGCCAACGTGTGTTGTGGTTGGCGGGGCTCAATGCGCATTTTCAGACAGGCCTGGTCAATCCGCTGGACGAAGCCGTGACGCGCGCGGTGCAAGCGGCCGCGCTGGACCTGAGTGCAGCACACAAGGTGGACGAAATTCCTTATGACTTTGTGCGCAAATGCCTGTCGGTGGTGGTGACCGATGCCGCTGGCGTTGGCACCTTGATCATCAAAGGGGCGCTCGATCAGGTGCTGTCGCGCTGCACGCAGGTTGGCGATGTTCCGCTGGACGAGGCGGCACGCAGTCGCATCGCTGCCCGGTTTGAGGCCTGGAGCGCCCAGGGCTTTCGCGTGTTGGGGGTCGCGTCGCGCGGCATCGATGTACGCGCTGAGCCCTATACACGCGACGACGAAGCGGGTCTCAGACTGGAGGGGTTTTTGTTGTTCATGGACCCCCCAAAGGTGGATGTGGCGATCACCTTGCGCGATCTGGCCCGGCGCGGGGTGCAGGTGAAAATGATCACCGGCGACAACCGCCAAGTGGCCAGTCATGTCGCGCAAGCCGTGGGATTGCCCGTGACCCATGTGGTCACCGGACGTGAACTGCTGGCCATGGGCGACGAGGCGCTGTTGCACGCGGTGCACCAGATCACGGTGTTTGCCGAGGTGGACCCCAATCAAAAAGAACGCATCATTCTGGCCCTGCAAAAGACAGGCCATGGGGTCGGCTATATGGGCGATGGCATCAACGATGCGTTGGCCCTGCATGCTGCCGATGTGGGTATTTCGGTGGACACCGCTGTCGATGTGGCCAAGGACGCCGCCGATTTTGTGCTGCTGCGCAAGGACCTGAGCATTCTCAGTTTAGGCATTGATGAAGGCCGGGTGACTTTTGCCAACACGCTCAAATACATCCTGACCACCATCAGCGCCAACTTTGGCAACATGTTCAGCATGGCTGGGGCTTCGTTGATGCTGCCGTTTTTACCTTTGCTGGCTTCTCAGGTCTTGCTCAACAATTTCCTCGCCGACATTCCAGCCACGACCATCGCCAGCGATGCGGTGGATCCCGAATGGGTTGAAAAACCACGCCACTGGGACACGCTGTTCATCCGCAATTACATGATCGTGTTCGGGTTGCTCAGTTCGGTCTTTGATTTTTTGACCTTTGGCGTGTTGTTGTGGGTGTTTCAGGCGGCACCCGAGGCATTCCGGACGGGGTGGTTTCTGGAATCCCTGATGACCGAGCTGGTCATTGCCCTGGTGGTGCGCACACGCCGACCGTTTTACCGCAGCCTTCCAGGCCGTTGGCTGCTGATCACTTCGGCGGGCGTGCTGGCGCTGGCGCTGGCGTTGCCTTATCTGCCGTTCAGTTCGGTGCTTGGCTTTGTGCCCTTGCCTTGGCCCATGCTGCTCGGAGTGATCGGCCTGACCCTCAGTTATGTGGGAGCGGTTGAGTGGGGTAAAAAACAGTTTTACCGGCGTCAGGTCATGGGGAGGGCGGGCCAGCCTTGAGTGCCTGCTTCAGCCTTGGCGCTTGATCTCACGCAACATGAACAGGTACAGACCTTCAACCTTCTCGCGTGCCCACGGGGTTTTGCGCAAAAATTTCAGGCTGGAGCTGACACTGGGCTCGTGTGTGAAGCAGCGCACCGGGATACGCTGGCCCAGCTCATCCCAACCGTAATGGTCGGCCAGTTGCGTGACGATGTTTTCCAGGGTCAAACCGTGCAAAGGATTGCGTGGCTGGGCAGGTGGGAGGGTAGACGTTGGCATGGTGCTATTGTCTTCGCAATGTGGGGCAGGCGGCGTTGATGCAAGCCGGGGCTTGTGTGCGCAAACGCACGGACGCACCCGATGCCATGCCCCAAACTGTCCTCCAAAAGGGCTGGAGGAGACATCCTGACCGACCTTGTTGAAAAACCTGTACATGCATCCTGCACATGCACGGGCAGTGCGTGCGCCAAACAGCCCGGATCACCTGTGGCCCCAGGGTTGGCAAAATAAGCCCAACCATGAACATCCCAAGCCCCCCTTTGACCGACACTCCCCAAGCGACCCGCATCGTGGGTATCGGTGCGTCAGCCGGTGGCTTGGCGGCGATCGAAGAATTTTTGGCCCATGTGCCTGCCCACAGCGGCATGGCTTTTGTGGTGGTGCAACACCGGGCAGCCGACCAGCCAGATTGGCTGGTTGAATTGCTGCGCCGGACCACCGCCATGCCGGTCAAGGCCCTGCAAGAGGCTCAAGTGGCGCAGGCCGATACGGTCTATGTGATGCCTGCCGGGGGCGAGCTGACCGTGCTGCGCGGTTGCCTGCACTTTCGGGCGGTTGCCCGACAGACAGGGCCGCGCTGGCCCATCAACACATTTTTGACCTCGCTGGCTCAGGACCAGGGCGCCCGTGCCATCGGCATCGTGCTGTCGGGCATGGGCAGCGACGGCGTGTTGGGTTTGCAGGCGATTCGCAGTCGAGGCGGCATGACGCTTGTTCAACAGCCTGATACGGCCGAGTTCGGCTCGATGCCCCAAAGTGCCATCGATGCCGGTTGCGTGGATGTGCATGCCCCGGCCAGCGAGTTGCCGGGGCATGTGTTGTCGCGTCTGGTGGCTGTCGGAGCCGATGCGCCTGCGGATGGTCCTCACGGGGACGATTTGCTGGGCCAGGTGTTGGCCTTGTTGCGTGCGCATAGCAAGCACGACATGTCGCTTTACAAGACCAGCACCTTGCAGCGGCGTATCGAGCGGCGCATGGCCGTGCATCAGTTGGACACGATGAGCGACTACATCAGCCATTTGCAAGGCAATCCGCAGGAGCTGGATCTGCTGTTTGCTGAAATGCTGATCGGGGTGACCACCTTTTTTCGCGATGCCGCCGTGTGGTCTGACCTCAAAGAGCAGGTCTTGCCAGGCATGCTGGTGCGACCCGAGCGCGAAGGCCCTTTTCGGGCTTGGGTGGTGGGGTGCTCCACCGGGGAAGAGGCTTACAGCCTGGCCATGCTGTTTCAGGAATGGTTGGACGTGCAGTCTGAGCCGCCGCCAGAGGCTTTTCAGGTGTTCGCCTCTGACCTCAATGCCGAGGCCATTGCCGTGGCCCGCAAGGGTTGGTACAGCGCGCAGGCGCTGGCCAATGTGAGTTCGCGCCGCCGTGAACGGTTTTTCGTGCCGCATGAAGGCGGTTACCTGATCAGTCCGGCCATCCGTGACCGAGTGCTGTTTGCCCGCCATGACGTGATCATCGATCCGCCTTTTACCCGGCTTGATTTGCTCAGTTGCCGCAATGTGCTGATTTATTTCAACGCGGCATTGCAGCGGCGGCTCATGCCGCTGTTCCACTACAGTCTGAGGCAAGGTGGGGTACTTGTGCTGGGCGGGGCCGAGACCGTGGGCCGCTCACAAACCCTGTTCACCACGATCAGTCCCAAATCCCGCATTTACCGCCGCAACGAGTTGCCCTTACAGCCCGGTTCGGTGGAGTTTCCGATCCACCGTTTTACCAAGTCACGCACCGCCGTGCAGGAGATGTCCGTGTCCACCGCCCCCATGAACAATTTGCAATCCCTGGCCGATCAAGCGCTGTTGCAGAACTTTGCGCCGCCAGCAGTGCTGGTCAATGAGGGGGGGGACATCCTCTACATCAACGGGCGCACCGGGCGCTATTTAGAGCCTGCTGCCGGCAAAGCCAACTGGAACATCCATGTCATGGCCCGTCCCGGCATCCGCACTCAGCTGGCCGTGGCTTTGCGCCAAGTGTTCAAAGACCGGGTGCCGGTGGATGTTGCCGGGCTGGCGCTGGAAGCCGATGCCCAACGTAGCCTGACGTTGTCGGTCCATCCCATGGCCGTGCAGTCGACACAAGGGCCAATGGCCATGGTTGTTTTCAGGGAGGTCGAGTTGGCCGCAGCCTCGGCGTCAGGCGATGACGTTGGCCACAGTGGCAACGATGTGGTGCTGACCCGGCAGTTGCAGGCGGCACGCGACGAGATCCAGGCGCTGCGCCACGAGATGCAGACCTCTCGCGCCGATTTGCAGGCGGCCAACGAATCGCTGCAATCGGCGAACGAAGAATTGCAGTCCACCAATGAAGAACTGCAATCGACCAACGAAGAGTTGACGACCTCCAAGGAAGAGGCACAGTCGATGAACGAGGAGTTGCAGACCATCAACGGTGAGCTGCAAAGCAAACTTGATGATTTGTCGCTGGCGCAAAGCGATATGCAAAACCTGCTCAACAGCACCGACATCGCTACATTGTTTTTGGACAATGGGTTGAACGTGCGCCGCTACACTGAGCAGGCCACCAGTATTTTCCATCTGCGCGAAAGCGATGTGGGGCGTCCCCTGAGTGATCTGGCCAGCATCTTGAATTACCCACAACTCAAAACGGACGTCAAGGAAACCCTGCGCACCCTGACGGCCTGCACACAGTCGGTCGAGGCCACCGATGGGCGCTGGTTTTCGGTGCGCATCATGCCGTACCGTACCTTGTCCAACATGATCCAGGGGGCTGTGCTGACCTTTGTCGATGTCACTGTATCCAAAGCACTGGAAATGCGCTTGCGTGAAAGCCAGGACGCACCTGAAACCCGGAGTTGAACGAGATGCCCCATTTGCCCCCCTTGTCGCCGGTTGTGGCGCCCGACTTGCGTGCCCGGGCACACAGTCGCCTCCAGGCCCGAGGTGATGCGGCTGCCAGCCCTGATGCGACCCAGGCCCTGCGTGTGTTGTTTGACTTGGCCTCGTCCACCGAGACGGCCGCTGATGCCCTGGCCTTGTTGCATGAGTTGCAGGTGCACCAGATCGAAATTGACATGCAGACGCAGGAGTTGCGGCGTTCACGTCAGGAGCTGGAGGATGCCTGTGATCAGCAGCAGCTGTTGCAGGACCATTCGCCCAGCGCTCAGCTGGTGCTGGGCGCGCAAGCGCAAGTGCTTTCGCTGAATGTCACCGCACAGGGGTATTGGCCCGGTGGGGCCAACTCGGTGGTGGGGTTGCCACTGGGGATATTCTGGTCGCCAGCCAGTCAGGCGGCCTGGTCAGCCCTGTGCCAATCGGCCCAACTGGAGGGTTTGCCTGTGGCCGACGTCCTGTCCCTGCAGGTGCCCGGGCAAAGCGTGCAGGCCGTGTGTGTTTCGGTGCGACCGCACCCGACACAGCCTGGCTGGTTGGTGCATTGGTTGGCCATGCCGCCCCAGATGTGAAGCCCCGCACAGACGCCCGATCAGTGGCGTTTTAAGCTTTGACTCCGGGCCGGTGGCGGCCTGGTTCATGCTTGAAACCGACAGGACGGACCATGTGCCCAGACCTTACTGAAACTCACCCGGGAACGTGCTCGGTCAGGTGCTTTGGGCAGACCCGCCCATGATGCCCCGGCGGCTCAAGGGCACCGAATTGCGTCGGTGTGTGGATCCGGCCAGCTTGGGCTTTGCAGACACGCGCGACTTGCAGCACCTGCCGCTGCCCTGGATTGGGCAAGAGCGTGCCGAGCTGGCTGCCCGCTTTGGCATGGGGCTGGAAGCGCCCGATTACAACCTGTTTGTGTTGGGTGCGGTGGGCAGTGGCCGCACCACCTTGCTCACGCAGCTGATGCACACGCAAGCGGCCCTGAGGCCCGTGCCGCCAGACCTGTGCTACTTGCACAATTTCGAGGAACCTGAGCGCCCTCATGCCTTGCGCCTGCCTGCTGGGCAGGGGCGTCAGCTGCGCCAACAGATGGGGCAACTGGTCAAGCGCTTGCAGACCGAAATTCCCAAGCGGTTGGCGCAAGACGATTTCAAAGTCGAGGCCAAACGCATCGACAGCGCTTTCAAGGCCGAAGAAGACCGGGGTTATCGGGCGCTCAGCGCTTATGCCCAGGCCCATCACTTTGCTTTGATGCGTGACGAAGGGCACATGGTGTTCACTTTGCGCGACGACCAGGGTGAGCCCGTCACGGCGGGCAAGGCCATGGCCCTGAGCCCACAGCAGCGGGCCGACATCGACTCAGCCGAAGACGCCCTGCGCAGCGAAATCAGCCGCCATCTGAACAACGTGCGTGCTCTGGAGCGCGTGCGCAATGAAGGTCTGACGGCTTTGCGTCGTCAGACCCTGATGCCTTGGCTCGAACACGAGGTGCAGCAAATCCGCCAGGCATTCGCCTTGTCCGATGCGCCGGATGTGGCGGTGCGCATGAGGCTTTTTCTGGAACAGGTGCAACACTGTGTGCTGGACCAATTGGCCTTGTTCGAGCCCAATGCGGAAGATGAAGACGCCCGGTTGCAAGCGTTGATGCAGCTGCTGTCTTTGCTTGGCGTGAATGTGGCGGTTGACAACCACGCCCTGCAAGGTGCGCCTGTGATCGTGGAAGACAACCCGGTGTTTCGCAGCCTGTTTGGCAGCATTGAATATGTCTCGGACGGCAGCGAACTGACCACCGATTTTTCGCACATCCGGGCAGGCAGCCTGCTCAAGGCCCATGGGGGGTTTTTGATGCTGCACCTGCGTGACTTGCTGGCCGATGTGCCTGTTTGGGAAAAGCTGCGCCGCTTCATGCGCCATGGAAGGTTGCAGATCGAGGAACCCGGCACGGTTTACGCACCCATGGCTGCCGTGTCGCTGGAGCCCGAGGCCGTGGATGCGCAAGTCAAGATCGTGCTGGTCGCTTCGGTGGACGAATACTATGTTTTGCAGGAGGCGGATCCCGAGTTCGCTCGGCGCTTTCGCTGCAAGGTGGACTTTGCAGAGAGTTTCCGCGCCACATCGGAGTCGGCTCAGGCCACGGCGGTGTTCGTGGCCCACACGTGCCAGCGCATGAGGCTGCTGCCTTTTTCGGCAGCGGCGGTGGCGATTCTGATTGAAGACAGCCACCGCCAGGCGGGGGATCAGACCCGTCAGAGCGCGATCTTTGCGAACACCGAAGCCTTGGTGACAGAGAGTTGCGCACTGGCGCGACATCGGTCTGCATCTGTGGTGGACGCCGCTGATGTGCTGGCTGCACAGCAGGCACGCACCCACCGCATGAATTACCCCGAGCAGCGGTTGCAGGACAGCCTGATCGATGGCGAGCGTCTGCTGGCCGTGACCGGAGTGCAGGTGGCTCAGGTCAACGGCCTGACGGTGGTCGATCTGGGCGATTACCGTTTTGGCTTTCCCGTGCGTGTGACGGCCCGTACCTACGCAGGTGAAGAGGGTTTGCTCAACATCGAGCGTGAAGTCGAGTTGTCGGGACCCATCCATGACAAGGGCGTGTTGATCCTGCACAGCCATTTGTCGGCTTTGTTTGCCCACATTGCACCCCTGGCCATGAATGCGGCGGTGGTGTTTGAGCAGGAATACAGCGGCGTGGAAGGTGACTCTGCATCATGTGCCGAGTTTTATGCCGTGTTGTCGAGTTTGTCGGGCCTGCCTTTGCGTCAGGGCATTGCAGTCACCGGTGCGGTCAACCAGCACGGTGAGCTGCTGCCGGTGGGCGGCATCAATGAAAAGATTGAAGGCTACTTTCGCAGCTGTCAGGCGCTGGGGCTTGATGGCCAGCAAGGCGTGCTCATGCCCAGCCGCAACTGCCGCCACCTGATGCTGGATGCGACAGTGGTGCAGGCCGTGACCCAGGGACGCTTTCACATCCATGTGGCCGATCGGGTGGGGCAGGGCATGGCTTTGCTGACGGGTCTGCCGTTTGGCGAACTCGGCCCGGGTGGTTATCCGCCCGACACGGTGCTGGGCCATGCGCAAAAGACGCTGCAACGCTTTCGCCATGCCTGTGCTTTCATTGACCCGCACCACTCGCCCGTGCGGGAGCGCAAGCGCCGTCAAAGTTGAGGTTTCGGCGGCTACCCGTTTCATGCGATTTACTGGTTTGGCTGTAGGACAGGTGATGGTTTCAGGGGATTTTGGCCGGGCCACAGGCCACCTATTCTGGGTACACGATGAAGCCCGCGCAGTGCGTGGCATTCCCCCACAACAAAGGATGCTGTGATGTGTATTGATCTTGTGCTAGCCGATCCCCATCCGGTCATGCTCGATGGCCTGGCGCATGGTTTTGAGGGGGCGTCAGATTTTTCGGTCAAGGCCGCTGTGCGAACGGGCGATGATGCGCTCCAAGCCGTGCGCCAGTTCCGTCCCCATGTGCTGGTGATGGATTTGTCGCTGGCACATCGCAGTGGCTTGTCGGTGATTGAAGAGATGCAAACCGAAGCTTCATCCACGCGCCCCGTCGTGTTCACGGGCGCCCCGATTGGTGAAGTGTTGCGTGCGATCGACATGGGCGTGCCAGGCTTGGTCTCCAAAGACAAATCTCGCCAGGTCCTGGCGCGCTGCATCAAGTCGGTTCACGATGGAGGCAAGTGGCTGGACCGTGACCTGACCATGAAGTCAATGTCGCTGCTGCTGGAGCAACAAAAAAAGAACAGTCAGGCCTCACAGCTGTTGACCCCGCGTGAGCTGACCGTGGCTCGCATGGTGACCGAAGGCTTGCCCAACAAAAAGATCGCCAGCAAATTGTTCATCAGCGAAGGCACGGCCAAGCTGCACCTGCACCACATCTACCAAAAGCTCAATTGCCCGGGCCGCATGTCGCTGCAACGCTTCATGCAAGAGCACGGTTTGTTGTGAGCTGGCTCACTGCAGTTTTCATTACCCCACAGGACACACCATGACCCATGCCCACGAACCCTTGGATGCCGCATATGCCCAGCACATTGCCGACCATTACCAGCGTGCATCCGAAGAGCTGTTGTACGCCTACCAGCGCAACAAAGAGGCTTCGCGCCATCATGAAAGTGGCGCGTTCAAGGCGGCCTTGCACCATGCCAAGCTGTCACGGCACCATTCTTTCAATGCCCACGAACACCTCAAAGAAGCTCTGCAGATCAGCGAAAAGATGAACGCCTTGTTGGTGGGGGGCGACCATCGTCCGGGGGATGCAGGTTCGCGATTTCAATGAGTCAAGTCGTTGCCAAAAAACTGAAAAATATCAGCACCTTATGTACTTCACCGCACACAGTTTTTTGCGTCCGTTCCTTACACTTTTCATCAGGACAGGGAACCATGGTCTGGCCGCAGAGGTGAATCCACAACACCCCAGGCTTGTTTCAGAACCGTCATCGGCCTCCTGGGCCTCAGACAGAAGGAATCCACATGTCCATTCGACTCTTGCTCTCTTCCAAGCACAAAGTGGTGTCTGAAGGCATTGCGGCGGTCTTGCGCACCCACCCAGACATTCACCTGGTCGGCATGGCCGACAGCCAGGACAGCACGCAACAGCTGTGCGATTTCGCCAAGCCCGATGTGGTGTTGATTGGCACGCAATCGCACGATGCCCGCAACCTGGCCTTGATGCAACAGATCGCGAGCCAGCAGCCGGCGTGCCACATGGTGGTGTTTTCGGCCGACGCTGACCGCAATTCGGTCATGGAAATTCTGGACGCCGGGGCCAAGGCGTATGTGTGTACCACCAGCACCATTGACGAGTTGCTGGCCGCCATCCGGGCCGCAGCCGCCGGGCGGGTGTACCTGTGTCAGGCCGCCGCCAACGAGATGATGGAAAGCGTGCGCAAGGCCCGTTCCGGGGACATGGCTGTGCGCAACCCGCTGGGCGACCGCGAAGGCCAGGTGTTGCGCTTGATTGCCGATGGTTATTCGTCCAAGGAAATTGCGCGCAACCTGCACATCGCACCCAGCACGGTGGAGGTCCACCGGCGCAACATCATGCGCAAGGTGGGCCTGCACAAAGTGGCCGATCTGACCCGTTACGCCATCCGCAACCAGATGGTTTCGGTCTGAGAGGTGACCCCGCCCGCTCAGGCGGGTGGGGTTTGTAGTCGTGCATAGGCGTGCTGTACCACGTCGTAGCATTCACATGTCCGTGTATGCAGTGCAGCCCGGTCTTTGACCGTGATGCGGCCACGGGCGTAATCGATGACCCCTTCTTTCATCAGCCGTGAAGCGGCGAGCGTCACACCTTCACGGCGCACTCCCAGCAAGTTGGCCATCAACTCCTGTGTCAGAAAAATCGTCGGGCGGTCTTGCCTGTCCAGCGTGAACAGCAGCATGCGGCACAGTTGCTCTTCCAGGCTGTGGTGCTGGCGGCAGACACTGATTTGGGCCATCTGGGAGATCAGGGCTTGGGCAAAACCCAAAATGATTTGTTGCACCCGCATGTCTTGTTGAAAACTGGCCAGCACCGCATCCAGCCGCAGTCGGACAGCAGCGCCACCTGTTTGCACGAGTGCCCGGTTGGTCGTCTGGCGTGCCCCCATGATCTGGTAAAGACCCACCAGACCTTCTCGTCCGGTCATGGACACCTCAGTGCTGGCCCCGTTTTCGAGCAGATGGACCCACGACACGATGCTGGAAATCGGAAAATAAATGTGGCTCAACGTGCCACCTTGTTCGCAAATCACCTGGCCCAGCGGCAATTCAACGAATTCAAAAAAAGGTTCCCAAGTCCGAAAAACCGATTCAGGCAGCGAATCTAGGATGAGATTTTTCCGAGAGTGTCTCTGCATTTATAAATTTCATGAATTTGACAATTCAAATTTATCAGGGTTTTCCGCAGGGCTGTGTACGTTGTCGCACACAGATGACCTGTTTTGGTGCATTTGCAACGGTTTTGATCCGAATCCAAATCGCGCCGCTGTTGCGCGCCAGGGGTCTCAAACGCCCTGGATCTGCCGTGCCAAGGCCTCGGCCACCTTGATGCCGTCCACCCCGGCTGACAAGATGCCTCCGGCGTAACTGGCCCCTTCGCCAGCCGGGTACAGACCCCGGGTGTTGATGCTCTGGAAGTCGTCACCCCTTGGGATTTTCAACGGCGACGAGGTGCGCGTTTCCACCCCGGTCATCACCGCGTCGGCCATGTCATAGCCCTTGATCTTGCGGCCAAAGACCGGCAATGCCTCGCGCATGGCGGTCACTGCATAGTCGGGCAGCACCTGGGCCAGATCGGTCAGCTTCACGCCCGGTTTGTAAGACGGTGCCACGCTGCCCCAGGTGGTCGATGCGCGCTGCGCCAGAAAGTCGCCCACCAGCTGGCCAGGGGCTTCGTAGTTGGCACCGCCCACTTCAAAAGCCCGACTTTCAAGCTGGCGTTGCAACACGATGCCCGCCAGTGGATGAACTGAAGGCGGCTGCCGGCGTGAAAAGGCCATCGCTTCCTGCGCCAATGACTTGCCGTCGGCATCGCCAAAGGCGGCTTGCCAGGCGGCGGGCTCCAGCGGGTAATCGGGCGGGTCGATGCCCACCACCATGCCCGCATTGGCATTGCGTTCGTTGCGCGAGTACTGGCTCATGCCGTTGGTGACCACACGGCCAGGTTCACTGGTGGCCGCCACCACGGTGCCGCCAGGGCACATGCAGAAGCTGTAAACCGCCCGTCCGTTTTGCGCGTGGTGCACCAGCTTGTAGTCGGCCGCACCCAGCAGCGGGTGGCCTGCATGGCGACCCCAGCGGGCCTGGTCAATCACACTTTGCGGGTGCTCGATGCGCACACCGATCGAAAAAGCCTTGGCTTGTAGCGCCACCCCACGACGGTGCAGCACCAAAAAAGTGTCGCGTGAGCTGTGGCCCAGCGCCAGCACCACATGCCGGGCGGGCAGCACATGGCTTTGCCCGGTGGCCTGGTTGAGCACGTGCAGGGCGGTGATCTGCTGGCCATCTGCTGCGGGCGACACCTCGATGTCGGTCACGCGTTGCTCAAACCGGATTTCACCGCCCAATGCGATGATTTGCTCACGGATGTGCTCGACCACCTTGACCAGCTTGAAAGTGCCGATGTGCGGGTGCGCCGCAAACAGGATGTCGGACGGCGCCCCCGCTTTGACGAATTCCTGGATGACCTTGCGGCCCAGGTGGCGCGGGTCCTTGATCTGGCTGTAGAGCTTGCCATCGCTGAACGTGCCCGCGCCGCCTTCGCCAAACTGCACGTTGCTCTCGGCTTGCAGCACCTTTTTGCGCCACAGGCCCCAGGTGTCCTTGGTGCGTTCGCGCACGGTTTTCCCGCGCTCCAACACGATGGGTTTGAAGCCCATTTGCGCCAGACTCAGTGCGGCAAACATCCCGCAGGGCCCAAAACCCACCACCACCGGGCGCTCACCCTCTTGCGCCCCAAAGTCTGTGGGCGCATGGCAAGGCGGGTGCCAGGTCATGTCAGGGGTGGGCTGGATGTGCGGGTTTTTCTCGAACCGGCGCAGCAACTCGGCTTCTTCCTGCCCCCCGGCCAGCGTCAGGTCCACGATGAACACGGCCAGCAGATCGGCCTTGCGGGCATCAAAGCTGCGTTTGAACACATTCATCGCGGCGATGTCGGCAGGCGCGATGCCCAGCGCTTGGGCGGCCAGTTGGCGCAACGCGGCTTCGGGGTGGGGGGGCGGTGTGCGGTCTTCGTCGGTTTCCGACGGGGCATCGGCAGCGCGGCGCACTTCGACCGGCAAGGCGGTGAGGGGGAGTTTGAGTTCTGAAACGCGGATCATTGGGCAACCTCTGTGGCTTGTGTTTATCAAGCAAAGCTGGCGTGATTATCGCTGCGCCGTGCTGGCAGGGGGAGTCGTTTCACCTGCGCGACTGGCCTGGACGGGGAGGCTGGCATCATGGACACATGACCCTTGAGGAGACCGACATGTCCAGCACCCCACACACGTTCCACCGCCGTCACCTGATCGCCCTGAGTGCTGCACTGGCCGCAGGCCTGACCGCCCCGCTGGCTCTGGCCCAGACGGCCTGGCCCAGTAAACCGGTTCGCATCGTGGTGCCATTTGCCCCGGGAGGCACCACCGACATCCTGGCGCGTGCGATCGCGCCCGACCTGAGCCGGGTGTTGGGTCAGCAGTTTGTGGTCGAGAACAAACCTGGCGCTGGCGGTAATCTGGGCTCCGAGATGGTGGCCAAATCGACCGATGGCCACACGCTGCTGATGGGCACAGTGGGCACACATGGCATCAACCGTGCGCTGTATCCGAAGCTGCCCTTTGACCCCTTCAAGGATTTCGCACCCATCACCCTGGTCGCCGGGGTGCCCAATGTGATGGTGGTCAACACCGAGAAGGCGGCAGCCCGCCAAATCGCCAATGTGCGTGATTTCATCCAGTACGCCAAATCTCATCCCGGGCAGCTCAACATGTCGTCCAGCGGCAATGGCACCTCGATCCACTTGGCCGGCGAACTTTTCAAGTCGCAAACCGGCATTTTCATGGCGCACATTCCTTACCGGGGGTCGGGTCCGGCGCTGCTGGACTTGGCTGCAGGCAACATGGACGTGATGTTCGACAACCTGCCCTCGGCCATGCAGCTCATCAAGTCGGGCAAGCTCAAGGCGCTGGCGGTCACCAGCGCGCAGCGCTCGGCCGCTTTGCCTGACACGCCCACGGTCGAAGAGGCGGGCGGGCTCAAGGGCTTTGAAGCCAGCAGTTGGTTTGGCTTGCTGGCTCCCGCAGGCATGCCGCCCGACGTGGTCTTGCGCATTCAGCAGGAAGTGGCCAAGTCGCTGGCCACCCCCGCCATGAAGGAGCGCATGGCCACCTTGGGTGCCATTCCCAGCGGCAACACCCCGACGCAATTTGCCGCCATCATCGAGAGTGAGCACAAAAAATGGGCCGAGGTCGTCAAGGCCTCGGGGGCCAAGGTCGATTGAGGCGAGGCCCCCTGTCGGGTCAGCTTGGCAAGAAGCCTTCGATCGACAAATAGCGCTCGCCCGTGTCGTAGTTGAAGCCCAGCACGGTGGCACCGGCGGGCAGCTCGGGCAATTTTTGTGCGATGGCGGCCAATGTGGCCCCCGACGAGATGCCCACCAGCAGGCCTTCTTCGCGGGCCGCGCGGCGGGCGTATTCGCGGGCGACTTCGGCATCGACCTGGATCACGCCGTCCAGCAGCGAGGTGTCGAGGTTTTTCGGGATGAAGCCTGCACCAATGCCCTGAATAGGGTGGGGGGCTGGTGCGCCGCCCGAGATCACGGGCGAAGCCGCTGGCTCGACTGCAAACACCTTGAGGTTCGGGAATTTGGCTTTGAGTACGCGGGCTGTGCCCGACAGGTGTCCGCCTGTGCCCACGCCGGTGATGAGTGCGTCGATGCCTTCGGGAAAGTCGGCCAGGATCTCTTGCGCCGTGGTGCGCACATGCACGTCGATGTTGGCCGGGTTTTCAAACTGCTGGGGCATCCACGCGCCGGGTGTGCTGGCCACCAATTCCTCGGCACGGGCAATCGCGCCTTTCATGCCTTTTTCGCGCGGGGTCAGGTCAAACGTGGCGCCATAGGCCAGCATCAGGCGTCGGCGCTCGATGCTCATGCTGTCGGGCATGACCAGCACCAATTTGTAGCCCTTGACGGCAGCCACCATGGCCAAACCGATGCCGGTGTTGCCTGAAGTCGGTTCAATGATGGTGCCGCCGGGTTTCAGGGCCCCTGATTTTTCGGCGTCTTCGATCATGGCCAGCGCAATGCGGTCCTTGACCGAGCCGCCCGGGTTGCTGCGCTCGGATTTGACCCACACATTGGCACCCGCGCCAAACAGGCGGTTGATGCGCACATGCGGTGTGTTGCCGATGGTGGCGAGGATGTTGGGGGCTTTCATGGCGTCTCTCCGAGTTGAAATGGGGCTGCAAAAAAATCCATTGTGCGTGAATCTTCAGACCCTTTGCGGCATGAGCTTATGCGGGCAGGCGATAATCACCCGGTGAAGCTCGCCAGACCGCCGCTGGTGCAATCTGGGAAACCAGGCACTGGAGGAACGTCCGGACTGCACAGGACAGCGCAGGAGGTAATACCTCTCCACCGTGAGGTGAGGATCAGAGCAACAGAGACGAGCCGATTGAGTTCGGGTGAAACGGGCAATCTCTGCGCGCAGCAATACCAAGTAGGCCAGCGTTGATGTGGTTCCGCAGAGTTGGCGGGTAGGTAGCATCGAGCCGGGTGGGCAACCCCCGGCCCAGAGTAATGGCGGTCACGCAGCGGGCAACCGCTGTGCACAGAATCCGGCTTATCGGCGAGCTTCACACTTTTCTGGCCCAGAGACAGACAACAAAAAACCCGCCGAAGCGGGTTTTTGTGTTTTTGGCATGCAGGCTCAGCCGCGAGACGGCATCAGCGTGCCTGCCAGGGCGAACACCGAATTGGGCGCCGTGATCTTCAAGGTGCTTTTGGGCTTGGCAAACACGCCGCGCTTGACGGCCGGTTGAGGTGCAGGCTCCACAGCGACACCTTTGGCACGCTGCTCAGCCACCAACTGACGCAGACTGATCGATTGCAGGTGACTGAGCATCTTGGCGTTCAGGCTGGCCCATAGCTCGTTGTTCATCCAGCCGCCTTCGGCCGCAATCTCTTCTTCGGTGGGGGCATCCACGGCACCCACGATGTCGGCCATGGTGATTTTCTCGGCGTTGCGGGCCAGCGAATAACCGCCGCCGGGGCCGCGGGTGCTTTCCACCAGGCCTTGCTGGCGCAGT
>Ga0228701_1001204_pt1 | contig 18211 bp, 19 predicted proteins | sample McNCre117_Aug_MG_2_FD_178017 | JGI IMG/M metagenome (GOLD analysis project Ga0228701, IMG submission 178017) | Freshwater microbial communities from McNutts Creek, Athens, Georgia, United States - 11-17_Aug_MG | ecosystem: Environmental > Aquatic > Freshwater > Creek | place: USA: Georgia...
AACGGCCCCATCGTTTAGCGGCCTAGGACGCTGCCCTCTCACGGCAGTAGCGCGGGTTCAAATCCCGCTGGGGTCACGATGCTCGCTCTTGGTGAATAAAATCCCGGGAGCGAGTTGTCTTTTAACCAGCAGTTCGCTCAAGGTTGCTGCTGTTCGCTGCAGTGCCCCGAAAACCAAAGCCTCGCTGCCAAAAACCTCAGCCCGCGATAAACTTATAGTTCGATTATCTTGAGGTAAAAAATGTCAAACAAGCCATTGACCTTGGCCGAAAAAGTGTGGAACAACCACCTTGTTGCTCGCGGCGAAAACGGTTCGCCTGACCTGCTCTATATCGACCTGCACCTTGTGCACGAAGTGACTAGCCCACAAGCTTTTGACGGCCTTCGCCTTGCTGGCCGCCCAGTGCGTCGCCCTGACCTCACGATCGCGACCGAAGACCACAACACTCCTACTTGGGACATCGACAAGCCGATTGCCGACCCAACCAGCCGCACCCAGATTCAGACTCTGCGCAACAACGCTGCCGAGTTTGGCATTCGCATTCACTCGCTCGGCGACGTCAACCAGGGCATCGTGCACGTGGTTGGCCCTCAACTTGGTCTAACCATGCCGGGAATCACTGTGGTTTGTGGCGACTCGCACACATCCACTCACGGTGCATTCGGCGCACTCGCAATGGGCATCGGCACCAGCGAAGTCGAACACGTTTTGGCGACGCAAACTTTGCCGTTGAAGCCGTTCAAGACCATGGCAATTAACGTGGATGGCGTTGTGCGCCCAGGCGTCAGCGCCAAAGACATCATCCTCGCGGTTATTGCCAAGATTGGCACCGGCGGCGGCCAGGGTTATGTGCTTGAATATCGCGGCTCAGCGATTCGCGCGCTTTCGATGGAAGCCCGCATGACGATTTGCAACATGTCGATTGAGGCTGGAGCCCGCGCCGGCATGGTTGCACCTGACCAGACCACCTATGACTACCTAAAGGGTCGCCCTCACGCGCCAGAAGGCGCCGACTGGGATGCAGCCGTTGAATACTGGAACACTTTGCCAAGCGACGAAGGTGCTGTGTTCGACGCCGAAGTTTTCATCGATGCGAACACTCTCGACCCGTTTGTGACTTGGGGAACCAACCCTGGTCAAGGCGTTTCGCTGCTCGACACCGTGCCAAACCCTGCCGACATCGAAGACCCTAACGAGCGTGCCGCCGCTGAGCGTGCGCTCGAATACATGGACCTCAAAGCCGGCACCCCGATGAAGCAGATTCGCGTTGACACCGTGTTCTTGGGCTCTTGCACCAACAGCCGCATCGAAGACCTTCGCGCAGCCGCTGAGATTATCAAGGGCAAAACCAAAGCGGATGGCGTTCGCATGCTCGTGGTTCCTGGCTCGGCAAAGGTTCGCCTCGAGGCCGAGGCCGAGGGTCTCGACAAGGTGTTCAAAGACTTTGGTGCCGAATGGCGTTTTGCCGGTTGCTCGATGTGTTTGGGCATGAACCCTGACCAGCTAGCACCAGGTGAGCGCGCAGCTTCAACCTCTAACCGCAATTTCGAAGGCCGCCAGGGCAAGGGTGCTCGCACCCACTTGGTTTCACCGTTGGTTGCAGCCGCCACAGCAATTCGTGGCACGCTTTCTAGCCCAGCAGATTTGGAGTCAAACTAATGGAAAAGTTTGAAGTTTTCTCAGGCGTTGCCGTGCCGCTTCGCCGCAGCAACGTTGACACCGACCAGATCATTCCTGCGGTTTATCTAAAGCGCATCACCAAGACCGGCTTCGAAGACGCCCTCTTTGCTGCTTGGCGCGGCGATGCCGAGTTCGTTTTGAACCAGCCAGCCTACGCAACTGGTCAGGTTTTGGTTGCCGGCCCAGACTTTGGCACCGGCTCAAGCCGCGAGCACGCCGTTTGGGCGCTTCGCGACTATGGTTTCAAAGCCGTTTTCAGCTCAAAGTTTGCCGACATCTTTCGCGGCAACTCGGGCAAGCAGGGTCTTGTTGCCGGTGTAATCACCGACGAAGACACCGAGAAGCTCTGGGCTGCTATCGAAGCAAACCCTGGCGTGAATGCCCAAGTCAACCTAATCGACCGCACTGTGTCGATTGGTGACCTCACCGTGAGTTTTGAGATTGACGATTACACTAGGTGGCGTCTGCTAGAAGGTTTAGACGACATCGGTTTGACCCTTCGCGATGAGCAAGCGATTGTTGATTTCGAAGCCAAACGCGAGTCGTGGCGACCAAAGACGCTACCGGCCAAGGGAGTCTGATGAGTCAAATTACCGTTACCGGCGGCAAGCCGCTGGTTGGCCGCGTCGACATCAAGGGCGCAAAGAACCTTGTCACTAAAGCTATGGTTGCTGCCCTTTTGGGTCACACCCCGAGCGTGCTTAAAGATGTGCCAAAGATCAGCGACGTTGAGGTGGTTTCTCGTCTGCTTCAGCTGCACGGCGTAATCATCAACCACGATGACGATGGCGTAATGAGCCTTGACCCTAGCAACGTCGAATCAGCCCGCATGGTCGACATCGACGCCCACGCTGGTTCATCGCGCATCCCGATTCTTTTCTGTGGTCCTCTGCTGCACCGTTTGGGTGAGGCTTTCATTCCTGACCTCGGTGGTTGCCACATTGGCGACCGCCCTATTGACTTTCACCTTGAGGTGCTTCGCAACTTTGGTGCGGTCATCGAGAAGCTGCCAAACGGCACTCGCATGTCAGCGCCGAACGGCCTAAAGGGCGCAAAGGTTTCGCTGCCTTACCCTTCAGTTGGCGCAACAGAGCAGGTGCTTTTGACATCAGTTTTGGCTGAGGGCACCACCGAGCTTTCTGGCGCGGCTATCGAACCTGAGATTATGGATCTCATCGCAATCTTGCAAAAGATGGGCGCAGTTATTTCGGTCGACACCGACCGCGTAATTCGCGTCGAAGGCGTTGACAAGCTCGGCGGCTACACCCACCGCGCACTTTTCGACCGCAATGAGGCCGCATCTTGGGCCGCTGCTGCGTTGGCAACCAAGGGCGACATCTTCGTGGGTGGCGCACGCCAGCCAGAGATGATGACCTTCTTGAATGTGTTCCGCAAAGTCGGTGGCGCTTTCGAAATCGAGGATGACGGCATCCGCTTTTATCACCCAGGTGGCGAGCTGAACCCGGTTGTTATCGAAACCGATGTTCACCCAGGTTTCATGACCGACTGGCAGCAGCCGCTCGTGGTAGCGCTGACCCAGGCTAAGGGTCTTTCGATTGTTCACGAGACCGTTTATGAAAACCGTTTTGGTTTCACCGACGCGCTAAACGACATGGGTGCGCAGATTCAGATTTATCGCGAATGCCTCGGTGGCACTCCGTGCCGTTTTGGTCAGCGAAACTTCTATCACTCGGCAGTTATCTCGGGCCCGACAGCTTTGAAGGCTGCCGACATTCGCGTGCCAGACCTGCGCGGTGGCTTTAGCCACATGGTTGCTGCTCTGGCTGCTGAGGGAACCTCGAACGTCACCAACGTTCAGTTGATTTCTCGAGGATACGAGCACTTCTTAGACAAACTGGCCGCTTTGGGCGCCGACTTTAGCTACACCGAATAACAGGTTTTAGAGGGGTAGGCGCAAATGTCAAAGGCTAAACCAACCAAGTTGCCAAAGATCTTCAAGCGTGAACGCACTGCGCGACTTCACATCGTTGCTTGGATTCTTTTGCCAATCGTGCGCCTGATGTTCAAGGTGGTGCCTCACGGTCACGAAAAGTTGCCCAAAAAAGGCGCTTATGTTTTGGTCGGCAACCACGTGACCAACGTTGACCCTCTAGCAGTTGCCTATTTTGGCTATTTCATTCTTCGCCGCGCGCCACACTTTTTGGCCAAAGAATCGCTCTTTAGAGTGCCCTTTGTTGGTTTCGTTTTGCGAATGGGCGGCCAGATTCCGGTCTTTCGCGGCGGCGGTTCAAAGAACGACGACTCGCTGCGCCTAGCCCACGAGTTTTTGAAGGCTGGCCACACCATCAACATTTTTCCTGAGGGCACTCTGACTCGCGAACCAAACTTGTGGCCAATGCGCGGCAAGTCTGGCGCGGTGCGTTTGGCTCTCGAAACCGATGTGCCAGTTTATGCACTTGCTCACTGGGGCGCCGAAAAGATTTTGCCTCGATACGGTTCAAAGTTTCGCCCTGGGTTCTGGAAACGCGTTGATGTCATCGTTGGCGACGAAATCGACCTTTCGGCATACCGCGGTCACCACCTGAGCGCTGCCGAACTCACCGAAGCCACTGAACTCGTGATGACAAAAATCACCGAGCTGGTTGAGCAGTTGCGTGGCGAAAAAGCGCCAGCCGCGCGTTACAACCCAGCACACACTGGCCAGTCGGTGACCGGAAACTTTGTGAAAGCCGAAAAAGCCGCAGCCAAGGCTGCCGCCGGCGCTAAGAAAGCGAGCAACTGATGGCTGAAAACCAAGCCGAAGCAACCCCAATCAAGATTGCTGTGATGGGTGCTGGCAGCTGGGGAACCACGTTTGCCAAAGTGCTCGCCGACGACAGCAATAACGAGGTTGTGCTTTGGGCGCGCCGCGAAGATGTTGTTGAAGAAATCAACGAAGACCACCGCAACGGTGACTATCTGCCAGGCATCAAGCTGCCTCAGAACCTGCGCGCCAGCAGCGACGCAGCGGCCGTTTTGGCCGGAGCCTCGCAGGTCTATCTTTCGGTGCCGTCGCAAACCCTTCGCGATAACTTGAAAGCTTGGAGCGGGCTGATTCCATCCGATGCAATTTTGGTGAGCCTAATGAAGGGTGTCGAAAAAGACACTGGCTTGCGCATGAGCGAAGTCATCGCCGAAGTTACGGGTTTTGAGAACAACCAAATTGTTGTTATTTCGGGCCCAAACCTTGCCCCAGAAATCGCTAAACAAGAGCCAACCGCATCGGTTGCGGCAAGCACCTCGAAGGCTGCTGCACTGGCAGTCGCAAAGGCTTCAACGAACTCGTATTTCACGACCTTCACCAACCGTGACGTAATCGGCACCGAGTTCGGTGGCATTCTCAAGAACCTAATCGCGGTGGCTATCGGCATCGTGAACGGTGTGGGTTATGGCGAAAACACTAAAGCCTCAATCATGACCCGCGGTCTTGCCGAAATCTCACGCTTTGCCGTTGCCTACGGAGCCAAGCCAAACACCATGGTTGGCCTCGCGGGCATGGGCGACCTTATCGCAACCAGTGAGTCGCCGCTCTCGCGCAACCACCGCGCCGGCGAAATGCTCGGCAAAGGCTTCACCAAACGCGAGGTGCTAAAGCGCATGCAACAGACCGCCGAAGGCTTGAGTTCGGTTGCCCCGATCTTGCAGCTCGCCGAAGCCAAAGGTGTTTCGATGCCGATCGTTGAGCAGGTGCTTTTGGTTATGGAGGGCAAGATGGCTCCGAAAGACATCGCCCCGTTCTTGACCACTTCAACCGACACGCCACTCGACGAGTAGGGCGGTGGGCATGGTGGCATCCGCTTCAAATTCAGTCGGTTCAACCGGCAAGCAAACCGTCGTTCTAATCTTTGGCGGTCGTTCGAGCGAACACTCGATTTCTTGTGCCACCGCTGCCGGTGTGATGGGTGCGATTGACCGTTCGCGTTACAACCTCATCACGGTTGGCATCACGCGCGACGGCCGTTTTGTGCCAGCGGTTGACGACGCCGCTTTTTGGGCTTTGCCACCTGGCGATCAGGCGCTGCCTGTTGTTGAGTTCGCGGGTGAAACCATCGACTTTGCTTTTGATGGTTCGCGCGAAATTTTTAGAGTGGATGCCGCTGGCAACCGTTCAAGCCTTGGCGTGACCGACGTTGCCTTTGCAGTGCTTCACGGCCCGTTTGGCGAAGACGGGACGATTCAGGGTTTCTTTGAACTAATCGGTTTGCCTTATGTTGGCAACGGGGTTTTGGCTTCGGCTGCGGGAATGGACAAAGAGTTCACCAAGGCCCTTTTCTTGCAGGCTGGTGTGCCGGCTGTGCCTCACGTGGTGATTCACCGTCACCGCTGGCTCGCCGACCCAGAAACCGTTCTTGAGCAAGTTCGTGGTTTGGGCGGTCTGCCGCTTTTTGTTAAGCCAGCACGCGCCGGCTCATCGGTTGGCGTTTCAAAGGTCAAGTCGCTCGACGACTTCGCCGCGGCCCTTGAGGTTGCTTTTGCCGAAGACACCAAAGTTGTGGTTGAGCGCGGGGTTGTCGGTCGTGAAGTCGAATGCGCGGTGCTTTCGGGCCGCGACGGCGCCGCACCTCGAGTTTCGGTCGCCGGCGAGATCGTCGTGCACGGCCGAGAGTTCTATGACTTTGAGGCCAAGTATCGCGACGAAGACTCGGTCGAGCTGATCGTGCCGGCAGTCATGGCCGCAAGCGAACTCGCTGAAATGCAGGCCATTGCCGCCCGCGCCTTCGACGCACTTGGCTGCCGTGGCCTCGGCCGTGTGGACTTCTTTTTGACCGCCGACGGGTTCGTCGTCAACGAGATCAACACCATGCCGGGTTTCACGCCGTTGTCGATGTATCCGAAGCTGTGGCAGGCATCAGGCCTCGCCTATGCCGACCTAATCGACGAACTCATCTTTTTGGCAACAGAGCGCGTTTAGCGTTTTTGCCAACAGCTTTGGCGTGCGAGGTTTTGCGCCGGTTCGCCTTTTGAGAGGCTTCATTCCTAAATAACTTTTAGGAGTCTGCCATGCTCGTTTTCAACGCCTACGTTGACGGTTTCAATCTCTACATGGGCGCCTTAAAGGGCCGCCCCGAACTCAAGTGGCTCGATTTAGTAGCCTTTTGCAAAGCTGCTCGACCAGACATGCAGCTCGGCAAAATCTATTTCTTCACGGCGTCGATATCCGAGCGCTACGCTGGCGACGATGCGCCTCGCAGGCAAGAGAAATACCTTCGGGTTCTAGCCAATCAGGGCATCGAGGTGGTCAGGGGCAAGTTTCGCAAAGATATGCGCAGAAAAATGCTTGTCACAACAGATCGAACAAGAGTGATTCAACCGCCGATGCCAAAACTTTTTGGTCTTACTCAGTATGCGCTAGACGAATCCGCTCGCTCGGCGGCTCCTGGTGCTCCGAAAGCACTTGTTTTTGATGTCGAAGAAAAAGGTTCAGATGTGAACCTTGCTTCATACCTTTTGCGCGATGTGTTCACCAAAGGGCTAGACGCCGCGTTGGTGATCTCTGGTGACTCTGACTTTGTGACCCCTTTGAGAATGTCGGTCGAAGCCGGTGTCGATGTTCTTCTGTTAGTGCCTAGAAAAAAGTTGCACAGTGAATACCTCCGCAGAGCAGTTACAAACCTAAATCACATTTCTCAAGAAGAATTAGTTCGGTTTCAGCTTCCGAAGCTCTTCGTGAGCCCCAGTGGCAGGCATATCGTGAGGCCAAAAAGCTGGAATTAAGAAAGGGCTCGAGGTTAGTCGAGCCCTAAGTCGAAAGACGACACCTTCGACTGAGATAACTCTAGTTTGCCAACGCAGATGCGGCTTTGCAAGTTATCCCCTGTTAGCAACTCCCGCGATTTACGGTTGTTAGCAAGCGGCTCAAACCTCCAGCTATTTGGCCGAAGCCAAGCAGTGGTCGGTGGCTTTGATGTGCTCGACAGCGGGTGCAATCGCTTCGAGAGCAGAGACACCTGATGCGAGATTTGAGTCGACGATTACTTCGGTGGCTGGGTTGCGCCCAAAGCTGATGAAGCGGTAACTCGGCTTGGCAGAATCATCGACCAGCCAATCGACTCCGCCCGCGGTAACGCAGGGGAGCGCTGAAACTTTCACCTCTGGCAGACCGCATCGCGCGATTACTGCTGCGGGCGTGCCCCATGCGCCGGTAGCCTGAGCGTCGGTTTGACGCTTGTCGAGTTGCTCGATCTGCCCAGGCAAGCGCACTGTTACTTCGGCGCAGGCGGCGTTGTTTGAGTCGGGTGCTGGGTCGAGGCTCACGACCGAAGCGCAGGCAGAAAGTGTCGAGCCGAGCACAGCAACAACGCCCAGCGCAAACAGTGAGCGGCCGATGCGAAGAGCTTGGGTTTTTGGCAAAAAGTTCATTGATAACAGGCTAGCTTTAACTTGTGTCAAACACCGAAACCATAGCCTCTCTCGGCGAAAACCTCAGCCTCAAGCGCGTTATCGAGCGCCTCAGAAAACCCACGGATGCATCGTCAACCGTGCTCGTTGGCCCTGGCGATGACTCAGCTGTTTTGGCTGCTGGTGACGGCCGTTTTTGCGTGACGACAGACACCATGGTTGAGGGTCACGATTTCAAACTTGAGTGGTCGAGCGCATTTGATCTCGGATGGAAGGCCGTCGCCACCAACGTCTCTGACGTTGCTGCGATGGGTGCCGTGCCGACTTCGCTGGTGATTGCCATGGGCGTGCCGAGTTCAACCGAGATTCAGTGGCTTGAGCGTTTTGTTGATGGTGCGAACGCCGCCTGTGATGCATTGGCGCCGACCTGCTTTGTGGTGGGTGGCGATTTGGCTGCATCCTCGAATATTTTTATTGCGGTTACTGCGTTCGGCGATTTGCAGGGGCGTGAGCCGGTTTTGCGAAGCGGTGCACAAGTTGGCGACATCGTAGCTGTTGGCGGCACCTTGGGCCGTGCGGCCTGCGGGTTGGCGCTGCTGCAGTCGGGCAATGCTGATGCAATCAACACTTGGGATGACTGGGTCAACACCCAACGTCGCCCCGAGCCGCCGGTTGAACTTGGCGTGCTTGCTGCCATCGCCGGTGCAACCTCGATGCTCGACATCTCAGACGGTTTAGCCAAAGACTCAGCGCGAATCGCAAAAGCGTCGCAGGTTTCTATAGCTTTGACGCGCCAAGCCCTTCAAGGCTACGAAGCCGTGCTTGAGGGTGCCGCCAGTTGGATCGACGCCGACGCTTTTGCTTGGGTTTTGGGCGGGGGCGAAGACCACTCGCTGTTGGCTACGTTTGCCGCCGACGCCACCCTGCCGCGCGGGTTCAAGCGCATCGGTGAAGTTATCGAGCGAGCCGATGCTGAGGGCGTCGACGTGTTGCTCGATGGCAACCCGGTTGCCGAGCTCGGCTGGGATTCCGTCGCCGGCTAAACCTATTTGGTTACCTCGGCGACATGTGAATAACTCAAGACGAGTTGTTGAGGCAAAAAATAAAATCAGTGGATGCTGGCATTCATAGACGACTCAGGAGACGCTGGTTTCAAGTTTGGGCTGGGTTCAAGCGAGTTTCTAGTAATCGCCTGTTGCATTTTCGAATCCGCAGAAATGGCTGAGGTTGCAGCCCGAAAAATCAGGGATTTTCGCGGTGCTTTGGGTTGGAGGCAAGGCGAGGAGTTTAAGTTCTCTAAGACCCGTCACGAACTGCGTCTCGAATTTATTTCGCTGGCCGAAACTCTTAACTTCTCGTTGCGAGCTTTAGTTATAGACAAAAGAGTTTTTAATCGTTCTGGGCTTTCATCGAATCAATCATCTTTTTATCTTTTTGCCATCGAAGAGCTTCTTGTTCGTGCTGAACCATTTCTTGAGTCGGCAAAGATTCGAGTCGACGGAACCTCTGTCAAGAGCGAGGTTCGCAAGTTTGAAAAACATCTGAAATCGAAGTTGAACGCCAGCAAACAAACGATTGAGAGCGTCAGATTTGTAGACTCACGATCTGACCAGCTAATTCAGTTGGCCGACGTCATGGCAGGTTTAGTTCGCCGCAGTTTCGAAGCAAAGTCGAAACGCGACTCGCAATTTTCCGTCTTAATGAAGCGCTTCATGCAGAATCCCGTTAGCGAAGTTTGGGAATACCTGGGTTAAAAGAAAAGCGACCCGCCTCCTATCCCTCAAGGGGAACGCACACCATCCGGTGACTATTCAGAGAACGAGTCTTTGTATTGCTAATTTAACTCATCCGGGTCGCTTGAGCAAATGACGTGCTGTGCATAACCTCAAAAACTTGATATTCTTAGCAACTGGTTTAGCGCGCTTAGAGGTTCTGCAGCGCCGAGTTGAGGGTCACGCCAACGCCGGTGCGAGGCAAGACCTCGACGCGGCCAGAAGTTGAGTTGCGTCTAAACAGCAGGTTTGGCACGCCGCTGAGTTCGACGGCTTTCACCGAGCGAGGCTCACCTTCATCAACGATGGCAACTTTGGTGCCAGCGGTGATGTAAAGCCCGGCTTCAACCACGCTGTCGTCGCCGATCGAGATGCCCACGCCGGCGTTTGCGCCGAGGAGTGCGCGCTGACCGATGGCTACGCGCTCACGACCGCCGCCCGACAGTGTGCCCATGATTGACGCGCCACCGCCGATGTCGCTGCCGTCGCCAACGACAACGCCCTGCGAGATGCGGCCTTCGACCATTGCGGTGCCGAGGGTTCCGGCATTGAAGTTTACGAAGCCTTCGTGCATCACAGTGGTGCCTGGGGCTAGGTGGGCACCTAGGCGAACGCGCGATGCGTCGGCGATGCGAACCTTTTGCGGGGTGACATAGTCAACCAAGCGAGGAAACTTATCGATCGCGTGCACGATAACGCCAGCGCGCTGAAGTGATGGGCGCAGACGGTCAAGGTCGGCCAGAGCAACCGGCCCGATGTTCGTGAAAGCAACGATAGGCAGGTTTGGCAGAAGGCCATCCAAGTTAATGGTGTTTGGTTTCACCAAAAGGTGTGAGAGAAGGTGAAGACGCAAATACGCGTCAGCGGTTGAGGTAACCGGCAAAGTTAGGTCGATTTCGGTGCGCACCACGCTGGTGGTTACGTTGCGGCGTGCATCGGCGCCAACGAGCGCGTCAAGTTCGCGAGGCACAACCCACAATGCGTCTGACACAGGCGCAGCGCCGAGTTTCGGGTTGGCATACCAAACATCAAGAATGGTGCCGTCGGCAGCGATGGTTGCGAGGCCGTGGCCCCAAGCTTTGGTTTCGGTGAGGGTTGCGTTATTCATCGTTTCTAGGTTACAAGCTACGCTGGTCTTATGCCCGTTTTAAACCTGCATTTGAACGCTGTCGACCTGACTGAGGCGCTCTGCAATATTGAGTCAGTTTCGGGCAACGAAGCGCCGATTGCAGATGCCATTGAAGCTGCTCTGCGCGAATTGAAGCACTTGGATGTCGCCAGAGACGGCAACGCGATTGTCGCGCGAACTAACTTGGGCCGCGCTCGCCGTGTTGTGATCGCTGGGCACATCGACACTGTGCCTGTGGCTGGCAATCTGCCGATTGAACGCACCACCGACGCTTCGACTGGTGAGACCATGCTGGTTGGCCGCGGAACGGTCGACATGAAGGCTGGCGTGGCCGTTCAGCTGCGTTTGGCAGCGACGATAACCGAACCAAACGTTGACCTCACCTACATTTTTTATGACAACGAAGAGGTCGATGCGTCGCTAAACGGCCTTGGTCGAATCTCGCGCAACCACCCTGAGTGGCTCGCTGCTGATTTTGCGATTTTGGGTGAGCCGACATCCGCTCAAATTGAGGGCGGTTGCAACGGCACGATGCGCGTCGAAGTGGTCACCAAGGGTGTCAAAGCGCACTCTGCCAGACCGTGGATGGGCGTCAACGCCATTCACGCCGCTGCACCAGCGCTCGCAACTTTGGCCGCTCACGTGCCGCTCGAGCTCGAGGTTGACGGCTTGGTTTATCGCGAGAGCCTCAACGCAGTTGTGATCGGTGGTGGCATTGCGACCAACGTGATTCCTGATGAATGCGTTATCACGGTGAACTATCGTTTTGCTCCGAGCCGCGACGCAGCGGCTGCCGAAGCCTATGTACGCGAGGTTTTTGCCGGCACGCCTGGCATCGCCGAGATTCGCGTGGTCGACCTCGCCGAGGGTGCCCGCCCAGGTCTTGACCTGCCAGAGGCTGCGAGTTTTGTGGCGGCCACCGGCTTTGAGGCTCGGCCGAAGTATGGCTGGACAGACGTTGCACGCTTCAGCTCGATGGGCGTGCCAGCCGTGAACTTTGGCCCTGGCAACCCGAGCTTGGCTCACGCCGACAATGAGGCTGTGGCAGTATCCGAGATTTATGCGTGCGAGGAGGCTTTGACCAAATGGTTGACAGCTTAACTACCCGCGCCAAATCACTTGCCGCCTACCTCTGGAGCAACTGGCTATGGCGGGTGACGCTGGTTTATCTGGGCACGCGCCTCTTCACCGCGCTGGTCTTTGCCGCGGCTCTGCTGATTCAGCCGTCGATTGCCGGCTATTGGCCGCAGGCTGGCGATAGCCCTAGCTTCTTAGAGTTCATGAACATTTGGGATGCCGACTGGTATCGCAAGATCTATGAATACGGTTTTGGTCCAGCGCAGGGGTATCCAAAGGTTTTGCCGCTGACACCTGAGGGCATGGTTAGCGAAAACGCTTGGGCCTTCATGCCGGTTTGGCCGTTTTTGATTCGCCTTTTGACTGCGGTGACAACTTTGCCGTGGGTCATTTTGGCACCAGTGGTGGCAACTGCTTTTGGTTGGTTATTCTCGGTTTTCACCTGCCGCCTCTTCGAGCGCCGCTTCAACCAGAAGGTCGCGCTCTGGTCGCTGTTCTTGCTTTTGATTTCGGCTGCTGCGCCGATTTTGCAGACAGGATACGCCGAGAGCATGGGACTCGCCCTTTTGGCTGGCTCGCTGCTTCTGATTTCTGAGCGCCGTTATCTGTTGGCTTTGGCGCCGCTGACTGTTATGGCTTTCACTCGTCCAGGAGTTTTGGCGATGGCTGCTGCACTGTTCGGCATGTTTGTGGTGCGCTGGTGGCAGCACTCAAAGAAGCTAGTCGATTTTCCGCTCGAAGAGCGTTTTAGAATGTCGATTTTGGGTGCCGCGACTTTTGGTTTGGGATTCGCTTGGAGCCAAATCGCCACCTGGTATACGGGCGTGCCCGAGGCCTATATGAAAACCGAACTCTATTGGCGCCTTTGGATCAGCCCTGATCAAAAGTTTGTGCCATTTGACGGTTGGCTAAAAGCCGGTGGTTTTTATTTCGGAACCTTCTTAGGCCCAACCGTGGTTTTGGCGCTGCTTGGTTTTGTTGCGATTCTGATGTTTTCTAAGTCGGTTCGCGACCTTGGTCTTGAAATGCGCATGTGGGCCGTGGGATACATTCTGTATCTCGTTGCAGTGTTTTATCCGCAGTCGAGCACATTCCGCTTATTGCTGCCGGCGTTCGTGCTGTTCGGCGCTTTCGGTCGCTCAACCTATTACGACAAAAAGTGGATCAAGTGGAGCATCGTGGCTTTCTTGGCTGTCACCCAAATTTTGTGGATTTTTGTGGCCTGGCACTTTGAACACCCAGACTTCACACCCCCATAAATCAGCTCGATTTCGCTTTTCTAACTTTTAGTAAACTTTTCGGGTTTGCTCTAATTCGGCGTGGGATAATAGAGGTTCGGCATTCTGTCGAGTATTTCAAGGAGCATAAATGCCTGCAATGAAGCCCCGCGGCAACGGCGGACCATTCGAAGCTGTTCCAGCTTCACGCGGTTCGTTCGAAGTTAAGATTCCAGTAGACGGCGGCGGTCGCATTGTCTTCACTTTTAGTGAGTCTGACATTCGCGAACTGCACGACGTTTTGGCAAAGCTTATCGACGAGAGCAAATAGTTAGTTTCAAAGCAAAATAAAAACCGGTCAGTGATGACCGGTTTTTTATTTAACGAAGTTTTACAGCTATCAGCAGGCCGTCGCCCGTGGCACTCAATGTGACAGCGAAATCTTGATTGTTCTTGAACTTGCGAAGCACGTCGCGAAAGATCACGGTGGTGTCATCGCGAAGTGCTGGGTCTGGCACGCGGTCACGCCAAAGGGCGTGTGCAACAGCGATTGCGCCACCTGGTCGAATCAGCCTGGCGGCCTCAGCAACTTGCTCTTCAAGGGTCTCACGGTCAGCATCCAAGAAAACAAGGTCATAGCCGCTGTCTGCCATGTTCGCCATGACGTCAAGCGCGCGGCCTGAAATTACGCGAGTGCGGTTTGCGGGAATCCCAGCGTCGGCAAAAGACTGTCGGGCAGCGGCTTGGCGCTCAGGTTCAGTGTCAATCGTTGCCAAGACCGCGTTAGGTGCGCCGGCGAGCAGCCACAGACCTGAAATGCCGCACCCGGTGCCGGCTTCGACGATAGCTTTAGCACCGAGACTTGCGGCCAAAACCGAGAGCGCTGAACCGGTGGCGGCGGTCACGGCTTCGACATCAAATTCTTCGGCGCGCAAACGAGCAACGCGAATGGCTTCGCTTTCGATTGCGAACTCTTCAACGTATTTCCAGCTGCTGATTTTGTCTACCATGAGGCTCCTTGCAAGTAGCTTAAACCGCCATTTGGCGCGTCAACGCTTAGCCACGCTGAGGTATTCTAAAGAGGTGTTTGGCCTATCGACAGAAAAGTTTGTGATTCTCGCAATCATTGCTGTCTTTGTGCTCGGCCCAGAGCGACTGCCGCACTACGCTGCGCAACTTGCCAAGCTCGTAAAACAGCTTCGCCGCATGGTCGACGGCGCCAAAGAGCAGCTTTCGCAAGAGATGGGCGACGAGTTCAACGAGGTTGACTGGCAAAAACTTGACCCTCGCCAATATGACCCGCGCCGAATCATTCGTGACGCTCTGCTCGACGAAGCCGTGCGCCCAGTTGCGCCAGTGACCGCGGTGCCTGCCGCCGTTGTTAGCAAAGAGGATGCCGCGGCATTCGCCCTGGCAGCCGAAGCCGCCGCCGCAGCTCGAGCACCACTTGCCGTTGGCGAACCTGCGCCTTTCGACAGCGAAGCTACCTAAGCCAACACTCTAAGGTTGGCTGCGCGTTTTGGGGTTGGCGAAGCGTTTTGTGTTATCTGCGCGTCCTAAGGCAGACGACGCTGAATGCTCGTGAGCAAACGCAGTAACGGAGCCAAGCGGTTGTAGTGCTTCGAACGAGTCGGCAGCTTGATCGGGCCACCCGCGGTAGCAATTGTGCGAGCCTCGGTGAACCTCAACAAACCACCAATGCCGTTGCGACGACCCTGGCCAGAAGCTTTCATGCCACCCATCGGTGATGCCATCGAAGCAAAGCTCGCGCGATAACCCTCGTTGATGTTCACGCTGCCGGCGCGCAGCTTGGTGGCAACCGCCACAGCTTCAGACTCTGGGCCAACCACCGACGCATTCAAACCATATTCGGTGTCATTCGCCAACGCGATAGCCTGCTCAACACTCTCATAGCCATAAACCTGAACTACCGGGCCAAAAACCTCGTTGCGGTCAAGACGAGCGCTTGCCGGAATATCTGTCAGCACAGTTGGCGCATAAGCGTTCGGGCCGACATCGGGCATAGCTTGGCCGCCGGCAATCAATCGAGCACCTTTAGCCACAGCATCGTCAACCATGCCCTTGACGCGCTCAAGTTGTGCCGGGCCGGTGAGAGTGCCGAGGTCGGCACTAAAGTCGCTGGTGCGCCCAACCGTGCGCGCATTTGCCGCTTTGGCAATCACCTTGAGAAACTCGTCGATTGAAGTGTTTGGAACATAAACACGCTCAATCGACACACAGAGCTGACCCGTGTTGCCCAAAGCGCCAGCAAGCGCAATCTCGGCAGCGCGGTGAGCGTTTGCCCCAGGCAAAACGATCATCGGGTTTTTGCCTCCAAGTTCTAGCGAGCATCCGATTAAGCGTGCGGCCGCTCTAGCTGCCACGATTCGACCTGTTGCAGTCGAACCGGTGAAAGCAACATAGTCGACGTTGTCGGTGATGGCGTTGCCAACAGAAGCGCCATCGCCAACGACGATGCTCCAAGCTTCTTCTGGCAGCCCCGCCTCAATGGCCAGCGCCCGCGCGAATAGACCGGTCAACGCGGTCTGGTTATCCACTTTTTGAACCACGGTGTTGCCAGCCAATAAGGCGGGAATCACGTCAAAGATTGCAAGGGCCAATGGATAATTCCAAGGTGTGATGACACCAACGACCCCAACAGGGGAGTGGTCAACATAAGATTTGGTCAAAATCGGAACACCAGATTTCGTGCGCTGGCGGCGCAGTGCGCTTGGGGTGATGCGCGCGTAGTAGCGCAGCGACCCGACCGAACCTGCAAACTCTTCGAAAGCGTGAGCGCGCGATTTTCCGGTTTCAAGTTGCAAAAGGTCAAGAATCTGAGCTTCGTGCTTCACTAGCGCATCGTGCAAAGCTAGGGCGAACGATGCTCGTGAGCTCGCCGAATAACCAGCCCAGATCGGCTGATATTCACGTGCATAGTCAACCGAAGCAACAACTTGCTCAACGCTGTGCTGAGGCAGCTCATAGATGCGCTTGTTATTCCATGGGTTCAACACAGCAACGGTTGGCACATTTTTTAGTGCTTCGTCAACGCTGGTGTCTTCGCTGACAAACGCGTCGGTTTGCTCAAGCAGGTGTGTGATCAGGTTGCTGATGCTGGTATCGGTCATACCTGCAGTTTAAGCCTGCGACCTGCCAAGTTGCGCGGGTCACGCGCTAAAGATTCAGCTATTTGTGAAATCACTTTCGACGCAGAATCGAGCGGATGCGCCAACACAACCGGCTCACCCTTGTCGCTGCCCTCACGAAGGGCCACGCTTAGGCCGATTTGGCCGAGCACCGGCACGCGATAGCCTGCGGCTTCGCTCAGTCGGTCTGCCACGAGCTGACCACCACCGGCGCCAAAAATCTCAAGCTTCGTGCCGTCGGCCTGTTCAAGCCAGGCCATGTTTTCGATGACGCCAAAGATGCCCTGACCGGTCTGAAGCCCAACCGTCGCCGAGCGCTCAGCAACGTCGCTGGCCGCAAGTTGAGGGGTGGTCACAACAACAGTCTTTGCGGTAGGCAAGAGCTGGCCCAAGCTAATCGCAACATCGCCAGTGCCCGGCGGCAGGTCGACCAACAAAATGTCGAGGTCTCCCCAAAAAACATCAGTCAAGAACTGTTGAATCGTGCGGTGAAGCATTGGCCCGCGCCAGGCAACCGGAGCATTGCCCTCAACGAACATGCCAATTGAAATCACTTTGACGCCGTGAGCCACCGGCGGCAGAATCAGCTCGTCAACGCGAGTTGGCTTATCGGTGACTCCAAGTTGACCAGGAATCGAAAAACCAAAAATGTCAGCGTCAATGAGCCCAACTCGCAAACCCTTTGCAGCTAGCGCCGCCGCCAGGTTTGCGGTGAGCGAAGACTTGCCAACGCCGCCCTTGCCCGAACCAATCAAAAAGATTTTGGTGAGGGTGCTCTCGTCAAACGGGTTGGTTCGAGCGGCTCGCCCGGCGCGCAACTTGGTGGTCAAGACTTTGCGCTGCTCAGGGGTCATTACGCCGAGGGCGACATCCACTTTTTTAACGCCTTCGACGCCACTCACCGCGGCGCGCACTTCGCTTTCAATGCGAGCGGATGCTGGGCAACCCACCACCGTCAAACTCACACCGACCTTGGCGTTGCCGTCGGCATCAAGCTCAAGTGAGCTGATCATGTCGAGTTCTGGCAGCGGCAGGCGCAGCTCAGGGTCAATAACGGTGTCGAGTGCGGCGCGAACCGCAGCTTCTAGGGCAGAGCCGCCAGCGTTTTCGGGGCTAGTCATCTGCGATGCGGCGGCCGCGACCGTTGTTCGGCTTGGCAACCGAACCGTTCTTTTCGTCGCGAAGTTCGGTTAGCAGATCGCGCAGCAAGTCTTTCATCTCGTCGCGCACAAAGTCTTTGGTTGCGATTTCTTCAATCGCCTGACGCAATGCCACAACCTCGCGTGCAAGGTATTCGGTGTCGGCAAGGTTGCGTTCAGCGCGCTGGCGGTCTTGCTCAGTTTTGACGCGCTCGCGGTCGGCCTGGCGGTTTTGCGCCAACAAGATGAGCGGTGCAGCATACGAGGCTTGAAGCGACAAAATCATCGTCAAAAGCGTGAAGTTTAGGTTGCGAGGGTCAAACTGCCACTCGATTGGCATCAGGGTGTTCCAAAGCAGCCAGAGGGCTACAAACACGGTCATCCAAATAAGAAATTCGCCAGTGCCCATGGCACGTGCAAAGGTTTCGCTGGCCTGGCCAAACTTTTCTTGGTTGATGCCAATCTTTGGAACGAAACGGTCGCGACGGCTGAACGGGCGGTCAAGGCGGTCATTGCGTTTAGCCACGAGTTCCTCCGTTTCGCGTCGTCTTGTTAGCAGGTTTAGCTTTAGCTTTAGGTTTCTTTTCGACAGGCACGTCGTCTTCGGTGCGCCAGTCTTCAGGCAATAGGTGGTCAAGAACGTCGTCAACTGTGACCACGCCGATGAGGTGGTTTTCGTCGTCAACCACTGGCAACGAGACCAAGTTGT